>Ga0214473_10003396_pt1 | contig 19344 bp, 13 predicted proteins | sample RVTome_7_FD_203509 | JGI IMG/M metagenome (GOLD analysis project Ga0214473, IMG submission 203509) | Soil microbial communities from uranium-contaminated site in the Upper Colorado River Basin, Wyoming, United States - RVT98D197 | ecosystem: Environmental > Terrestrial > Soil > Contaminated >... | reverse complement strand
CCCAATTTTGCATCAGGGTAAAGCTCAAGGACAGCCTGAGCCATAACATGCGAAGCAGTATGGCGGTAAATATCTGCTCCTTCCGTGGAGTCAAAAGTTATGATTTCAACCCAGGCATTTTCCGTCACTTGAGTATCCAGTCCGCAAATCTCATCGTCGACTCTGCCGGCTATCGCCGCTTTACTTAGTTTTGGACCCAACTTTGCGGCTAGCTCTCCCAGAGTCAACCCGACTTCAACCTCCATCTGCGAACCGTCCGGTAAAGTGATTACTATTTTCTTGGCCACTACCCGCTCCTTTTAATACTTTTCATCTAAGAAATTTCTATTTTTTATGACCGGCAGATATTTGATTTGCTTGGCTCTTTTCGATATTACGATATCAACTTGGAGCACTTTTGCTAGAAATTAAGGTATCACACGTCCCTCAGGCAAGCAACGGTGATTTGGCAAGACTCATGGACTTAAAAGCTCTTATCTAAAATGCAGAGCACGCTCCCCGGTCGCACCTGTTTGGTTTGCGGAAAAGATTTGATAGGGACTCTCTGGAAAATCAATGCTTTGAGTCAAACTCAATGGAAGTGATCGAATGAGCAGGAAACGTGTAAGAAAAAGTCTTGGCAGCATTGGAAATTGTAGACGCACTCAACCCAACCGTGTCAGGATCGGCCTCATTGTTGGAGTTAATATCAGGTCCGTTTAGAGTTGTTACGTGCGCTGAAGCCTTGATATTAATTCCGGAAAGGTTGATCTTTGTTGTCATCTCCTTTGAATCACTTCTGTTAACCACAATCAAAAACAGTTTGTCACCCGACTCACTCAAGCTCGAGCAGGCTGATAAAAAAGGTACATACTTGACGGAAGACACGTTTCTCAGCTGACTAGCATCATAAGCAGGAGCGTAAACCTGAGTTGAAATCAAAGTGTCTCCAAAATGACTCCCAAACAGTTCAAAAACGTAATAAGAGGACCTTGACACGAGACTGGTAGAATCCTTCAAGCATCCAAAGTAGTTGTTGTTTTCGATTAGACACCAAAAATTTGCCAATTCTACGCTGTTTTTCATGAAGATCTGCAACATGGTTGCGACATATAGTGCCGACCCGAGACTAGGTACTTTTTCTGCATTTGGACCCTCGAAGTCGTAGAACGTGTTATATTCCGTTACGGCAATCTCTATTTTGTCCGCTCTGCCGGGCGTGATTTGCTTTACAAGCTTTTTGATCTTTCTGATTTCGCTTTCAAGGATATAAGGTACTGCTTGGGTTGATGCCGTCATCTCCTCCTCGCTTACAAGGTTGATTTTCAAGTTTTGCTCGCCCAAGCTCGCGGTTATTCCTCGCACAAAAAGATTCCGGTCTTCCGGAGGATCGCGATCATCATTGGTGAAAGCAATGGCAATTTTGTGATTCCCGGCAGACACGGGTACGGTTTTGGTATATGTGCGCCAGCTGTCCGAATCCGCTGTAAGATAGCCAACCGGCTGTCCATCCAAGATCAGTTTGAACTCAGGGTAACCACTATTGCATGATGTGCCTTTTGCTTCAATGTCTAATACCCAGTCACCGCTGGATGGAAAGAGAACATCTGCAGTCTCGGAATCATTCCAATAGAAACACACTGATTCATTTGTATTTGGACCATGTTTGTGAAGCGCAAGGAAATCTATATGTTCACCGGCAATTTCCAAAAGGGTGCGATTCCATTCACGAGTATCACCATCTCCAATCCCACGAGGATCGGCCATGGCCACGGCACCAATCCTTATTGAAGGGTCTATCTTTTTCATTGCTTTGGCAAACTCAACGAATCGATTAGCATAATTCTTAACCTTAGTGTGCCCGGTCTCCAAACCAGCATATATTTCGTTTCCTACTTCCCAATAGCGCACATTGTACGGCTTGGAGTGCCCATTAGCAACCCTTTTGGCGCCATATGCGGTCCGTTTGCCACCGTTGCAATACTCAACCCATTTTGCCGCTTCCTGCGGACTGCCGGAGCCAAAGTTCACCGTCATCATTGGTTCAGTATTAATCTCCCGGCAGAACTCCATAAACTCATCGGTTCCAAAAACACTCTTTTCGAATCTGTTGCTGTAATGCAGATTATCGCTGCGCTGCTCAATGGGCCCAATCGCGTTTTCCCAATGATACTTGTCAGAAAGGCTTCCACCCGGAAACCTCACAATTGGCACGTCCAACAATGAGATCTTTTCAAGCAAGGCCCGATTCGGTTGATTTTCGGAATAGTCCAAAAGACCATTGTAGCTAACAGGCCATTCAATATTGTTGCCATAAATATAGGGACTTATTTGAGCAATCCGCCGATTCGCGTCAATTTCAATGGAAGGATCCAACTTCTTAGCATTTGAGTCAATCAGCAATTTGGCCTTCTCGGCAGCAAACTCTTTGCCCATACTTTTCTCTATATTCAAAGATGCTTTCGTTCCATTGCTGCACGATGAAATAAGGAAAAAAAATATAAGAACAATGCTGCTTTTCTTTCTGTAGCCAATTTTGGTCAAGTTCCGCATTTCTTGATGAGAACACTCCTTTAAGCTATTTTGCAGCTTAATGCTACCGTAGTTGCTCAATTAGTTTTTACTTTGTCACCGGCATATTCCTTGTTGCCTACAGCAACTCGACTCTGATCGGTTTCAGCTGCCTCAGTTGCCTCGCTTACAAGCTCAAAGCATAGGCGCTCATACTCATCTGTCACTGCGTCCCAGGAATACCGCTTTCTTGCATACTCCTGTGCTCTTTTCCTATAAGCCTTTACAATCTGTGCATCACCTAAAACTCTGTCAAGCTGCCTTGCCAAATCCTCGGCGCCAAGTTTCCCTTTATAACTGAGTCCCGCCTCACCAATCGCATCAAGATTCGCAGCGGTATCATTTACCAGCACGCAGTTACCGAAACCCATAGCCTCAATCAGCGCCGGATGGATTCCTCCTACTTCCGTCGGCTGGACATATGCATATGAATTGGAGCAGAGTTCCCTGTAACCCCTTCCGTAGACAAAACCGGTGAAGATAATCCTGGAATTGCTCTGATCTTTTAGTTTTTTTGAATATGTGGTCGGATAAGACACATCTCCAACAATCACAAGTTTTTTATCAGTCCTCACTTTCTTATATGCTTCCACAAGTAAGTGAACATTGTTTTCCGGCTCTAGTCGCCCGACGTATAGGATGTAGTCCCGCGGTTCCAGATCAAATTTTTTCAACCATTTTCCAGGCAAAACGTTGACCACATCAGCGCCATAAGCAATGTAATTTGAAAAACACTTATACTGCTCGAGGTAAAATCGCTGTATAACAGGCGAATCAGTTATTATGGCGGTCGCCAGCCTGGTAGCCCATTTTTCAGAAGAATGCAACCACTGCTTCGCAAAACCGTTCCATTTTTTTCGCCGCCAGTCGTGACCATCTACGTTGACGGCAGTTGGAATTCCTCGAAGGCGGGGCAAAAATGTAAAGATCGCATTTCCTACTCCAAAGTATATTGCCACGTCAGTTGGATATAAAAGTAGATGCAAAGTTGAGAGGAATGTGTGAACTATGGTTTCAAGGCTTCTGTTTCTAACCGTTGGTAGAATTACTATCTCTATCCCTTTGTACCGGTTGCCGTTATGGTTCCAATTCTTGTAATCCCAATTGTTCTTCCGGCAATAAACTACCACTTGATGACCTTTTTCAACCAAACGCGATGCAACTTCGCTCACACAGGTCTCAAACCCGCTATAGGTAGCCGGGAGCCCCCGCACGCCCAGCATGGCTATTCTCATCTTTCCTCCCAGATTCGAAAAGTCCTGATCTTCTCTCTTTGAATTCAAAGAGTCCTAAGAACTACTGATTACGGATTGATGCTTGGATTCTTTGAATAACCCGTTATCGCGGAACAATAGCTCTTCATAGATGCCTTCAATCTTCTCAATCCATTTATCACATGCGTGTACCTGTTCCACATACTGCCGAGCCTTAAGGCCTATTTGGAGCGACCTCTCCTTGTCCCGAAGCAATGAGATCATCGCTTCCGACAAAGCTTTTTCGTCACCTGCATTGATAAGAATTCCGGTCTCTTTGTCACGTATCACCTCGGGGATCCCGCCAACCCTAGTTGCCACGATAGGTTTTGCCAACGCCATAGCCTCAAGCAGCACCATTGGCGTTCCCTCTGTTTTGGAAGCCATGACAACAACATCAAGCCCTGCAATAACGCTTTCGATGTCGCTTCGGAAACCCGTGAAAACAACCTTGTCGGTAATACCCAATTTCGTCGCGAGATCACGCAGTTCTCCTTCAAGTGGACCCTCGCCAACTATAAGGAATCTCGTTGAAGGAAACCGGGCGGCAACCTCTGCGGCTGCCTGCAAAAAATCACTATGTCCTTTTTCTATGCTCAACCGACCAATGATTCCGACAGCAAAGCCGTCTGCCGTCTGATTAGGATTTTTCTTAGACACCCCGGAATCACGGCGAGGTCTGAACTTCTCAACATCAACGCCATTATGGATAACGACAACCTTATCCGAGGGGACACCCTCTGCAATTAAGAATTTTCTCAGTTCACCGGATACCGCAATTACTTTGTCCGCAAACCTAGCCATTTTGACTTCCGCAAACTCATTCAGTCTTGTCTTCAATGAAAGCTTTTCCACACCGTGCACCGTTGAAACTACTGGGATATTCAACCACCTTGCGGCAAGAATACCAGCTATCGTTGACTTGTGATCATGCGTATGCAACAGATCCACGCGACGATTTCTCAGCAAAGATGTGAGCTCGCTAATACACTGGGGGCTATATTTTCCCAGCGGTCTAATAACATCTGTTTTGCTTCCTTGTTTCTCGGCCAACCGGATCCAAGGCACCTGTATGCAATCGGAATACGCAAAAGTCGCAACGATCACATCATACTTCGATGGATCCATCTTGTCGGCAGCCAAGAGAATGCACTTCTCGGATCCACCAATCTCTCGATTTCTTCTCAGATGCATTATTGTCTTTTTCGCCAAATCAATACCTTCTTCTGTGTACCTCTATCTCTGACCGGCAACGACATCAACGGAAATGAAACGTGCTTGAACAAACCGTAAAGTTCTTCGCAATTCTTGATATCGAAGATAAGCACGCGACAATTTGAACTTGAATTCAAGGAGACCAAAACTGCTTTTTCTGATGGGGATTCTTTTCAGCGAAAACGGATCTTCGCAGGCAGAATCCCAATCCTCGTCAAGCGCGCATGCTCCTGCAAACCCAGCCGCTCTTACCAGTGACTCCGTGCGCGGACTATGAGAACCGTATGGATAGCAAAAGAACTCAGCTCTTTTTCCCAGCTTTTCTTCCAATATTTCATTGGACACCCGCAATTCCTGATCGACTTGGGAATCGGTAAGTTCAATCAAATGAGGATGAGTGCTTGAGTGGGAATAGAAACTAATCAAGCCCTTGCTCATTTCTCCTATTTCAACCCAGTCAAGCATTGGAAAATCCGCAATCTTCTTGAGTGCCTCTATTTCTAACTTAAGCTTAAGTTGAGGTAGAGACTTCAGGAAGCTGTGTCTTTCTTTTGAAGAACAGACTGATTCCTTTTTGGCCTGATTATGCCGACAGAAATCCTCCAAATCCGCTATTACTTCGTTGAGCCATTTTGGCTTGCCCCCCACGCAACTTGTAACCACAAAAACGGAGGCAGGAAAATCAAACTTCCGAAGAATCGGAAAAGCGTGTTCAAAGTTATTCTTGTATCCATCATCAAAAGTGATTACCACCAGTCTCTGACCTCCAGTTTTAAGCCCAAGATATCTACCATAGAAATCCTGCAGAGAAATTACTTTATATCCCTTCCTCTTCAGATAGGCCATTTGCTGCTCGAAGTCTCCTGGAAAAACCGACATTTCGGAACCCGTAGTGTCTATTGAGTGATAGGTAAGAATCGGAACCCGTTGCGGGACCCTAAAGCCCCCTGCTAAGTACAGCAGAGCTCCAACTCCTATTTTTAGTAATTTCTTCACCTTCATTTTCAAGAAACCACCTGTGATCCATCTTGCCACGCGACAATCCCTGAAAACAAAATCAGCTCATGCCGCCGTTAGCCATTTTTTCATATAGCCTGTCGAATTTATTAACGAATTCGCTGCGGCGGAATAGCTCTTCAAAGCGCCTCCTGCCTGCAAATCCCATTGAATCCCGCAAATTGTGATCTTCCACTAACCTCAATATGGCGCCCGACATCGCATTCGCGTCATCTGTCGGCACCAAATAGCCGGTGACATTTGGCTTTACCAATTCTCTTGAGCCTCCAAGTGCTGTTGCCACAACCGGCTTGCCAACCGCCATTGCTTCCAAGATACATGTCGGGAACGCTTCCGGTATGATGGAGGGAAGAACAAAGACACCAAAAGAAGCGAGTAGGCTTGGTGCGTCTTCGCGAAAGCCGGTCAATAACACATTATCCTCAATTTCCAGATCTGATATTTTCTTTCTGAGTTCGTCCATCGACGATTCCTGCCCCTTAAAGACGTCTCCAACTATCACAAACTTGACCTCCGGATGCCGTGCCACTACCTTCTTTGCGGCTTCCATTAGATAGGTCTGTCCTTTGTCTTTCTTTATTCGGCCCACTGTGCCGATGACAACGTCATCTTGCTCCAAACCAAGTTGCTCCTTGAAGTCATGCCATTCAGCCTTTGGCGGAAAATCCTCCTCATGGAGTGCGTTATAGATCACCTTGATTTTGCCGTTCCCGGAGCGGTGTGCCTGCGCCAAGTGCTCTTTCACAGAGCAAGAAACGGCCACGACGACATCGGAAAAAAGAGGAATAGCTATTGAGAGGATTTTTGAAACAAATTTGGGGTACGTAACTATCTCGTGAACGTGCCAGACATGCGGCCTGCGGCATAGTTTTGCAGCAATGGCTCCGGCAAATACCGCACTTGTATTTGAGTGGACGATATCGATTCTCTCCCGCTTGATCAGCACTACCAACCTAGCAACGGAGTACGCCAGCAACAAACAGTATGCCGCAATGCCGAGGACGTTGTAGTATTTTCTCCTAAGCACACCCATTTTTATGTTCACCACCTCGGCACCAGCATCGCTAAGGGCTTTCCCCAACGGTCCTGAATATGGAAGAACCACAACCGGTCTTGCTTTGTCATAATGCAAGTTTCTTACAAGTTCGAGCAAGACCCTATCTGAACCGTATAGGTCGGCACTGGCATGAACATAGAGAATGGACAGTCTTTTCATCCTTGCCCCCAAGACTTCTGAAATGCTTGACCATTATCGCCAAGCGCCGACCTGCAAATCATGGCAACTTTTCTCGCATTCTTGTTCCAGGTATATTTGTTCATAATTGTCTTTCTGGCATCTTCGCCAAGTAGTTTTCGAACAGTCTTGTTCCTGGCCAAGTATAGGATTGCCTCAACTAGTCGATCTTTGTCTCCAGGACTAATTAGGTACCCATCCACACCGTGAGTAATTATTTTGCGCACAGGACCAACGTCTGGTGCAATAGTCGCTTTGCCCGCCGCCATATACTCGAAGATTTTGAGAGGAGAGCAGTAGAAAGCTGTATCAGGCAGCAAAGCAATATCCATCGCCCCTAGGTAAGCAGGCATCTCCTCGTGGGGAAGGTGCCCGGTCAATGTGATTCTGTCCTTGAAAGCACTCGATTCCAAGAAATCGCTGACTTCATCATCCTCGCCGGAGCCGACCACCAGAAAGTGGATATCATGATTGTCCTTCAAAACCTCGGGCATAGCCTCAAAAAGCGCGTTGACTCCGTGGAACATTTGGAAACTTCCCGAAAAACCTACCACAATACGATCTCCTAGATTGAATCTTGATCTGACCTCTTGACCATCTTCGCAAGGATTGAACTTTTCAACGTCAGCACCATTGACAACTACATGCACCTGCTCCTCTTTCAATCCATATTTTTCCACGAAATATGCCTTCAACTCGTCAGAGACAACAGTAACTGCATCTGCGCATCTCAGAGTAAATCTCTCCATTAGTTCAGAAAGGAGTGGCAAATAGAGGTACTGCGGGGAAAACGTACGGTACTCGAAAGCCGCGGGCGCATTAACTTCAAGCACGATCGGCATCTTCTTGAGGCGCGCAAGAAGAATTGTTGAAAAATTATGAAGCTCGTAACGGGTCAAAATGAGGTCAGGCTGCTCGCGCCGGAGAATCCTCCTCTCCTCAAATATATATTTGAGGTTTTTAGAAATTTGACTTGCTTCATGGAGATATCGCGCAAATTTTTTCTTTAGCGCTACTCGCACTCTTGCTCCAGAACTATACTTCTGAACAGGCTCTCCGTTTTGAAAAAACAATTCGATTTCGTGTCCCAGGTCTGCAAAAGCCTTTGCAAACTCGCGGACATGAACATTTGCACCGCTTTCTCCATAGACGTAGTTGAAATAACAAATCTTCATCTGCTTCCGACCATCCCTTGTCCGCTAACCTTGCCGTTCTTGTCTTCCAACCGTCCTATTTCTGACACAAAATATCTGAGCTTGCCTGATTCTTCACGGGGAATGCTGTCAATGAATTCAAAGTCTAGGTTCACATCAGTCCCAAGTTCGTTCTGCACGACGTTTGAAAAATAGTTGGCGAAGCCATGCCGGGCGGACTTTTCCACTACCGCTTCTACTAAGAAGTCAGAGTATGATTTCTGAACCACTTTCAACTGTTTGACCGCACCAAAAAAGGGACACGAGTGAGGGAGAGTGAAGATCTCCGGATGTAAAAGCTCTCCGCTTTCCAGCATCACCATATCAACGTCCCGCCCCACTATGCTGTCCATTAATGGGAGTCCACGCCCACATGAACATCCATTTTCTAAGGGGCTTCCCATATCTCCCCCCATGTACCTTATCAATGGCATTGCATAATTATTAAGATCCGTGGCAACCACATGGCCGCGCTCCCCCGGAGCCACCGGTTTAGCACCGTCGACAAACTCCACATAAAGGTTTTCTGCCGTCACGTGCATATTTCCGTGAGGACACTGAAATGAGATCACTTGTGTCTCAGCGCAACCAAACTCATTCACAACCGGACATCCAAAAGTCAGCTCGATCATTCTTCGACGATGCTTATGCAAAATTTCTGCAGTTGAAATTATCACATTGATGCCAAGCGCCGTTGCATCAAGGCCTTTATCTCTGAAAAGTTGTGCCAAGAGCTGCAAGGCTGAAGCGTATCCATACAGGAACTTAGGCTTAAATCTTTCCAGCTTGCGAAAGTAGCCCAACGCTGAGTCTTCGGTAAGATCAAACAGAGAAAGAAAAATCTGATTTTCGACAACATAGTTTCTTATCGCAACCTTCAGACCAGGTTCTTCATCTCGTCCCCACAATAACCCGTTTCTATCCCCTATTCTCAATCCCCACCAGCTTCTGCCTCTGAGTTTAGCTGCATAATGGCAATCAGCTGCTTCCTTGTCCACATGAACAATTACAGGAATCCCAGTTGAACCACTTGTCCTATTAACGCCAAAAGGCCTTTTTTTGTCCTGGGCTTGGAGACTATGATAGCTACGCTTAAGTTCACTCTTGGTCAAAACCGGTATTTTCAGCAAATCTTCCGGACTCATAATATTCTGCGGTTTCAATGAAAAGCGGGTAAAGAGCTCCCGATAATAGGGGACGTTTTCGTAGCAGTGCTTCAGCAGTCTCTTCAGTTTTTCCCACTGTAGTTGTTGAAGCTCAGCACGTGAATACCACTGAGTCTCTTCAAGGTCCCGCAAATAGTGCAATACTCTCTGACGGTTCTTTGTCTGATGCAAAGGAAAAACGATTCTTTCAACCATCAATGGATGCATGTCAATCGATCTCCTTTGTACAGATCTGCATCAGCATGCAGCAAGTCTCTTAGATGTTCCAAAGCCAAAGCCCTGAGGGCTGTCGTGCCAATTTGCCTTTGAAAAGCTCTGCTCGCGACACGCAAGCAGATCCCCCTGGCACCTTTTTGTTTCACGGACGCCAATATTCTTGTAACTGCGCCCGAACTGCCTTTCATCTTCTTTTCCATCTTTTGTATGTTGGCTTGAGCTATCCTAATCGCGACTTCCCTCGGTGTGATCCCTTCAAGGTTTGACAACTCTATTAGCTTAGAGATCTTTGCTCCGAAATCATCTCTCACAATTCCGGCAATATCATGCTCGCTGAATCCCATCCCTCTAAGTATGCTGCCCAAAACACCGCCACAGTTGCTTATGAAGTCAGGCACAAATAGTTTTCCCTGATGAAATAGTGCTTCTTCTGCCTCAAGAGTAGCCGGGATATTTGCCCCGCCTACGATCATTTTGGCTTTGATCTGATCAACATTTTCAGAGTTGATGGTCCAAGGACCTGCGCACGGCACCAAAATATCTACGTCCAGAGCCAGGAGCTCGTTCCTCGAAATTCGCTCTGCTTCCGTGTACCCGTCAATCATCCAATCGCCCAACTTTTCCCTCAACAGCGACAGCCTCTCGATGTCCAAACCTTTTGCATTGTATATTGCGCCTTCCAACGTTGAAACTCCGACGACTCGGACGCCGTCTTCGGCCAGGCACCGTGCTATCATACTCCCAACTTTGCCGAATCCTTCTATGGCTACAGAGCAAGTGCTGAAATCAAATCCTAAGCTAATTGCAGCGCGCCTGACGGCCTCGTATACTGTTTGAGCTGTATAATAGCCGGTTCTATCTTGACTGTCTTGTGACCTAACACTCACTCCTGCTCCTTGCAACAAGATCGCAATATCCTTCTCTGTAGTTCCCATATCAGCACCGGGCGTGTACAAGCCGCCGGCTATGAAGGGACTCAGTCTTTTGCCAAATGCTCTGAAGACTCGTTCCCTTTCAGGCCCGCTTAAAGATGAAGGTGCAACTATCCCTGCCTTTGCGCCTCCGGTGCAGTCAATATTCATAAAACCAAACTTCAAAGTCATCGTCCGAGCCAGCTGAGCAACCTCCTCAAGAGTCACATCCGTCCTCATTCTCACACCACCGCATGCTCCAAAACGCAAACTACGGTCAATCACCAAATAGCCCAGCAAACCGTTTTCATCATCCACGACTTGACAAGCAAGCTCCGGTTTTATTTCGTTCGCTGATTCAAATTGCGTCAGCCGAGAAACCATATTTGTCAATCTTCTCTCTCCTTACTGAATTTCCGATACAAATGCGCGTAATTTGCCCGATTGTTCCCGAGGGATATGGTCAACAAAATCGAAAGAAAGTTCTAGGTCCTCCCCTAGTTTGTACTTGATAACGTCAGAAGCACAGCTGGTCAGGTCCTCTTGACGGCAACCAGCCGCTACAATCCTTATCAGAAAGCTCTCGGGTGATTTTTGAACAACCTTCCACTCTTTGATAGCTCCGTTATTCCTCTCATTAACTTCATCAAATATGTAGCCAAAGACTAATGGATTGGTGGCTTGCCCATTTCCCAAACAAACTTGGTCATCATCTCGCCCGGTAATGCTGTCCAGAAGAGACAATCCGCGACCGCAACTGCACTTTTCCTCAGACTTGACACCAATGTCTCCTATCTCGTATCGAATCAAAGGCATTGAGTAGTTGTTCAAATCCGTAACAACTATGCTGCCCGGTTCACCTCTTCCTACGGGTTGTGCGTCTCTTATAAATTCAATCAAAATATTCTCATCTGTTATGTGCATGTTGCCGTCTGGACATTGAAAAGCTATAACACTGACCTCGTTGGTAGCGTACACGTTAAAAACCTGACAGCCGAATACGGATTCCATCAACTTGCGCCTATAGCCATACAGCATCTCCGCCGTCGAGTGGATGCCTTGAATTCCCAATGACTTTCCGTCCAGATCCTCCTCTTGAAAAAGCTGAGCCAGCATGTGCAAAGAAGATGCATAGCCAAAAACTACCTTAGGCCTGAAACGCCGCATCCTCTTGTAGCATTCATGAACAGTCTGCCTATTCAAACTGAAAGGAGAGAGAACAACGCAGTTCTCTCCCAGATGCGCAGCGAAGTTGACCGCAAACAGGCCAAGCTTGCGGCGCAAGCTTTGTTTTTCATTGATGGGCTGACCCCAAAGACCCAATTGCCTATCTCCCAACTCCCAGCCCCACCAACTTCGGCCTCGCCACACAGCGGACATATAATAGCCCATGGCCGCGCTGTCTTTGAGTATCGTTAAGGGAATGCCTGTTGAGCCACTCGTGCCAATACTTTCACAAGGACGATCTCTATCCTGAGCCTTCAGTTTTTTTGCCATATCGCGTATGTTCTGCTTTTTTAATAGCGGGATCCTGGACAAATCCGCCGGAGACTTTATGTCTTGCGGTTCTAAAGACAACCGATCGAGAAGTTCTCTGTAATACGGCACATTCATGTAGGCATGGACCAACAGCTTCTCCAGCTTCTTCCACTGCAACTCTTGAAGTCGCGCCGAGGAGAACCATTGGCTCTCTTTAAGTTCTTCGAGACAAGACAGCCCCGGTCGCCTCCTCAGCTTTTGATACTGAGGGTAAGTGACGCGCCGAACCAACCATGGATGCATAAATTGCACCATCTTTCGCTCATATTTTTGTACCCAGTTGAGATGCAATCCAAATTCCTCACTTGCATCTTGCCGGCAAGCTATATGCCATTACAGCGTTGAACCCAGCACCTCTTCGGGTCTGTCGCCTCTGATAAGAGACAGCAACAAAGAAAACTCCTCTTTGCTAAAAACTCCTAGAAACAAAAGCATAAACAGGTAAAAAAGAGCCGCCATAGGTATCAAGATAAAGATGTTTATTTGCCTCGCAAGAATGATCAGTACCGCCATTGCCAAAGTGCTGAGCAGAGGTTTAAAGATAATGTTCTGAACCGACGCCCCCTCAAAATATTTCGCAACGTACTTGAGCTGCAACAAGAAGACAATGATTTCGGAAGCCAGTGTTGTCACACTGGTACCGACATGACCAAAAAGAGGAATCATCACAAGATTCGCCCCAATATTAATTCCCAGCGCAAAAGCAAAGATCAACGCAAATCTTTTTTCCTTATTCTCCGCCGCAAATACACTAAAACCGGCATAATTCAAATAGGCAAAAACCGGAGCCCAACTAATAATTCTCAGCGCAAAGATAGTTGGATAAAACTCAGACCCGTAGAACATCAGCACAAGCCTGTCGCTGAGAATACTCAACCCCGTCGCTGCAGGAAGAGCTATGATAAGTAAATATTTCGCGGCCTGCCGGTAGGTAGCTGCCAGCGAAGAGCGGGAAACATCATAAAATCTGGACATAGCCGGCAAAATGGCTCCGACAAAACACGCAGGAATGAAACTCAACATTTCGGGGAATTTGACTGCGGCTGCATACCAACCGGCTGCTTTGTCTCCTCTCATTGCAGAGAGCATAACGGTATCAATCTGAGCAAAAGCAAAAACAAGCGCAGTTGAAAGAGCAAACGGCCAGGCAGCTCTCAAAAGGTCCTTCCAATACCCAAAATCAATTTCAATTGAGAATATTCCCAACTTCCTGTTGATAAAATATAGGGTTAAGACAAGAGAGACTCCGAAAACCGAAAACCGGACCAACATTAATTCCAACAAACCTCGTCCAGAAAAAAGAACTGCCAGTCCCAGGGCCACATTAAGAATGCTGAGACCAATCTTTACGATAGCCTCATACTCAACCTTTTGATAGGCTCGAAAGAATGAGGTGAAGAAATGGATATATGATTCAACTATCATGGTCAATGCAACAAGTTGAATTATCCATATCTTTTCCAAAGGATAGTTGGACAGCCTGGCAATCAGCATAATTATCAAAAAAGCAATCAAAGACAAAATGAACTTAATTGCGGTGACATTTCCAAAAAAGGAGGTTGCCTTGGTTTTGTCACGGGCAACCTCTTTGGTCACAAGGTTGCCAAAACCGAATAGAGGCAAAAATGACAGAATAAAAGAGAGAGAAAGCGCAAAAGCAAGCAACCCAAAATCACCTGCACCCAATTTCCTCGCAATTGCGATAACCAAAAGCATTCCAAGAACTTTGCTGACGGCCTCTACAATAATGAGGATCATTGTGTTTCTGGCAATTCTTAATCTTTCGGTAATCTTTATCACCTCGTGTTAATCAAAACCTACTTTTCATGCCTCAAGCAGCTGTGAAAATTTCTGCAGTTGCTTTTCAGCCGGCGTTAGCCTGAGAAGCTCCCACAATAAAGTTGTCCAAGTGCTCATTGAATGCCGGACACTTCCGGTCGGATAATTCTTCATATGAACCGATTCGATTGAGAGCTGCCACAACACCAATCAAGAACCAAAGCAATGGTTGCTCACCAAGATATGCGGGATTCACCATGGCGTGAAGAAAAAAAGCGCACAAACCACCGAACAGTCCGATTGCAACGCTCGACAGCAAAGGGTTATCCGAATATGCACTAAGCCATGCTTGTCTCAGTATGGCAAACAGGAGCCACAGCAAGCTGAACAACCCTATAAGACCCATCTCGGCAGCCGCAAGAAGATAAATATTATGGACGGGTAAAGGAAAAACAAATGCTATCCTTTCTTTGGTGGTATCATATGCTTGCATCACAACCGTATAATTATTAAGCCCCACTCCTATCACAGGATTAGCTTTGATAATGGAAAGAGCTACCTGCATCATCGGAACTCGAGCCCACGCTGCTTCGGGTTCGGATTCGAGAATACGTGAGCCAATTGAGGAAGAATAGTACAGAATCACACTGCTCAAAAACAACAACGTCAATAGACCTAAGACGACTGACTTTGCTTCAAACATTCGCTTACGAAGGGATAGTATGAAAACAATGGCAATAGAAAGGCCAAAACCAAGCCATGAGCCTCTTGAAAAAGTAAGAACCAAAGCAACGCTCCCCAAAGCAAAGACCAATAGGCACAAAGACCTAAAAGCCATTTTGATATTGGAAAAAACAAGCGCGATGGAAAGGGGAAGCAAAAGCTCCAGCCACATGGCAAATGCATTCGGGTGTCCAAGAGTTCCTCCGACCCTTTTGACACCTCCGAGACCCATAGTACTCTTGACCAACTCGCTTTCACCCAGGAAGTTCAAACCCAGCTCGGCCCCAAGCCCTTTTTGAGCAAAAGCGATCCCCGATTGCAGAGTCAAGCCTACTAGCAACATGGCCAAAATATATTTGAGAGTTTGGTCGTTCCGTACATGATTTGCCACGTAGAAAAATAGCAAGAGCATCTTAAGAATCTGAACCATCTCAAAAACACTCAACGCAACATCCGAAGAACCAACAATTGATAATAATGCCGCGCCGGTCAGACAAAGAATTGGAACACTAACACGCGGAAAGAACTCGATTGGTCGATCAGGATTTCCCAAGAGTTCTACTATCCAAAGACCATACAAAATCACAAGAAGAATATCGCAGACTGAGATGGTCAAACCACCGGTCTGACCCATATGGGGACGACCGAGAAAAGTCACGTTTGCATCGATGGGAAGAAAAAAAATAAACAACATCAAGATTAAGCGCTTCCGGTCAGTTGCTGCAAAAGAAACTAAAACTATGATAAGCGCAATTATACTTGCCATCATCCACTTCAATTCAAGTCCGCATATTTTCACCGCCAACAACCCCAAAACAACCGGAAGCAGGAAAATAGGCGCAATTTGTTTCCAATTGAATATTCTGCTTAAAGCAAAGTCGCCTTGCATAAAATCAAGAGGTCCTTTCGAAAAAAGCCGGATTTTTCTGTTTCTTATCTCGCCTCTGAAACAACAATTCCAATGATATTTGCTTTGGCATTCTGTAGACGTTCTTTAGCTCTGATTGCCGCCTCCCGCGTTGTTCTACGGGCACTGATGACTAGTAGCACGCCGTCCATACCAGCAGCAAGAGCCGGAGTTTCAGCAGATAGAACCGATGGACCACTAAATAGAACCAAATCCGTCAACTCTTTGATTTTTTTGACAAAACTGGTCATCTTGTAAGATGTTAGAAGCTCGAGCGGATCTGAGGGCATGGTGCCTGAGCACAGAAGCTTCAGTCCTTTCTTGGTCTGGTTCAATGTTAGGGGTTTCTCCTCCAAGACACGCTTTCCATTCAAGAGAAGGTCTGACAAGCCCGGAGTGTTCTCTATTTGAAAGATGGAATGCAAGCTCGGCATATGCAAATCGGCATCAATCACCACTGTGTCCCGTCCGGCCTGAACAGCATCTTGACCCAAGCTTAGAGCAATCGCCACCTTTGATTTTGGAACCTCAACATCGGTGATGAGTAGACTCTTCAATGCCTTGTAGGGGTCCAGCTGCCGAAAATTCATCTGGAGAACACGATAGGAATTGTCGGTGAATGAAGGATCAGCGGACATAGACCTCTTCAACCGCGGAACCGTTCCCAAAACTGGAAGACTAAGAAGCTCTCTTGCTTCGTCCGCCGTCTTTATCGTTGAGTCCAGGGAGTCGGAAAAGAACGCAAATGCAAATCCGCCCATTGTCCCCAGCAACAAAGTAACGAAGCCAATCAGCAAGCTACCGGGACCACCAGGGCTTTTGGGGATCTGAGCAGGAGCTATTACCCGGACTTTTGCGCCGGACGCGGCTCGGGCCACCAGCCGCTCATATTCCTCTGCAAGTTTCTCTCTCTTAATTTCAGCCGCGGCAATTTTCTCCAGGTTACCAAGTGCCTTTGCAGCCTCAAGCTGACGCTGGGATTCTTCAAAGCTCTTTTCTGCGCCTTGAAGGCTCTCCTCATAAAAACTATTGGCATAGTCCACAAAAGTACCAGCGAATGTACTGGCGATTTTTTGTGCTTTCAAAGGATTCTTGTCGGAGGCGCTCACTTTGAGAATCGGGGCCCCCGCGATCGGTTCAACAATTACAGCATCCTTGAGCTCGCCAAGGGAAGATCGAAACTCCGTGGTATCTGTCAACTTCTCTTGGACCTTTCTTAACATGAAAGGAGAGGTCATGATCTCACTATATCCCATGGCAATACTCTGACTAGCCTGGACCTCTTCCCAGTAGCCGATTGAAGGAGATAACTGGCCTTGACCGACCATGAGAATGGCCTGAGATTTGTAGGTCGGAGTTCTCAGCGTATTCATAGAAAGACCGATCACCGGTGTCAACACGGCAAGCAGTAGGATCGTCCACTTCTTCCGCTTTATGATGTCTGAAGCTTGGGTCAAAGTCATAATTACCTTCCTTGGATTTACTTGAGGTCGAACATCTTAAGCTAGTAAGCCCCTTTTCTGGAAAGAACAGCCGGAATGGTTCTCAAAAGAAGCATCAGATCAAGCCAGAGCGATTGGTTGTCCACATAATAACTGTCTAGCTGGACCATTTCGTCGAAGGGCAAGTCACTTCTTCCCTGCACCTGCCAAATACCCGTTATCCCGGGCTTTACCAAATATCTTCTTTCGGCCAGACCCTTGCAATCCTGCGCCTCCGCCACAGGCAGCGGACGCGGGCCCACAAGACTCATTTCGCCCTTCATAACATTCAGAAGCTGCGGAAGTTCATCAATACTCAATTTCCTTATCAATTTGCCGACCTTCGTAACCCGCGGATCGTTTCTTATCTTGAAGATCGGCCCCGTAGCTTCATTAAGCTTCTGTAAGTCTTTCTTCATTCTCTCAGCGTCTTCTTGCATCGATCTAAACTTATACATGCCAAATATGTTGCAATTCTTGCCTACCCTGGGTTGCTTAATCAAGATACGGCCTTTTGTTTCCAAGCGGACTGCCATGCCGACAAAGAGCAGCAACGGAGACAGGACAATTAAGAGCAAAGACGAGATCAATAGATCCATCAATCTTTTCGCGAACGACCGTAAGACTGAAGGCTGCCGATTATCGAAAACCAGCGTGTGGATGCCACCAATTTCTTTCAAACAGCAGGAGGCCGTGAGCTCCTCCGCAAAAGGAGGCACAATGCTCAAATCAATTCCAGTGGCTTTGCAGAAAGAAATAAATTTTGCCGTTCTTTCGTGATCTTCCATTGGAAAAGAAAGAATCAAATGTTTGACATTTTTTCGTGTAATAAAATCAGACATGTCTTCAAAATCAACCACGGTTTCCGGAGAACTCGTCCCACATCTTAGTCTAATGAGGTTGTCGGAAACGTGCGCAAAACCAACAGGTTGCAAACCAAATTTTGGGTAAACCTCAATTTTCTTCAGAATCTTTTGTCCGTTGCTATTTCCCACTACTAGAGTCGGCCTGTTCCAGATACCTCTCTTTCTAGCTTCGCCTTCAAACAGTCTTGCCGCTGACCGCCCCAGAGTTATCAATGGAATCATCGCAAAAAATGACACGGCAATCAGCATCTCAAAATCAGCCAAGAATGTAGTAGTGAAACCTGCAATCAAAACAAACAACGTCGCCGCAGCCGAAGCATTAAAAATGCCGGGCACTTCAGTTAAGGAACTCTGGCTCCTCGTGTATTCGGAATCATACAGATGACACAATTGCGCAAAGAAAACCCACAAAGCAACCTGCATTGCGGCAAGACGAAAGAAAGAAGAAACCTGCAACGCCATCACTGACCTATTCTGGAAAAGGAAGAAAGCGATGATTGTGGCCAAAAATACCATTGCACTATCAAAAACAATCAGAAGCGCTGCATGATAAGATGCATAATTGCTATTCAAATGTTCCAGAATCTTTTCTTTCAACGAGTCGCGAGCTAGAGGCTGCAAAGCAGGCATCTTCACTAGTTCATCCGCACTAAGAATATTGCTGCCGGCATACTCCGGTTTCTCCGTCGTCTCAGAAATCTGACTGCTTTTTTCTTCGTTATGTTCTAAGGCACTTTGTTCGGTCTGCATCAGTCATGCGGGCTTTGATTTCTCTCCCAAGCCATCTGAGAAAGACCTGAATTAAGATCTCTTTCAGCTATGCTCCTGTACCCCGCTATACCTCCTCGCTTATTCGAATGAACCAAAAAAGCTGACTGCAAATATAATGAAGTCAGCCTCTCTTGGTCCGGATAGTCCACATATCTTGCGCTAGTGCTTATAGTTTCTATTGATGCGAAAAATCAATCAACTACCACCGCTGGAAGCGGTGGTATGGTTCCAGCCTGAAAGGCATTATCAATATCTTAGCCTAGCTGCTCTCTTTCTTGTTGCCATTTGACATATTTCTTTATCTTGTCCTCATCGAGTCCTACCGTCGAAACACAGTAGCCTCTTGCCCAAATATGTCTTCCCCAATACCTTTTACTCAACTGCTTCTGATGCTGGAACAGCTTTATGGCTATTTTTCCTTTGAGCCATCCCATCACGGAAGACACAGAATACTTAGGTGGTATTGAGACGATCAGATGCACATGATCAGATTGAATATTAACCTCCACTATCTCAATCTGAT
>Ga0214473_10003395_pt1 | contig 19345 bp, 14 predicted proteins | sample RVTome_7_FD_203509 | JGI IMG/M metagenome (GOLD analysis project Ga0214473, IMG submission 203509) | Soil microbial communities from uranium-contaminated site in the Upper Colorado River Basin, Wyoming, United States - RVT98D197 | ecosystem: Environmental > Terrestrial > Soil > Contaminated >... | reverse complement strand
CTGGTAGTCCACGATCGGATCGTCGAACTTGAGCCTCCTCTTCTGCTCCCTCATGCCGAACAGGGCCAGGCGCACGGTCCGATACATGAGGTCGATGGTCTGGTGAATGCTAGCCAGCTCATCGACCGCCCGCGGCCCCTGAAGGCGCCCCAGCGCGGACTGGCCCAGCGTCACCGCATCCTGCAGATGGCGGCCGTTGACCCGCGGGTCGGTATTGATCGCCATGGCGCTCGAGACCTGGGCCTGCGCCGGGGGCGCCGTGGCCACGGCAGCCACGAGCACCAAGATCCCCGCGACGGCCAGGCGGGTGACCGGATTCGCGAACGGTCGGCGGCGGTCTGCTGATGATCTCATGATGTACCCTCGTGGAGGATGTGCGGCCGCGTCGGCCGCGCGAGTACGTCGGCGTAGACCTGCTCGACCAGTCGAGCGTGCGCTTCGGCCGAGAAGCGGGCTTCCACCGTCCGGCGGGCGCGGCGCCCGACCTGCTCGGCGTGAGCGGTGTCGGTCAGGAGACGGGTGATGGCTCGGGCCATCGCCTCCGGCTCCTCGGGGGGAACCAGGTAGCCGTCGGAGCCGTCCTGGATGATCTCACGCGGCCCTCCCGCGTCGGTCGCGACGACCGGCTTGCCCATCGCCATGGCCTCCGCGATCACGCGCCCGAACGGCTCGGGGGTCACGGAGGCGTGCACCACGACCCGGAGGAGCTGCATCAGCTCCGGGACATCCTCCCGGAATCCGGTGAAGACCACGCGGTCGGCGATCCCGAGATCGTCCACCAGCCGCCGCAGCTCGTCCCGGTAGGCCTGGCCCCGCTCGGGCGCCTCGCCGATCACGAAGGCCCGGGCGTTCGGCACCTCGTCCATCACCAGACGGGCCGCCTTCAGGAAGACGTGGTGCCCCTTCCACTCGAGGAGCGTGCCGAAGATGCCGAAGCAGGGCTCGTCCATCGCCACCCCGAGCTCCGCCCGCTGGCGCCAAGCGGGTACGCCCGGATCGAAGCGGTCGAGATCCACGGGGGGATAGATGACCCGGATCCGGCTCGGGGCGACCCCGAGGTCGACGAGATCCAGCTTGGTCGCCTCGGAATTGGCCACGTAGAGCGTCACCATCCGCGCGAGGGCCCGAGCGGTCCGGGAATGCCACTCTTCGCCGCGCTGGTAGACGACGAGGGGCACGCGGAGCAGGCGAGCCAGGAACACGGTGCAGGGCTCCACCCCGTTGTTGTGATGGACGAGCGCGGTCCCCCGGCGCCGCGCCAGCCAGTAGAGCCGCAGGGTGTAGGGGAGCATGACGAACGCGATGTCGAGCAGAGAGAGGAGCCCGGTCAGGAGCCGCCTCAGCGGCCGGGCCCGACGCACCGCCATCCGGTAGAACGCGCGCCCGAGTCGCGTGGACTTCAGCCCGTTGCGCCACACGATGACCCGCGCGTCCGTCGGAGGGGCGCCCGAGCCGAGCAGGTACTCCTGTTGGGCCGCGCGCGCGAAGACGACGCAGGGCTCGTAGCGCGTCCGCGCGAGCCGGCGGAGCAGCGTGCACAGACTGATCGTGGACCCCGAGACCCCGATGCTGTGCTCGATCAACAGCACCGGAACCGGAGGTGGCGCGGGGAGATGGTCCCCGGCCGACCCCCGGGAGGCCCCGGGGCCGTGGACCCTCGCCGCTTCGGGCGTCGAGAGAGCGCTCACCGCATCTCCCACTCGTGCGGATAACTGATATGGCCGCTGACCTCGCGCGAGGCGACGCTCGGCCCTTCGACGACCATGATGGCGGCGCGCTTGCGGTGGTCGTGATAGCGCTGGATGTGCTGGTCGCGCACGTGGACGTTCACCACGTAGTCACCCTTGACGAACACGACCGGACGGAGGGTCAGACGGAGGCAGCCCTCCGGCTGGGCCGTGTCGACCTTGAGCCCGTCGAAGCGGGTCGTGATGCCGCCGAGGAAGAAGCCGTGGGCGTCGTTGATGGTGACCTCGAAGACCGGATCCGGCACCGCCCGGTGGACGGTGTAGCGGATCTCGACGCAGGCCGGCTCGCCGGTCTGGAAGACCGGCCGGGGCCGACCCTGCGTATCGCAGAGGGTCACCGACTCGATCCGGACCGGCCGATCGTCGTCGGTCATGGCCCGCGAGATGCCGTCGCGCGGGTCGAGCGCGGCGGCCTGCTCGCGGACCGCGCGAAGGTACTCGGAGACCACCTCGTCCGGGTCCCCGTACGCGCGCAGGCGGCCCCGATGCATCCAGAGCACCTTCTTGGAGTGCTGGACGATGTTGGCCATGTTGTGCGACACGAGGACGATGGTGGTGGCCTGCTCCTTGAGCTCGGCGAGCTTGTTGAGGCACTTCATCTGGAACGACGCGTCGCCCACCGCCAGGACCTCGTCGATCAGCAGGATGTCCGGGTCCACGTGCGCGGCCACCGCGAACCCGAGCCGCACCTCCATACCCGACGAGTAGTACTTGAGCGGGGTATCGATGTAGCTCTCCACCTCCGCGAAGGACACGATACGGTCGAACTTCGCGTCGATCTCCTTGCGGCGCATCCCGAGGATGGCGCCGTTGAGGTAGACGTTGTCGCGCCCGGTCAGCTTGGGGTGGAAGCCGGCTCCGACCTCGATGAGCGCTCCCACCCGACCACGGGTCGAGTAGGTGCCGGTGGTGGGAGCCGTCACTCGCGAGAGGACCTTGAGCAGGGTGCTCTTGCCGGCCCCGTTGTGGCCGATGAGGCCGACGCTGTCCCCCCGCTCGATGTCGAAGGTCACGTCCTTGAGCGCCCACATCGCGTCGTCCTGCGCCGCGGTCGCGCCGCCCTTGAGCCGGCGCAGCCACGTGTTCACCTGGCCGCCGAGCGAGCCGTACCAGGCGCGCTGCCGGTGGTAGCGTTTCGAGATGTTGCTGAGCCGGATCGCCATGTCTGCCATGTCGAGATCGCTCCTCAGATCACGTCCGCGAAGGTGCGCTCGGCGTGCTTGAACGCCGCGAAGCCGGCCAGCAGGAGAACCGCGCTGACGACCGCGGCGAAGACCAGGGGGCCGGGGTCGGGGGCGAGCCCCTGCAGGACGGTTCGGCGGTACCCGTCGATGATCGGGGCCATCGGATTGAGCGAGTAGAGGGTCCGGAGCGACTCGGGGACGACCGAGATCGGATAGGCGACCGGGGTCGCGAACATCCAGAGCTGGACGAGCAGGGGAATGCCGTGCCCCACGTCGCGGAAGTTGACGTGCATGGGCGCGGTGAGAAAGATCACCCCGAGCGCGAAGAGGGTCTGAAGCAGGAGCAGCACCGGTACCCACAGCACGGTGATCGTGATGGGCACGTGGTAGTAGACGAGAAAGCCGGCGAAGATGATCGCGGAGACACCGAGATCGAGCATGCCGGAGAGCACCACCGAGATGAGGAGGGTCTCGCGGGGGAAGTAGATCTTCCGGATCAGGTTCGCGTTCGCCACGATGGCGATGGTGCCTCCCAGCACGGTCTTGGCGAAGAAGCTCCAGAAGATGAGGCCGGTGTAGGCGAAGACCGGGTAGGGGATGCCGTCCGAGGGGATGCGGGCGAAGCGCGAGAAGACCACCGTGAAGACCACCATGAGCGAGAAGGGCTGGAGGATGGCCCAGGCGGCTCCGAGCGCGGTCTGCTTGTAACGCGCCTTGATGTCGCGCTGGGTGAAGCTCATGGTCAGATCCCGATGCCGCCAGAACTCCCGAAGATGCTCGATCATTATTCCACCGTCACGCTCTTGGCGAGGTTTCGCGGCTGGTCCACGTTGCAGCCTCGGACCAGGGCCACGTGGTAGGCGAGGAGCTGCAGCGGCACCACGCTCACCAGGGGGGACAAGAGATCGGGGGTCGGTGGCACCACCAGCACGTGGTCGGCGCGTCCAGCCAGCTCGGTGTCCCCGTAGTGGCACAGCGCCACCACGCGCCCGCCCCGGGCCTTGACCTCCTCGACGTTCCCGAGGATCCGGTCGTAGGACGGGTCCCGGGGCGCCACCGCGAGGACGGGCACCCGCTCCTCGATGAGGGCGATGGGCCCGTGCTTCATCTCGCCCGCGGCATAGCCCTCGGCGTGGATGTAGGAGAGCTCCTTCATCTTGAGCGCGCCCTCCAGGGCGACGGGATGGTTGACCCCGCGGCCGAGGTAGAGAAAGTGCTCGTAGCCCGCGAGGGTCCGGGCCAGGGCGCCCACATCCGGATTGAGGGAGATCGCGCTGGTGATCAGCCGCGGGATCTCGAGGAGATCCTCGATCCGCTTCCGCCCATCGGTGGGAGAGAGGTACTGACGCTCCCGCCCGAGGGCCAGAGCCAGCAGATAGCAGACGGTGACGGTGGAGGTGAAGGTCTTGGTGGACGCCACGCCGATCTCGGGACCGGCGTGAGTGTAGACGGTGGCGCGGGCCTCCCGGGAGAGAGCCGAGCCGACCACGTTGGTGATGGCGAGCACGGGGGCACCGAGCGCGGTGGCGGCCTTCGCCGCGCCCAGCGTGTCCGCGGTCTCGCCGGACTGGGAGATGGCGATCACGAGGGTGTCCGGCCCGAGGAAGAGGCTCCGATACCGGAACTCGGAGCTGATGTCCACCTCGGCGGGCAGCCCGGCCAGCTCTTCGAGCATGAACCGGCCGGCCAGCGCGGCATTGTAGGAGGTCCCGCACGCCACCAGGACGACCCGGCGGAACGCCCGGATCTCCTCCGAGGTCAGACCCAGATCGGGAAGGACGATCGCTCCCGTGTCTTCCACCACGCGTCCGCGGAAGGTGTCGGTGACCGCCTGCGGCTGCTCGTGGATCTCCTTCAGCATGAAGTGCGGGTAACCGCCCTTCTGGGCGTGGGCGGCATCCCAGGTGATCCGCGAGGAGGCGCGGTGCACCGGCTCGCCCGCGAGCGTGCTCAGCTCGACGCCCGTCGCGGTCAAGACCGCGAGCTCGCCATCCTCCAGGATGACCACGTCACGGGTGTGGGGCAGGATGGCGGGGATGTCGGAGGCGAGCAAGGTCCCCTCCCGGCCCAGCCCGACGACCACGCTGCCCGCGCCGTGCTTGGCGACGATCAGCCGGTCCGGCGCGGCGGTGGAGAGGACGCCGAGGGCGTAGGCGCCCCGCAGCTCCCGTAGCGTGCACCGCACCGCCTCCACGAGGTCGCGTCCCCCGGCCAGGTGCTGTTCCAGCAGGTGCGCGATGACCTCGGTATCGGTCTGGGAGCGGAACACGTGGCCGGCCTCCAGCAGCCGCTGCTTCAGCGGCAGGTAGTTCTCGATGATCCCGTTGTGCACCACCGCCAGCGATCCCGAGCAGTCCGCGTGGGGGTGGGAGTTGCTCTCCGAGGGCGCCCCGTGGGTGGCCCAGCGGGTGTGGCCGAGTCCGATGCCGCCCGCCGCGGGCTGGCTCTCCAGGAGGGCGGCCAGATCGGCGATCTTGCCCGGCCGGCGGTGGATGGTCAGGCGCCCGCCGTCGAGCACGACCAGACCGGCCGAATCGTACCCGCGATACTCGAGACGGCGCAGGCCATCCACGATGATCTCGGAAGCGTTGTGCTGCCCGACATAGCCGACGATGCCGCACATGTGTGTGTCGCTCCTTACCTAGCGGAGTGTCATCCGGTACCAGGCGAGTTTGAGCGCGAAGGTGGGGAGGTGTTCCTCCCAGGGTTGTCCACGACGGAGCTCCCAGGGTGAGGTCTGCTCCGTGTTGAGGCCGAAGCGGGTGGTGACCGCGCAGCTGAAGCCGGCTTCGCGCACGACGTCGACCACCGCGGCGGTGTAGTCGGCCGGCCTCCCGTTCGGGTACGCGAACGCGCGGGGAGCGGCGCCGCAGGCGCCCTGGATCATCTCGCGCGAGCCCAGCACCTCGGCCCGCACCCGCTCGGCGGTGATCCGGGAGAGGATCGGATGCGTGACCGTGTGGGCGCCGATCCGGAAGCCGAGGCCTCGGAGGGCGTGCACATCGTCCCAGCTCAGCATGGCGTTCTTGGCCGACTGCCGTTCGGTCGAACCGAGACCCTCCAGGAGCCGCGCGAAGGCCCGGCGAAACTGCTCCTCGGGAAGGGTCTTGAGGTGGGTCTGGGTCCGAGTCAGGGCCCGCACGCGGTCCTCGACGGTCTCGATGGTGAGATCCTCCCCCGAGGGAGCGATGACGCTCGACCGTGGGCTCAGCTTGAGGGCCGTCGCGAGCCGGTCGTACCACGGCACCTCGGTCGTCCCGATGAAGCCCGTCGCCAGGAACACGGTGGCGGGGACGCCATAGCCGGCCAGGATCGGGGCGGCATGGGTCAAGGTGTCGCGATAGCCGTCATCGAACGTGATGGCGGCCGCGTTTCGCGGAACGGCGCCGACGCGCATCCGCTCCACGAGCTCCTCGACCGGCAGCACCGTGTAGTGCCGGGCCAGGTGCTGGACCTGACGTTCGAAGATCGTCGTGGGCAGAGCCCCGAAGAACGGATCCCGGTGGTCGTTCACCCGGTGATAGGTCAGGATCGGAAAGGCCGGCCCTCGCCGGGCCCAGCCCGCCGCCCTCGTCAGCCCGCGGCTCAGTCCCGCGCGGTGCAGCCCGCTCGCGACTCCTTGCAGGAGCGCCGCGCGCGTCATGTGAGCACCTCCGCCCGGAGATGCTGCCGGTGCCACAGCTCCAGCATCAGCACCTTCCACAGGAGGTCGCCGTAGAAAGCCGTCGAGTCCGACGCGTGGAGGCGCAGGAGCTCCTCGAGGGCGCCGGGCCGGAAATAGGCCTGCACATGGGCATCCCGGCCCAAGAGAGCGTCGTGGGTCAGGTCCACGAACCCGGCATGCGTTCGGAGCCAGAGGCTGGTCGGGATGCCGAAACCGTGCTTGGGCTTGGCCAGAGTCTCGGCGGGGAGGAGATCCCGGAAGGCGCGTTTGAACAGATACCGCTTCTCGCCGCCACGCACCTTGAAGCGCCCGGGCCATCTGGTGGTGAACTCCACCAGCGGCAGATCGAGGAACGGGAACCGGACCCCAACCCCGGCCAGGTCCGCGGTGCGAACCACCTTGAGGAGATCGTTGTCCCCGATCGTGAGCTTCATGTCCAGGTACAGGAGACGGTTGAGCTCCTCGCGGGCGGTGACGCGGTCGAAGTGGCGCTCGAGAACCGCCCACGGCGCGCCGCGCTCGGCGGCCGAAGGAAGCGCCGGCGCCAGCAGGCCGCGACCCTCCTGGGCGAAGAAGAACTCGTACGAATAGAAGCGCTGCGGGTTCGGCAGGTTCGCCCGCCGCACGTAGCGCTGCGCCTTGCCGATCACGCTCCCGCCGCCGTCGGGGAGCGCGGAGAGGACCGGCTCCAGGAGCGCCCGCCGCAGAACGCCCGGGATGCGCCGGTAGCGGGTGAAGACGGCGTCGGTGGCGTACCGCTCGTTGCCGCCGAAGATCTCGTCGCCGCCGTCGCCGGCCAGCAGACGGGCGAGGCCACACTCCCGCGCGGCCTGGGCGCAGAGGAAGGTGCCGATGGCGGAGTTGTTGCCGAAGGGCTCGTCGTAGGCCCGGACGAGCTGGGGCAGCGCCTCCAGCGCCTGCCCCGCGGAGATGCGGCGAACGTGGTGCACGGCCCCGAAGTGGCGGGCGGCCCGCTCGGCGTGGCCGAGCTCATCGTAGCGGCGCTCGTGGAATCCGATGGAGAAGGCGTTGACCCGCTCCCCGGCCAGTCGGGTCATCAGCCCGAGGATGGTGCTGCTATCGGTACCGCCGGAGAGGAAGGTCCCGGTGTGCTTCACCCCGTCGTCGCCGAGCGCCCGGGCCACCGCCGCCTCCGAGAGCTGTACGGTGCGGCGGCTGGCCTCGTCGAGATCCAGAGACTCCTCGACGTAGGCGAGGTCCCAGTAGCGGTTGACGGTGAGCGCGGCATCCTCCACCGTGACGAGACACCCGGGCTCGATCCGGTGGATGCCCGCGTGGATGGACCCGGGCGCCGGGACGTAGCCGAAGTTGAGATAGTGATAGAGCGCGGTCGGGTCGGGCTCACCGCCGAGGCCGGGCAGCCCCCGGAGGAGCCCGGGGCGGCCGCCGAAGACCACCCCGTCGGAGGTGACTCCGTAGTACAGCCGGCGCATCCCCATGTGATCCACGGCCAGAAGGAGCCGGCGCCGCCTGGAGTCCCACACCGCCACCGCGAAGGCCCCCCGCAGCCGGCGTACGGCCTGCTGGCCCTCCCGCTCATAGAGGGCCGCCAGAACCTCTTGAGGGGCCCCGCGCCCCGTGGCCGAGCGGAGCTCGTCGAGATTCAGCAGGTCCAGGTGTCCCGCCACGATCACCGAGCCGTCACCCCGCCACGGCAGCTCCTCGCCGCCGAGGAAGACCCCGAAGGCGCCCGCGCACGTGATGCCGGACGAAGCCACCCGGCTCCGCGAGGCCATCTCCCGCAGCCGGGCGGAGTCCGCCGGCTGGGCCGGATCACGGAAGAGCAGGCCGCCGAGCTGGCTCACTGGGCCCTCTCCCTCAATCGACGGAGCGCGGGCACGATCCGACTCTCGGTCAGGTGGACCAGGCTCCCATAGAGGCCGGGCCGGTAGATCTGCACGCGCACGGTCTCGTGGCAGCCCGAGGCCCAGCGCATCTTGTACTCGTTCTGGCCGGGGCCCATCTGGTACTCGTGGACATCGCCGCGCTCGAAGAGCGCTCGCGCGATCGCGAAGTTCAGCGCGCTGCCCGGCGACGACGCCGCGTAGGCCGCGTCGTAGTCGGCACGGAGCGCGTAGGCGACCCCGTCGGATCGAAGCTGGTACTCCATGGCGATCGGCCGCCCGTCGAGGCGGAGGAACCAGACGGCGAGCCAGCCGCGCTCGGTGGCCCGGCGGCTCAGCTCTCCGAAGAACTCCCGCATCCGGGGCATCGTGGCGATGGCGATCCCCCGGTCGGCCTTCCAGCTCCGGCTCGTGAGATCGATCATCTCTTCCAAGCGGGCGTCGCCGGGCGCCAACGCCGGATGCTCTTCGACGGTGACCCGCCCGAGACGGTCCAGACGGTTCTGGATGTTGCGAATCGTCTTCTTGAACCGCTGACTCCTCGACGCGTAGAAGTCGGTCCAGGGCCCGTCCACGGCCAGGTACGGCGAGAAGTCGCTGCTCGCCCGCCGCCACCGCAGCCGGCCCGGCAGCTCGGTCTCGAGCGCCTTGAGCGTCGGCGAGCCCATTGGAAGCCGGCCGAGCTCCAGGACGTCCCAGTCCGAGCGGGTCGTGACGTGGTCGAGGAGAGCGCACACGACCGGCGTGGCCGCGCCCGTGTGCAGCAGGTCCGCGATGGGGGAATCCGGACAGTCCAGGAGTCCCAGATAGCGAACGGGCAGCCCGCGCGCCCGGCCCTTCCAGCGAACCAGCGGGATCAAGGCGGTCGGGGCCACGGAATCCTCGACGACCAGCAGCTCCTGGAGCCGGTCCGCGGCCGCGATGCGGCAGCACTCGAACCAGTCGTGGCTCGTGAACGGCGTGGAGGGCGCGCTCTGCTCCACGAGGTCGGCCCACGCCGGGCCGATGGAGTGGAGGTCCTCGGTGGAGGTGAGGCGGCGCACCCGGAGCGTCATGGCCGGCCGATCTCCGGACGCGGCGCGGAGGGGCCGGCCAGGGACGGTACCGAGCGGGCGCGCCGCTCCCCGGTGCCGCCCCGCCCGGCCGCTTCCTCGAGCAGGAGCTCGAGGTTGAAGAGCGACCGATCCCAGCCGTAGTTGGCCTCGACGAACGCGCGCCCGTTCCGCCCGAGCGCTCTCCGCTCCGCCGGACTCTTCAGCAGGCGCACGAGGTGGGCGGCGAACTCGGCCGGATCGTCGGCGACCTCGAGGTGACGGCCGGGCTGGGCTTCGAGACCCCGAGCAGCGAGGGGACTTGCCACGAGCGGCAGTCCCATCGCCATACCCTGGAGCACCTTGTTCTGAATGCCCCGTCCGATGCGCAAGGGGGCGACGCACACGCCCGCCCGGGCGTAGTAGGGCCTGACGTCGGGCACCCTGCCGGTGACGGTGACCCCCGACATGCTGGCGAGCCGTAGGACGTCGGGGGATGGATTGAGACCGACGACGTAGAACCTGGTCTCCGGAATCTCGCGGCGGACCCGGGGCAGAATGTCGGCGCAGAAGTGGCACACTGCGTCGATGTTGGGAAGGTAGTCCATCGCGCCCGTGAACAGCACGACCGGCTGGGCGGCCGGAGCCGCGACCGGCTCGTAGTACGTGAGATCGATACCGTTGGGGATGACCGCGGACCGCGCCCACGGGGCGAAGGACTGGAGCAGGCTCTCCTCGGCCTGAGTCGCCAGCAGGCAGACGCTGGCCCAGCGGGCGATCTCGGCCTCGGCCGCCTGGAGACGGCGGCCTTCCGCGCGGTAGAGCCAGTTGAGTGGCGGGCGACTGTGGTCCGCGTACTGGCGCCACTTGTCCGAATCCACGTCGACGAAGTCCATGGCCACCGGGATCCCGAGGGCACGGGCATACTGGGCCATCGGGGTCGACGAGGCGTAGACGAGGTCGTAGGGAGCCTCGGAGAGGCGCGCGGTGAGCCTCCGCCGGAGGCCGCGCGAGCGGAAATACGGCAGGCTGAGCGGGCCGCCCGCCGCCAGTCCGGCCAGGCCCTTGAACAGGCTCCACGGCTTCCAGAGGCGGCCGAACTCCAGGGTCGGGACCGCCTCTCGCAGGGGCGCCAGGCCGGCCAGGTCGGCGCGCTCGTCGACGAGAAACGCGAGCGTCAGCTCGTGGCGCCTCGCGAGGTGGCGCGCGATATGAAACGCGCGGGTCTTGTCCCCGGTGTGGGGAGGATACGGAATCCGGTGCGCGAGCATGAGAATCCGCATCGGCTCAGCGCCCGCGCGTTACCGGTATGGGCCGAGGCCCCGGTCCATTCTCGGCGGCTCGGCCCTTGACCGCTCCGCCGAGCAGCTCGTCCACCCGCGCCGCGAAGATCTCCCACGCGAAATTGTCCTGGACGAAGCGCCGGCCCTGGGTGCCCATCTCCTCCCGGAGCCCCGCGTTCTCGAGCAGATCCACGACGCGAAGGGCGAAATCGAGCCGGTTGTCGGAGACCTGCAGGTCGCGCCCGGCCCGGGCCCGGAGGGTGTCGCGCACCGCGGACGTGGTCACCACGGGAACGCCCGCCGCCATCGGCTCCAGCACGCTGGTGCGGACGTCGAAGCCCGGTCCCGACGGCGCGGCGGCCACCGCGTGGCGGTGGAAGAGCAGGCGCATGTCGGCGACAGGCGCCACGACCTCGAGGCCGTCGACTCTATTGGCGGCGCTCCCCGTCGAGACCGGTTCCCTGCTCGCGATCACCACCCGGGCCTGAGGAACCCGGGCCCGCACCGCCGGCATGATCGAGCGGCAGAAGTCGACGATCTCGTTCGTCTCGGGCCCGCCGTTGAGCGAGGCGCTGAAGACCACGGTCGGTACCTTGCCCGGTCGCGACTCCGCCCCCGCGCCATCGACGTCGACCCCGTTCGGGATCACCGCCGTCGGCGCCCCGGGAGCGAGTGTCTGGACGATGCGGGCGGCCTCGGAGGTCTCGACGATCCGCCGGACCGCGCGCTGCGCCGCGATGGTCTCCGCGACGCGCAGCCGCGCCGCCTCGGTCCGGAAGAAGCGAGCGGCTCCGTAGGTCCCTCGCGCGGCCTGCCGCGCCCACCACTCGGAGTCGACTTCACCGAAGTCCACGACCAGCGGGATCTCCGGGTCCGCGTCCAGGGCGTACTGGATCATGGTCGAGGAGGAGACGTACACGAGGTCATAGCCGGTGTTGCGCAGACGGTCCGCCAGCCGCGTCCGGAGCGCCTGGGAGCGGAAGTAGGAGAGGGTGCAGGACTCACCGGTGGCCAGACGAACCGCGCTCGCCAGGGACTTCCACCCGCGCGGGACCGAGGCGAACTCCAGGTCCCCGAACTCGCTACGGAGCGCGGAGATGGAGCCGGCGGTGTCCGGGTTGTCCGTGATGAAGGCCAAAGTCAGCCGGTGGGTGCGCGCCAGGTAGCGGGCGAACTGATACTCGCGCGTCCCCCGGACGGGCCGGCGCGGTGGCGGGAGCCAGCGGCCGAGCATGAGGATATTCATGGCAGGTACCTGGTCAGCCTCGGACCGATGACCTTGGTCAGCGGCAGCGGAAGCCGCTTCCAGGCGTTCACGGCGAGGCGCATCTTCGGGTTCGAAGGGCTGAGATCGGGCATCCGGCTGTCACCCAGGAGAACGTACTGATACGGCAATGGCGTGGGCTCGAAGCCCCAGTGCCGCTTGAAGTGGTAGGCACCCGTACCCTCACGGCTGCGTCCGAAGTCGAAGGTCCGGTAGCCCGCCTTGGCCGCGTGGCAGAGGAGCTCCCAGTACATGAAGTCGTTGACGGCAAGGGGGAGAGCGTCCCGCAGCGCCCCGCCGTAGTAGGGGAGGACCTGGTCTTCGAAGAACAGGGTCAGGACCCCGGATACGGGCGCGTCGTCCTTCCAGACCGTGAGCAGCTCGCAGTCCTTCCCGAACTCCTGCGCGATGTTGCGGAACAGACGTCGAGGGAAGACCGGAGAACCCAGGGCGTGCACGCTATGGGCGTAGATGCGCCAGAAGCGGTCCAGGTGATGCAGCCCGAACTCGGGACGGAGCCCGTGCTTGAGCCCCTGGCGCGTCATCCGGCGCTGCTTGCGCGGGATGTCCTCGAGGTTCCGCTCCTCGCTCGAGGAGATCGGTCGGGAGAAGGTCACGTAGAGCGCCTTGGTCGGCAGGTCCATCTCCTGGCCCGCCCGGTGCCTCAGCTCCACGTAGGACGCGCCAGTCCGGCTCGCGAGCTCGCGGGCGGCCTGGACCAGCGCCGGGCCGGCCGCCGGCCCAGCGGCGCACACGCCGCCGTACACTCCGTATGGCACGGACACCAGTCCGCGGCCGCCGAGGAGCCCGCCCACCTCGAATAGCGGCAGGACTCCCTCCACCGCGCCCCCCCGGAGAGCCATGAGGTAGTGAGCCCGGTGCCCGAACGTCCTCTCCACCGCGCGCTTCCAGGCGAGCAGGTGGAACGGGCTGCCCCCGGGGGTGCTCCGCACGAAGGCGTCCCAGTCCACGGTCTCGGTCGTGAGGGGTCGGACTTCCACGGGGTCTCCCTATCTACCCGTCGCGAGCAGGGCGCGGACGACTCGCGCGGCCGCCTTGCCGTCCCACAGCTCCGGCAGCTCGCCCCCCGGCCATTTACCGTCCGCGATCTCCCGCCAGCTCTCGTAGATCGCCTCCGGCTCGGTCCCGACGACGCGGTTGGTGCCCCGGGTCACCGTGATGGGCCGCTCGGTGTTGTGGCGAAGCGTCAGGCACGGGATCCCCAGAGCGGTCGTCTCCTCCTGGATCCCACCCGAGTCGGTCAGCACGCATCGCGCGTTCGCCATGAGCTCGAGGAAGTCCAGATAGGGAAGCGGGTCGACCACTCGCAGCCCGGACATGGGAGGCAACACCCCGGTCAGCGCCTCGAGCCGCCGCCGGGTCCTCGGGTGAACCGGGAACACTACCGGGATCTCGCCCTGGATGCGAGCGACCGCGCTCAGGAGCATGCCGAGCGTGCCCTCGTCGTCCACGTTGCTCGGACGGTGGAGGGTGAGCGCGGCGTAGCCGCGGGCTTCCAGCCTGAGCCGCGGCAGCACGTCGGACTCGCGGGCCCGCTCCCGGTAGCGGAAGAGCGTGTCGATCATGACGTTGCCGACGAAGTGGACCTTGTCGCCGGAAACCCCTTCACGCGCCAGGTTGTCGTTGGCGGCCGGCTCGGTCGTGAAGAGCAGGTCGGACACCGCGTCGGTGAGAACCCGGTTGACCTCTTCGGGCATGCTCCGATCGAAGCTGCGCAGGCCCGCCTCGACGTGGGCCACCGGGCGGCCCAGCTTCACTGCGGTGAGGGCGGCGGCCACGGTGGAGTTGACGTCGCCCACCACGACCACGACGTCCGGCCGGGCGCGGTCGAGCACCGGCTCGAGCCGCGTCATGATGTCCGCGATCTGAGTGACCGCGCCCGAGGACTGCACCTTGAGGTTGACGTCGGGTCGCGGGATCTCGAGATTAGCAAAGAACGCGTCCGACATCTGCGCGTCGTAGTGCTGGCCCGTGTGCACCAGGGTGGTGGAGACGTACGGATACTCCGCCAGCTCGGCCAGGATCGGCGCGATCTTGACGAAATTCGGGCGAGCCCCGACGACGGCGAGCACTCTCACGAGACCGCTCCGTCCACCAAGACGCCGGAGCCGGCGAGAACCTCGCGGACCGGGGCAAAGCGAAACTCACGGAGCAGGCGACGCATCTTGGACTCGGCGCTGCCCGTGTTGACGGAGTGCCGGAGCTGGGTGAGCCACCCGACCGGGAGCCGCGGCTGATCGGGATCGATCTCCCACGGGTGCAGGTAGACGATGCCGGGCTGGCCCTCGCGCTCGTTGAGATGGCGAAGGGCGCGCCGGGTGAGGGCGTAAGGGAGCAGCCGAAAGTAGCCGCCGCCCGCCACCGGGAAGCGCCACCCGAACCGTGCGACGGTGGAAAGCGGAAACTCGCCGATCTCCATCCCGGGCCCGGCGGCCAGGCGGTGCGGGAAGCGGAAGGCGTCCGGGATCCCGTAGCGGTCGTGGACGATGGGGAAGATGCTCGAGTCGTAGCGGAAGCCGGCCTCGGCCAGGATTTCCAGGCTCCAGAGCGTCGCGCGGACCACCGAGAAGGTGGGCGCGCGGTACCCGATCACCGCGGTTCCCGTCGCATCCTCGATAGCGGCCTTGGCGCGCTGAACGTCCGCGGCGAACTGGACTCGGCTCAGCCGGGTGATCATCTGGTGGCCGTAGCCGTGGCAAGCGACCTCGTGACCCCGGGCATGGATGGCCCGCACCAGCGCGCCGTGCCGCTCCGCGACCCAGCCGAGCACGAAGAAGGTGGCCGAAGTGCCCGTCTCGGCCAGGAGGTCGAGGAGGCGCTCGGTGGCGCCGACCACCCGGCTCTCGAGGGTCGGCCACTCCTCGGGCCGAACCACGCTCGAGAAGGCCTCGGCGTGGAAGTACTCCTCGACGTCGAAGGTCAGCGCGTTGATCATCGGATCCGTCAATCGTCGAGACCGACCGGGGCGAGGGCAGCCCGCTCGACCTGCTCTTCGCCGGCCATGGAGCGCACCACCCGGGCCAGGCCCGCGATGAGGGACACCCGCGGCGTGAAGTCGAGCAGCTCGCGGGCCGCTTCGGTACTCGCGCAGATCGCGTCCGGCCGGGCTTCCGGGTTCCGCGGGAACCCCGGGATGACCACCGCCTTCATCAGGTCGGCGAGGACACTGAGCACGTCACCGATGCTCATCATCTGGCCCGATCCGATGTTGATGACGCGGCCGGCCGCTCTTGGGGCGCGGCCGGCCGCGAGGGTGGCCGCCACCACGTCGTCTACGTAGGTGAGATCCTCCCGGGTCCGCTCGTCCTGCTCATCGAAGAGACGCCGCTGGCGGAGAGCCTCGATCAGGTTCGGCACGAGGCTGCCTCGCGGTCCCGCCTTCTGCCGTGGGCCGTACACGCTGAAGTAGCGGAGGGTGACGGTGTCGAGCTGGTGCCGCGCGTGGAAGGCCCGGCAGTACGTCTCGGCCGCCACCTTCGACGCGGCGAAGAGGCTCGTCGGCCGCAGCGGCGCATCCTCCGGGACGGGCACCGTCTCGACCGCTCCGTACACCGATGAACAGGACGACAGAACGACCCGCCATACGCCCTCGGTCAGGGCCCCGTGCAGCACGTTGAGCGTTCCCTCGACGTTGACCGCGTGAGTGTCGTCGACACCGGTGACCGAGACCGAGCTCGGCGGGAGCGCGGCCAGATGAAACACATACTTGACTCCGCGGAGGGCCTTGCGCAGGAGCTCGCGGTCGCGGACATCTCCGATGATCACCTCGAGCCAGCTGCCGTTCAGGGCTCCGCCGGCCCGCGAGTGCCGCTCGGCGGCCGCCTGAAGATTGGCGAGCGAGCCGGTGGAGAGGTTGTCGAGAACCCGCACGGCGGCTCCGCTCTCCAACAGCTGATCGACGAGGTGAGAGCCGATGAAGCCGGCACCGCCCGTGACGAGAACCGTGCGCATGGCCATTCCTCAGAGCGTGATGATCGAGGGGCGGGTTTGTCGGTACGCCTTCAGAGCATTCCGGGTGTCCACCACGAGCGCGGCCCGGTCGGCGATGGTGGCGTAGTCGAAGCTCGAGTGGTTCGTGAGGATGAGCACGCAGTCGGCGGCCGCGATGGCATCCGGCGTCGGCTCCACCGCGATCAGCTTCACGCCGCCCTGGACGAGCTGAGGCGTGAAAGGATCCGCGTAGGAGACGCGCGCTCCCTTCCGCTCCAGCATCTCGAGAATTTCCAGAGCCGGGGACTCCCGGATGTCGTTCACGTCCGCCTTGTAGGTGATCCCCATCACCAGCACGGAAGCGCCCCGGAGCGCGCGGCCCCGGTCGTTGAGGGCCTCGCCGACCAGGGCGACCACGTGCTCGGGCATGGCCCGGTTGATCTGGTCGGCCAGCGCGATGAACTGGGCCTCGTAGCCGGTGAGCCGCACCTTCCAGGACAGGTAGAGCGGATCGACCGGGATGCAGTGGCCCCCGATGCCCGGCCCCGGATAGAAGGGCATGAAGCCGAAGGGCTTGGTGGCGGCCGCCTCGATGACCTCCCAGGGATCGACGCCGATCTTCCGGCAGGCGAAGGCCAGCTCGTTGGCGAGCGCGATGTTCACGCTCCGGAAGGTGTTCTCCAGCAGCTTCGCGGTCTCCGCCACCCGGGGGCTCGACACCTCGAAGACGGTCGCGGTCACCTGGCGGTACAGGGCGGCGGCCAGCCGGGTGCACGCGGGAGTGACGCCGCCCACGACCTTCGGAATGGTCGCGGTCGTGAACTTCTTGTTGCCCGGGTCGACCCGCTCCGGAGAAAAGGCGAGGAAGAAGTCGCTCCCGAGCACGAAGCCGTTGGCCTCGAGCCGGGGCAAGACCACCTCCTCGGTGGTGCCGGGGTACGTGGTGCTCTCGAGCACCATGAGCTGTCCCGCGCGCAGGTGCGGGAGCAAGCTCTCCAGCGCCGAGAGAATGTACGAGATATCCGGCTCCTTGGTCTTCCGCAGGGGCGTGGGGACGCAGATGATCAGCGCGTCCGCGCTCGCGGCCTCGTCGAACGAGGTGGAGCCGGTCAGGCGCCCGGCCGCCACCAGCGGCGCGAGAACGTCCGCGGGCACGTCGACCAGGTAGCTCTCGCCGCGGTTCAGGAGGCTCACCCGCTCGAGGTCCAGGTCGATCCCCCTGACCACCATGCCGGCCTTGGCCAGCTCGACGGCGAGGCTGAGCCCGACGTAGCCGAGCCCGACGATACTGACGCGCGCGGCGCGCGTCTCAAGCTTTTCGCGGAGGGTAGTGGTCCACACGGCCGTCAGTGCTCTCCCTGTCGCTCTTCGGGTTAGGGTTAGGAGCCGTAGTAGGCGCTGTACTGCTTGTAGTACGAGTTCAAGTGCTTCACGGGCGTCCGGTTGAGCACCACCCCGACGATGGGCGTCCCCGCGCGCTCCAGGAGAGCCTTGGTGCGGAGCAGGTCGCGCGGGCGGGTCTGCCCGACCGCCACCACCAGCACGATGCCGTCGGCGGCCGCCGCCATGTACAGGTTGTCCGGGATGAGCAGGATCGGCGACGAATCCATGAGCACGAAATCCGCTCCATCGGACATGTCCCCGAGGATCTTGGTCAGTCGCTCGGTACCGAGACCATTGCGGGCGGGAGCGGTGAGCGCGCTGCCGCGCGGAGCGAGCTGAACGTTCTCGGTGATGGGCGTGATCGTATCCACGAGCTTGGTGGTGCCGGCCAGGAGATCCGTGAAGCCCTTGCGCGAGGAGGCGTTGGCGATGCGGTGCAGCGTGGGACGGTGAAAGTCCGCGTCGGCGATGAGTACGCGCTTGCCCACCTCGCCGAAGGCCAGGCCGAGGTTGAAGACCACGGTGGACTTGCCCTCGAAGGGCAGCGCGCTCGCCACCAGGATCCGCCGAAGGGGCGCCGCGTCCCCGATCATCTGCAGCTCGACGCGGAGGCGGCGGAAGGCGTCGACGAAGAGATGGTAGTCCTCCTGCTGGCCGTTGTCGGCGGAGTTGAACATGACCTTCTGTGACTGCACCTGCGGGATCGCGCTCAGGATCGGGAGCCCGGTGAGCGACTTGATGTCCGCCTCGCCCATGATCGGGCGGTTGAAGTATTCGGCGGTGGCCGGGGCCCCGAGGCCGATGATCAATGCTAAGGCCAGGGCCAGCCCCATGAACTGCATCCGGCGCGCGTTGGGCGCGGTGGTGGGGAAGCCCGGAGGATCGATGACCTTCACGACGTTCATCTCGCCCTGCTCGCGGATCCGGGCCGCCCCCAGCTTGTCGGACAGCAGCGTGCTCAGCTTCCGGTTGGTCTCCACGTCCGAGGCGAGGCGCCGATACTCGAGCTCGTCCTTCGAGAGCCCGGACAGGTCCCGGCGCACGGCGCCGACCTGCTCCTTCAGCGCGTTCTCCTGGGCGGTCAGGGACACCACCGAGGTCTCCAGGGCCGCCACCATCTCGGCAAAGGCGTTGCGATCATCCGCCGGGATGGCGCCGACGGCGGGGCTGGCCACGGTGGAGTCCTTCACCGCGTCGCCCAGCTCCCGCTGCACTGCCACGATCTGCTCGGCCAGGGTCTTGATGCGAGGGTGGCTCTCGGGATAGCGGCTCTTGGCCTCGACCATCTGCGCCTCCAGACTCGAGAGCTTGGAGCGCAGGCGCGGCACGTTCACCGGGCTGACGGTCGGCGCCGCCACCACGGGCTTGGCCGGGGTCTGGCTGACCGGCAGGGCATCGAGCTTCGCCTTCACCGAGGTCAGGCGGGTCTGGCTGATGTTCCGGTTCGCCTGGACCTCGGCGAGGGTGGCCTCGAGCTGGGAGAGGCGCTGGGCCGTCTCGGTGCTCTTGGCCGGGATCTGGACGCCGCCGCGGGACATCGTGAAGGCGCGCATGGCCGCTTCGCTGCGCGCGAGTGAATCGGAGATCTGGGCGGTCTGCTGCGAGAGATACTCCCGCGTACTCTTGGCGTCGTCCACGTTGAACGAGCGGGTGCGGGCCAGCAGCACCTCGATGTACGTGTTGGCGATGTCGAGCGCGATCTGCGGCTGCGAGGCCTCGGCCTGGATCTCGACGATGCCCGAGTTCCCGATGCCCTGGTTGAGGAACTTGACTCGATCACGCTGCAGCTCGGCCACCGCGAGGCGCTGCGGCGACGATATGGTCGGCTCCTGGCCCCGCAGCCGGATCACCCAGTCGGTCAGCTCACCGATGTAGTCGCGGCCGTACGGGTTGCGGATGAGGTCGTCCAGGGACGCTTTCGGCAGGGCCTCGACCACCGAGGCGGCGAGCAGCCGGCTCCGGAGGATCGCCA
>Ga0214473_10003394_pt1 | contig 19347 bp, 16 predicted proteins | sample RVTome_7_FD_203509 | JGI IMG/M metagenome (GOLD analysis project Ga0214473, IMG submission 203509) | Soil microbial communities from uranium-contaminated site in the Upper Colorado River Basin, Wyoming, United States - RVT98D197 | ecosystem: Environmental > Terrestrial > Soil > Contaminated >... | reverse complement strand
CGCCTCCGCCTTCCGCTCCAGGTGTGTATAAAGCTGCTCCGAAAATGGCGGAATCACCAAACCCACCGCAGAGCCGCGGAGGACGCCGAGAAATATGCAATAATCTCCGCGACCTCAGCGTCTCTCCGGAAACTTCCGGACGGAGGGCACGATATTCACCGTTAATACACCATATATTCACTGGATATTCACCTGACGACGTGCCAAAAGTTTCTGATTTCAATGAACGGCGACGCAGCCGCCGCAAGGGCTCTGCGGTGATAAGGCAGTAGTGTTTTCATGCGTCAACGGGTGCGCCCCGGCGCATGAAGAGCTGCTCCGGGAATATCCCGGGACCGCTCGCGTCCCGCGCGCAGGTGCGCCCGCTGCGGGTGCGACGCCCAATGCCGCATAGTTTTGGTTGGATGGCGCCGCGTTATGATCGGCTAAGTTGCACCCAGTCTTTTCGCCACCCCGGCAAAAACCTCTTCAACCGGAATATCCATGCATTCCGTGGCGGTTGGGCAGGCCCTGCGATGGCAGAAGCTGCAGGGCAGGCACCTGACAACCACCTCATCAGCGGCCGACCAGGGACCGTTCCTGGCCGGTGAAGTAGGCCCGAGAATGGCAACCACGGGTATTCCCAGGGCGCAGGCCAGGTGAACCGGCCCCGTATCCCCGCCGACGACCAGCCGGGCTCGCTGGAACAGCGGGATCAACTGCATGAAAGGCACCGGCATGTGGAGCGGCGGGATTTTCGGGCACGCGCCCGCGATCCCCACATACAGCGATTCCTCTCCCGGTCCGGTGGTGACGACAACCTCAAGTCCGAGCCTGGTGCGGATCAGATCCGCCAGGGCGCCGTACCGCTCGGGAGGCCAGCGCTTGTTCGGCCAGCCGCCTCCCGGATTGAGTACCACAAAGGCAGACGTCTTTGCGCGCCGCAACCGGTCGTCAACGGCCGCGCCGTCCGCATCGGCGGCCTTGAGCGCAATGGGAAGGCCGGGGGCGGTTGCGCCGGCCACCCCGGCAAGGAGCAGGTTGAGGCGCACTATATGTGCCGGAGCCTCCGGCCGGCCCAGCGTGCGTTGATACCCCCAATGTGCGGGTCGTTCCCGGACGAGTTCGCGTGAAAATCCCACCCGTACCCGTGCGGCGCTCAACCGGCACAGGAGCGCGGTTTTGATCAGCCCCTGAAAGTCGATCGCCAGGTCGTACCGGACCGCCCGCACTTCCCGCAGGGGGCGGACAAGGAGCCGCCAGGCCTCCGGGCGCGCGATCTGCCTGCGCAGCGCGTGTGTGTCAATCGGGACGATCCGATCGATGCCGGGAACCGCTTCCAGGAAGAATGCCAGGCGGCGCTCCACCAGCCAATCGAGGCGCGCTTCCGGAAAGGACCGGCGCAGGCTTTGGAATGCCGGCAGAGCGTGGACGATATCGCCCAGGGAACTGAGGCGTATGATCAGGATCTTCGCGGGATCGCTCATCGGCCCATCTTTGCCAGGACCGCGGCGATCAGGTCCCGCGAGGAATGATCCTTGGGATCCCCGACGATGGCGATCCGGCCGCCGTAAGACTGCACGGTTGCCCTTTCGGGAACGTCTGCAATCGTGTAATCGGTCCCCTTGGCATGCACGTCCGGCTTCAGGGCGAGGAGCAGCCGCTCCGCCGTGGGCTCCTCGAAGACGACCACGTAGTCGACGCAACCGAGGGAGGCGACGATCTCGGAGCGTTCATCCTGCGGCTGCAGGGGGCGGCCCGCTCCTTTGAGGGCGCGCACGGAGGCATCGCTGTTCAGTCCGACAACCAGCCGGTCGCCCAGCGCCCTGGCGCCCTCTAGATAGCGGATGTGGCCGACGTGGATCAGGTCGAAGCAGCCGTTGCCGAACACGATGCTGCGGCCCTGCGCCCTATCGGTTTGAAGCGCCCGTTCCAGCATATCCAGGGCGAGCACTTTGGTCTCCGGACGGGTGAACATGGGATTCCCCGATCTACCCCGCCAGATCCCGGGTTATGGCGGCGCGCAATTCCTCGCGATTCACGGTTGCGGTTCCGCGCTTCATGACGACAATGCCGCCGGCGTAATTCGCCAGCCGCGCGGCTTCCGGATGCGAAGCGCCGCAGGCCAACGCCAGGGTGAAGACGGCAATGACGGTGTCCCCCGCGCCGGTGACATCGGCCACCTCATCGGTGCCGTATACCGGAATCTGCACCGGAGCGCGCCGGGACTGGATCAGGGTCATCCCGAAGCGGCCCTGGGTGACCAGAACGGACTCCAGATCCTGCCGCTTCAGGACCCGGCGCGCCACCTTGTGCAGCAGCGCCGCGTCGCCCCCGATATCGATTCCGGCGGCGGCCTCGAGTTCGGTGATGTTGGGCGTCATCGAGGTAACGCCGTGGAAGCCGTCCATCCGGAAGCGGGAATCGACGACCAGCGGAATCCGCTTCTGCCGGGCCGCTCGCCTGACTGCTTCCGTCATGGGCCCCGCTACCGCGCCATAGCCATAATCGCTCAGGATGATGCCGTGCATGCGGCCCAGCATGCGGCCCAGGCGGTTCCCGGGCACCGGCGCCGCACCCGGCAGGTGCGCCTCGCGATCGACGCGCACCACCTGCTGCGGCGCCGAGTGGTGGGCGCCGGCCAGAATCCGGGTCTTGACGGGTGTGGCGTAGTCCGCGACCCGGGCGACCAGGCTGACATCCGCGCCCCTCCCTTTCAGGAAGGCCACCAGGGATTCGCCCGCAGGATCGAAGCCGATGGCGCCGACGATGGAGGTCCGGCAGTCCAAGGCGAGCAGATTGTTGGCGGCATTGGCGGCGCCCCCGGGAAGTTGGACCAGGTTGCGGTATTGCAGGACCAGCACGGGCGCCTCGCGCGACACCCGGGCAATCCGGCCGTAGAGGAACTGATCGGCGATCAGGTCTCCGATGACGGCCATCCGGCAGGTTTCGAAACGGTCCACAAGATGCAGGAATCGGGCGCACAATTGCCGGTCATGGGCCATAGGTCACAATCCGATTCTCAAACGGTTCCGGCCGCGCCGCGTCCGGCTCCGGCCGCCCCGGATTCTCCTTGCGCGAGAATCCACTCCACCGCATCCAGCAGGTCGGCCGCAACGAAATCCGGCATCCGCGGCCATTGGGCACGAAGGTAGGCGTGCTCGCCCTTTCCATAGCCGGTGAGCACCAGGATGCCGCGCACCCCGTGGCGCTGCCCCATGCGGATGTCCTGGTACCGGTCGCTGATGATGAAGCTGGCGTCCAGATCAAGGTCCAGGTCCCGGGCGGCCCGCTGGAGCATCCCCGGCGCCGGTTTCCGGCAATCGCAGGCAAGCCGGTATTCCGGAACTTTGCCCTCAGGGTGGTGCGGGCAATAATAGATCCCGGACAGCCGCGCGTCCGCATCCGCCAGTACTTCCCGCAGCCGGGCATGAACATCGTGCACCAGGGTTTCGGGGAAGTAGCCCCGGGCCACGCCGCTCTGATTGGTCAGGACGACGGCCGCCAGGCCGGCCTGATTCAGTTTACGCACCGCCGGGCCGGCCCAGGGGAACACCTGGAAACGGTCCAGGTGGTTGACATATCCGACCTCTTCATTCAGGGTGCCGTCCCGGTCAAGAAAGACTGCCCGCTTCATCCATCCTCCCAAGCCTCCAGACTCTAGCAAAGACCGGTATCCCTCTCAATGCAAATTCCCATTACAATTGGCACGTTCCGTGACCGCAGTCACATCCGCTGAGGGGTTCAAGGATTATGGTAAGGGCGTCTCAGGAGAACATCGCGAGCCGGCCCGCAAGAGAGGGGATGTCCGGGGGGATGCTTCCTAGATCGAGCGAAGCCGGCCGCGATGGTTTCATCCCGGGACTTTTTTTGTGTCCGCACTTTTCGCCAGCAGATCCCCTGCCGCCGCGGCGACTTCCTTGATGCCAAGCCCCAGCATGCACTGAAAATCGGTCGGGCATTCCCGAAGGAAGCAGGGATTGCAGGCAACCGGATGTTTGAGCACCCGGGCGCACCGGCTCAGCGGGCCGGTCGCTACTTCGCTGGTGGAGCCGAAGATCGCCAGCTGCGGCACATCCAGCGCCGCTGCCAGGTGCATCGGGCCGGAATCGTTGGTGATGAACAGGTCGCACTCGAGCATGAGCCCCATCAGCTGTCCGAGCGTGGTCTCTCCGGCCAGGGACACCAGAGGGGAACGCGCGGCCCGGACAACCTCGCCGGCGATGCCCTTTTCTCCGGCGGAGCCGACTACGACGATTTGAGCCCGCCATTGCGAAACCAGGATATCGGCGACCGCAGCGAATCGATCTGCAGGCCAACGTTTGGCCCCGCCGTAGGCCGCGCCCGGATTCAGGCCGACGACGGGATACCAGGATTTCACGCCCCGCGATTCCAGCAGCGCGCGCGCGGCTTTCCGGTCCGCGTCGCCCACCCTGATGCCAATCGCATCGAGCTGATACTCGGGCTGCGCCCAGGGACGCGCCGGCATCAGGCCGGCCCCGGCGAGGATTCCCAGATAGTAGTAGGCCTGATGAACTTTGAGGACTTCAGGGTTGATGCGCACGGCGTGGGTCAGCAGGGGAGCGCGCCCGTCGCGGGCGTATCCCAGCCGGATCGGGATCCGCGCCCAGAAGGCGATCAACGCCGCTTCCATGGCATTCGGGAGCAGGATTGCAATGTCGAACCGACGGCTGCGCAGCCCGGCCGCCAGCTTCCGCAGCCCGGCCCAACCCCGGTGCGCACCCGCCTTGTCGTAAATCAGGATCTCGTCGACGAAGTCGATCGCGCCATAAACGTCCTTCACCCATGGCCGGACCAGCAGCGAGATCCGTGCTTCAGGAAAGCGGCGGCGGATTTCCCGCATCGCGGGAATGGACATTACGGCATCCCCCACCCAGTTGGTTGCGCGGATCAACACCCGCCGGATTTCTTCAGGATGCACCTGCTTCACCCGTTTCCCTCCAGAAGCGAGCCGATCAGGCGTTCCAACTCCGCCTGCTCGACCAGGTCCGTGGATTGAACCGCCACCAGCATGGGAAAGTCAAGATCCGCCCCGATCTTGATCGCGTCTTTCTCGGTGGTAATCAGCGCTCCGGCGCCGGCAAGCCGCGCTTCCCGGATACATCTCGCCCACTCAGAGGAATCAGGCCGGTAATGATCACGGAAAAACCTGCTCCCGCGGATATCCACCCCCAGAGCCCGTACGGCGCCAAGGAATCGCTCCGGATTGCCGACCGCGGCGACCAGAAAGGCAGGCTCCATATTCTTCTCAACGAGGCGCCCATCCTCTGCGCCTGCCCCCCTCCAGGCATCCATGGGGACCAGGCGGCTGATCTGCTGCCGGCAGTGAAAAAGGGGGATGCCGGGGCTGTTCCGGCTCAGGAAGGCCTCGGTTGCCTGCACACCCGGGCTTGAGGGGGCGCCGTTGACTATGATCAGCTGCGCCCGGTTCAGGCCGGCGAGCGGTTCTCTGAGAGTGCCGCGAGGGAACATCCGGTTTTCCGACAGGGGCCGCGAGGCATCCACGACTACAAGGTCGAGGTCGCGATGCAGGCGTCTGTGCTGAAACCCGTCATCAAGGATGAATACGGAGCCCGGAACCCGACGGGATATTCGTTCCCCGACGAGATGGCGGTCGGGCGCGATACCCAGCCAGATTTGCGGGACGTGCCGCCGGATAATTGCCGGCTCGTCACCCAACAGATCCGCCGCGTCGCGCGCGGTTTCCCCGGGGGGCAAAAGCACCGGTATCCTGGTTTTTCTGCCGTAGCCCCGGCTGAGCAGGACCGGGACGGCGCCGGCTCGCGCAATCGTATTCGCAATGTGAATAACCAGCGGTGTCTTACCGGTCCCGCCCATGGTGATGTTTCCGACGCTGATTACCGGACGGCTCAGCCTTCGCCGGCGCAGCAGGGAAGCCTCGAAGAGAGCATTGCGCAGGCGCACCCCGCCCTCATACAGCAAAGCCATCCCAGAATAAAGCGCAGACCGTCGCATGAACCGTTTGATGTCGGATCGACGCCTCAGGCCCGATCCGTGCCGGGAATCCGGCGCCCGGGGCGGCTCCTTGCCCGGCTGCAGTGGAAAGGGAACTCCAGCGGCTGCCGGTTGCAGGGATGCCACGGGTCAGAATCCCATGGCACAGCCATCTTTGCGCGGATCGCTCCCCCCCATCAGAACTCCGGAGACCGGGTCAATCAGGATCCCCTGGTACCCTCCGTAGCTGTCAATCATAACCGCCAGCTGATGTCCCTTAAGCACCAGCAGCCGCCGCACTTCGGGGCCGATTCCTGACTCCAGGCCCAGAAGCCCGCGCGTATGCCGGAAGCGCGCCGCCTCCCCGGCCTCCTGGACATTCATACCGAAGTCAATCAGGTTCAGCAGGACCTGCACGTGGGCCTGCGGTTGATTGTCTCCGCCCATGACGCCGAAGGAAAAGTAGGGCTTGCCCCCCTTCATCACCATGGCGGGGATGATCGTGTGCATCGGCCGTTTGTGCGGTTCGACCCGGTTGGAGGAAGTGGAGTCGAGGCGGAAACTCGCCCCGCGGTTCTGCAGGCAGACGCCGGTATCCCCGGCGACGATCCCGGACCCGAACTCGCTGAACAGGCTGTTGATGAAACTCACGGCATTGTGGTCCTTGTCCACGACCGTAAGGTAAATCGTGTCGGAGCCTTCACCCTGGCCGGCGGGATATTCGGCGGCAGCCCGATCTGCGGAAATGAGTTTGCGCCGCTCGGCGGCATACCCCTTGGAGAGCAGCCGGTCGAGGGGAATCCGGGCAAACGCAGGGTCGGTTATGTAGGTATCCCGGTCTGCGAATGCCAGCTTCTTGGCCTCCACCAGGTGATGCAGATAGGCGGCTGAGTTGTGACCCCAGGACTTCAGGTCAAAACCCTCCAGGATGTTGAGCATTTCGAGGGCGGCCACCCCCTGGCCGTTGGGGGGGAGCTCGTACACATCAAATCCCCGATAGCTTACGCTGATCGGCTTCACCCATTCGGACCGGTGCTCCGCCAGATCCCTGGCGCTGAGCGCCCCGCCAAGCGCCTGTACGCTACTCACGATCCTGGCTGCCAGGTCCCCTCGATAGAAGCCGTCACGCCCGGATGCAGCCAGGCGGCGCAAGGTTGCCGCCAGATTCCGGTTGTAAGCGATTTCACCGTGCGCGGGAGCGCGCCCGCCCGGCAGGTAGGTTTTTGCAGCCCAGACGTCCCTGGCGAGCTTCCCGGCCTGCTCGCTCCATTGGTTGGCAATGATCTCCGACACCGGAAATCCCTGTTCGGCATATTCGATGGCCGGCGCCAGGATACGGTCCATTTTGAGGGCGCCAAATTTCTCCACGAGCGAGAACCAGCCGTCGAAGGCGCCGGGCACGGTGATTGCGTCCACCCCTTCCTGGGGCATGCTTGTATACCCTTTCGCGCGCAGGTATTCCAGGGTCATGGCGTAAGGGGAGCGGCCGCTGCCGTTCAAGCCGAGGAGCTCGCCGGTCTTGCTCCAGTAGACGATGGCGAACATGTCCCCGCCGATGCCCGTCATTAAAGGCTCGACGACATTCAGGACCGCGGCCGCGGCCACCGCGGCATCGACCGCATTCCCGCCCTCCTGTAAGATCCGGAGGCCGGCAGCCGTGGCCAGTGGCTGGCTGGTGCAGATCATACCGTTGCGTGCCAGCACCGGAGACCGGGTGCCCGAGACGCTGCGCGCATTGCGATCCTGTCCTGCCATAAGCATTGCTCCGAGAGTGAGTGCCAGCGCACCAGCCAGCCCGTGTCGAATATCCATGGCCTTGAATCCCGCTCCTGAGTCCCAGGATCATAACCCGCGGCCGGGCGGGGCTCAACTTCATTGTTCGATCCGTGAGGGCGAAGACAGGTGAGCGGAAGTGCTTGCGGCCGGGCTTCCAGCCTGTATAATCAACGGTTTTATGGCTTTGCCGGGCGGGCTTCGCTTTACGCCCGAGGGGGGGCCGCAAATGGGCGATGCTGTGGATCGATATGCCGGTATCACGGCCGGCGAAATCCGGGAACTGGAACAGGCTTACCTGTTTCCCACCTATCAACGCTATGAGGTGTTCCTCGCGCGCGGCGAAGGAGTGCACCTGTTCGACCTGCAGGGCCGCCGCTACCTCGATTTCCTCGCCGGGATCGCGGTCAGCTCGCTCGGGTACTGTCATCCGCGCATCGTGGAGGTGCTGCGAACGCAGGGAGAGCGCCTGATTCACAGTTCCAATCTCCTGTTCCATCCCTTCCAGGGGCAGCTGGCCAGGCGGCTGGCCGAATTGTCGGGAATGTCGAAGGTGTTTTTCACCAACAGCGGAACCGAGGCGATGGAAGGCGCCCTGAAGATTGCCCGCGCCCATGCCCGCAGCCAGGGGGCCGCGGAAAAAACGCGCTTTCTGTGTCTGCGCAACTCATTTCACGGTAGGACACTGGGGGCATTGAGCATCACCGCGCAGGAAAAATATCAGGCGCCGTTCCGGCCGCTGCTTGCCGATGTCGCGGTCGTATCAGAAGCAACGCCGGAAGCCCTGGCCAGGGCTTTTGATGATCGCGTCTGCGCATTGGTCGTGGAGCCTGTGCAGGGCGAGGCCGGCATCCGGCCCCTCCCGGCAGACTTCCTTATCGCCGCCAGGGAACTGTGCACGCGTTATGGCGCTCTGCTGGTCCTCGACGAGATTCAAACCGGCATCGCCCGCACGGGCAGGTATTTTGCCTTCCAGCATTACCCGATCCGGCCCGACCTGATGACGATCGCAAAAGCGCTGGCCTCGGGCTACCCTCTGGGGGCCGTGCTCGGAACGGATGCCGTCGGACAGAGCCTGAAGACCGGTGAACATGGAACCACGTTCGGAGGAGGTCCGCTTGCCTGCAGGCTGGCGCTGGAAACGCTGGACGTCATGGACGAGGAGAATCTGGCCGGCAATGCCGAAGCGATGGGAGCCTGCCTGATGGCGGGTCTCAGGGATCTGCAGAGGCGGCATGCGATCATACAGGACGTGCGCGGTCTGGGACTGATGGTCGGGGCGGAGGTCGGCGAACGGGCTCCCGAAATCGTCAGGCGCCTGCTCGGCAAGGGAGTCATCGCCAACGCCGCGCACGGCAAGGTGCTCCGGCTGGTGCCGCCGCTGATCCTGAACACTGAGCATGTGGAGACATTTATCGAGGCGCTGGATTCGGTCCTGGGGGGGATGGGACCGGCCTAGCTGCTGCCGGCGGGAATTAAGGTGGAGGGGAAGGGGGGATCTCGATGGAATCGACTGCCGGGGCAAAACGCGTTTGCCTGTTGCCGGGCGACGGCATCGGACCGGAAGTGCTGGACCAGGCGGTCGCCGTCATGGAGCGGGTGGCCGGACATGCGGGGCTGAATATCGTGACCCGGACCGAGGCCATCGGCGGAGCGGCCTTGGACCGCTTCAACACGCCCCTGACGGAAGAGACCCTGCAGGCGTGCGCCGCCAGCGATGCCGTGCTTCTGGGCGCTGTGGGCGGCCCGGCATGGGACGATCGCCCGGCCGATCTACGCCCGGAAAAAGGGCTCCTGCGATTGCGCAAGGGATTGGGACTCTATGCCAACCTCCGGCCGGTGCGACTGATTCCGGCGCTTCTGGAGGGCTCGACGCTCAGGCCGGAGGTAATCCGGGGAGTCGACCTGGTGGTCGTCCGCGAATTGACCGGAGGGCTGTATTACGGGGAACCGCGCGGCATTTCCGGGACTCACGGTGCTGAAATCGGCATGAATACGATGGTTTACACACGGCCTGAAATCGAGCGGATCGCCCGGGTGGCATTTGAACTCGCCCTGCGCCGGCGGGCGGTTCTCACCTCCGTTGACAAGGCGAATGTCCTCGAGGTGAGCGTCCTGTGGCGCCGGATCATCGAAGAAACTCATGCGAACTACCCCGGAGTCACACTCAATCACATGTATGTCGACAACTGTGCCATGCAGATGGTGCTCAAACCGCGGCAGTTCGACGTCATCCTGACGGAGAACACGTTCGGGGATATTCTCAGTGATATCGGCGGGGTCCTGGCCGGGAGTATCGGCACACTTCCCTCAGCCAGCATCGGCCAGGGCACGGCGCTTTACGAACCGGTGCATGGCTCCGCGCCCGACATCGCCGGCCGGGGATGCGCGAATCCGATCGGAGCCATCTGCTGCGTGGCCATGATGTTTGAATTATCCTTCAACCGCACCGATCTCGCGCGGAGGATCGTCCGCGCAGTGGATCAGACCCTCGAGGACGGCTATCGCACCCGCGACCTGCCGGGCTCCGATTCCATGAAAGTCGGCACCCGGGATTTCGGCGGCAAGGTCCTGGAGCGCCTGGAGCCCTGAAGGGCTCGTTTGGGATTCAGCGGTTTTCCGGATATCATGCACGTATGGGATCCGAAAGCGGGGACGGCATGGGCATCGTGAAACCGGGCGCCGCGGCCTCGCGCCGCCCTCGTCCCGAGTGGCTGAAGGTCCGGCTGCCCGCGGGCGAATCCTACGCGCGGATCAAGCGGCTCGTGCGCCTCGAGCGCCTGCACACGGTGTGCGAGGGCGCCCGCTGCCCGAACATCGGCGAGTGCTGGGGAGCGGGAACCGCCACCTTTCTGATCCTCGGGGATACGTGCACCCGGGCATGCCGGTTCTGCGCCGTGAAGACCGGCCGGCCCCCCGAATATGACCTGGAAGAACCGGCGAGGGTGGCGGCCGCAATCGCCCGGCTGCAACTCAAGTATGCGGTTGTCACCTCGGTGGATCGCGACGACCTGGCCGACGGCGGCGCCCATATTTTCGCTGAAACCATCCGGCTGACCCGTGAGGCGTGTCCGGACACGAAGATCGAGGTCCTGATTCCGGATTTCCGCGGCAATGCGGACTCCCTGCGGCGCGTGGTCGGCGCCCGCCCCGATGTGCTTGCGCATAACGTCGAGACCGTGCCCCGACTTTATCCGATCGCGCGCAGCGGCTCGCGCTACCGGCGGTCGCTGGGCCTGCTGCGCCAGGCCAAGGAGCTGGATCCCTCCATGCGCACCAAGTCGAGCCTGATGCTCGGCCTGGGAGAGCGGATGGAGGAGGCGGTGGCCGTGATGACCGACCTGCGGGGCGCGGGGGTGGATCAGTTGACTCTGGGGCAATACCTGCAGCCGACGAGGGAGCAGCTCCCGGTGGATCGCTACTACACCCCCGGCGAGTTTCAGGAATTGCAGGCCCTGGGGGTGAACCTCGGATTCCTGCACGTCGCGTCGGGACCACTGGTCCGATCCTCCTACCATGCCGACCGGCAGCATGCGGCGCTACCGGTCGCGCCTCCGGCCGCCCCGATCCCCTAGCCCGCATCAGTCATATGATTCAGGCGCAAACAGAGGAGAGGCATGGAACCCGATCTCGGGATCCATTCAGGACGAAAGCTCTTGGGACACGGATGGACACGGATTTCATTTGTCTTTATCCGTGTCCATCCGTGTTCTTCCGTGTCCTGAGATGTTTTTTGTGTTCTGCTTCATGAATAATGCAGGCTGGTGCTCCTGCTACTGCCGGCGCCGGTCCTTCCGGAGCCCTCATGGCCAGCACCTTGATTCACCACGGAGTTTTCCCGCGGATGTGCCCGAGCGCGCAGCGCCCTATGGAAGGACGGGAGTTTGCACCATGCGGCAGCAGTTTCTGTGCTATGATGGCCTCGGTTAAGACGCCGGGTTCTTATGACCGCACGAACGCGCTTCGCCATTTTGCTGACCCTGGTAATGCTTTTCGGCAGGGGAGAGTCGCGCGCCCAAATCGCGCGCATCGACCTGGACGGCACGATCAACGCGATTACCGCGGGCTATGTGACCAAGGGGATAGCCAGGGCCGATGCCGAACACGCACAGCTGATCCTGATCCGTCTGCAGACTCCGGGCGGATTCGCCACTTCCATGGAAGAGATCATCGCCAGGATGCTTGCCAGCCCGGTTCCCGTGGTGGTCTATGTCGCTCCGAGCGGAGCCTCCGCGGCTTCCGCGGGCTTCTTCATCCTGATGGCAGCCGACGTAGCGGTCATGGCCCCCGGAACCAACACCGGCGCGGCCCACCCGCTGCTGGCGTTCGCCGGCTTCCCGGTGGAGGGGGGAGAGGCTGGAAAGACCCTGGAGCAGAAGATCACAAGCAATGCGACCGCCTACCTGCGCAGCATCACCGGCAAGCGCCATCGGAACGTCGAAGAGGCCGAAAAGGGAATCGTCGAGAGCAAGTCGTTCACCGAAACGGAGGCGCTCGACAAGCATCTTATCGACTTCGTAGCCGCCGACGAGCAGGCGCTTTTGGCAAAGCTGCAGGGTTACAGCGTTCAGCTGTTTTCCGGGAAGCAGGTCACCCTGATGCCGGAGGGCCAGAGGGTGGTCTCCTATGAGATGGGAACTCGCGAAAGATTCCTGGATACCATATCGCAACCCAACCTGGCGCTGCTCCTGGGGCTTTTCGGACTGATCCTGCTGTATGTCGAGTTTGCGCATCCCGGCATGGTGGCCCCGGGCGTGATCGGCAGCATCTCACTGCTGTTGTCCATCCTGGGCTTCTCGTTCCTGCCCATCAACTATGTCGGCGTACTCCTGATCCTGCTTGCCCTCGGGCTCTTCGTGGCCGAGGTCAAGGTTCAGGGCTTCGGGATTCTCGGTCTCGGCGGCGTCGTCTCCATGGTCATCGGCATGGTGATCCTGATCGACACTCCGGACCCGGCGCTGCGCATCGGAATCGCAACCGCCCTGGCGGCCGCGTTGCCGTTTGCCGTGATTTTCCTGATCCTGCTTGTGGCGTTGCTGGCTTCCTACCGGCAGAAAGTGACCACCGGGGACGCGGGCATGATCGGGCTGATCGGCGTCGCCGACAGCGACGTGTTCAGCGACGGCCGGGTCAAGGTCCGGGGCGAATACTGGAAATCGTCTTCATCCTCGCCGATCGCCGCGGGCCGGACGATCCGCGTGACCGGCATCGAAAATCTTACGCTGCGGGTCGAAGAAGTCCCGGGGCAGTCGCAACCGCCTGAATTGCCGTGAACGAAGTCTCCAGCCGGAGGTGCCCAGATGGACCCAAGATCCATGCTGCTGTTGGGAATTGCGGCGCTGATCCTGTACCTGATCAGCACGGTCAATATCTTGAAGGAGTACGAGCGCGCGGTGGTCTTCCGCCTGGGGAGGCTGGCGCAGAATGCGCTGGGCCCGGGGGTGATTTTCATCTTCTGGCCGATCTACAAGATCGTGCGCGTCAGTCTCAGGACGGTCACTCTGGAAGTGCCTCCCCAGGATGTGATTACGCACGACAATGTGTCGGTCAAAGTCAACGCCATTGTGTATTTCCGGGTCATGAATGCGCCCCGCGCCATCGTCGAGGTGGAAAACTACCTCTACGCCACCTCGCAGCTGGCGCAGACGACGCTGCGCTCGGTGCTGGGCGAGGTCGACCTGGACGACCTGCTGAGCAAGCGCGAAAAGCTGAACGTCAAGCTCCAGGAGATTCTTGACCAGCATACGGTCGCGTGGGGCATCAAGGTAGGCCTGGTCGAAGTGAAGCAGGTCGACCTGCCCCAGGAGATGCAGCGGGCGATGGCCCGGCAGGCGGAAGCCGAACGGGACAAGCGCGCCAAGGTGATTCATGCCGAGGGTGAATTCCAGGCGGCCGCCAAGCTGCGCCAGGCGGCGGATGTCATCGCCGGCGAGCCGGTGGCTCTGCAGCTGCGTTACCTCCAGACACTGGCCGACATCGGCAACGAGAAGAACACCACCATTGTTTTCCCTGTGCCGATTGATATCATTGAAGGCTGGCTTAGGCGAAACACAAAGGCAGAATCCTCATGACACAAACAGGCGCTGATCCCGGGACCCAGCTGGTCCTGGATAGCAGAAAAATGATCGTCGGGTTTCTGATCCTGATCGCAGTCTGCGGGACCTTTTTCGTGATCGGCTACATGGAAGGCAAACGCCAGTGTGTCCAGACCCAGGTCAACGCGGTCCCGCCGCCGGCCGGCGCCGCAACGGCCGATCCTGGAGCCGCCGCAGCCATGAAATCCGATGTCAGCCCGCCCCAGGATGCCCAGACCGTAGATCGATCGGCGCGCGCCCCGCTGGATTGGTACAAGAATGTCCAGGGCGGCAAATCGGAAGCCGGCGCCGGAAATCCGCCGCAAACGGCGAATTCGGAGAAGAAAGCGGCTCCTGCGGTCCCGCCCGCACCTTCCCCGGCCGCCGCGGAACCGAAGGCGCCCGCGCGATCGGCGCTTCCGGCCGCTGGTGTTTTCTATACCGTGCAGGTCGGGGCTTTCCGGCAGCGCCGCGAGGCGGAGAGCAACGCGGCGGCTCTGAAAGCCAAGGGCTACGTCTCGATCCTGGAAGAACCCCGCTCGCCCAAGCAGCTCTTCCTGATCAAGGTGGGCCGCTTTTCTTCGCGCGCCGACGCCAAGGCCATGCAGCTTCGCTTGCAGAAGGATGGTTTCAGCTCTTTCGTCAAGGTGAATTGAGGCCGCCGGCGTGACGAGCACCCAGGGAACCCCGCAGCGACTGCAGGCACCGCGCAGGGTGAACCCGAGTCGCTGGATCTGGCTCCTCCCGCCGTTATCCGGGCTTCTGCTCGCCGTTTCCTTTCCTCCATCCGGAATGGGATTTTTGGGGTGGCTGGCCCTGGCGCCGCTCATCGTTTTTGCGGCGCGGGTCGGACGCGCCCGGACGGCATTCCTGGGCGGTTTTGCCGCCGGACTGGTCCAGTTTTTCAGCCTGCTCACCTGGATACCGGCTGTTCTGCATCATTATGGAGGACTTCCCGCAGCGGCCGCCTGGGGGATCTTCGTCCTTCTGCCGGCCATGCTCGCCTGTTTTCCGGCAACACTCTGCGCGTTTACGCGCTTCTGCATGAATCGCGGCGGAGAACGCTGGCTGTGGGCTTTCGCCCCGGCCTCGGTCGCGCTCGAGTTCTTACGCAGCCATTTCCCCTTCGGCGGATTCCCCTGGCTGTTGCTCGGCTATTCGCAGACCGGCTCGCTGCGGTTCATGCAGATCGCGGATATTGTCGGCGTCTACGGCGTCGGGTGCGTCCTGGCGGCCGGCAACACGGCCCTGGCCTGGTTGTGGTTGCGGCGGCAGCGACCGTCGAGGGGAGCAATCCCTCTGGCCGTAGTGGCATTGATAACGGCAGGGTGTTATGGCTACGGGACGGCCGCTCTTGCCCGGTGGGATCAGATCGTCCCTGGCCGAACGGCAGCCTTGCTGCAGGGGAATCTGTCGCTCGATGACAATGAGGCGGAGCTTGCCTGGAAATACCGGGAGGGATACCTCCAACTGGCGAATCACCTGGATGCGCCGGGCGCCGATCTCCTGATCCTGCCGGAATCCCCGGCGCCGATGTTCTATCAGTACGATGAAGCGTATCGCGAAACCCTCAGGTCGCTTGCCCGCAGGGCTGCGCTCGGCCTGGTATTCAACAATGTCAGCTTTCGCGAGGTTGGCGGCAGCCAGGAATACTTCAACAGCGCCTTTTTTCTGGATCGCCAGGGGAACGAAACCGGCCGTTATGACAAAATCCATCTGGTCCCGTTCGGGGAATATGTTCCGCTCAGCGCGATTTTTTTCTTCAGCCGGTCTATTTCCAGGGACGTCGGGGCGTTCCAGGCCGGCGCAGGGGCCCGTACCATCGGGTTGGGGGGACATCCGGTCAACGCCATCATCTGTTTTGAAGCCATCTTCCCGGACCTGGTGCGCCGGTTTGTCCGGCAGGGGAGTCAGTTGATCATCAATCTGACCAACGACGGCTGGTACGGCGCCACCTCGGCTCCCTATCAGCACCTGGCCATGGCGCGCTGGCGGGCCGTCGAATGCCGGCGTTTCCTGCTGCGCGCCGCCAACTCCGGGATCAGCGCCGTGGTAGCTCCGACGGGGCGCCTCGAAGTGCAGACCGGCCTGCTGCGGCGCGAAGCGGCGGTCGGGCGCTTCGCCTTTCTCGAGGGCGAAACCCCCTATGTGCGGTACGGCGGGTATTTCCCGATCCTGTGTGTTATCCTATCCTTGCTGGCCGGGATCGGTTGCGGGTTGCGTGGCCGGGGGGGCCCGGCGAACGAATTCATGACAGGGCGACGGAGGATGGAATGATCGAGGAACTGCGTGACCGGGTGAGCGCTATCGGGCTGAAGGTGGAGCAGGTTCGAGGTTATCTTTGATGCGGCTCACAAGCGCGATCAGATTCTCGAAATAGAAAAGCAGGTTGCCGAACCGGATTTCTGGAATCGCCAGGAGGAGGTGCAGACAATCCTGCAAACCCGCCGGAAACTGGAAAGGGATGTCGAGCTTGACTCCAGGCTCGCCCGCGACCTGGAGGACCTGGGGGCGTTGCTCGACCTGGCCGAGGAAGGGGAGGATGTCCTGCCGGAGCTGAGCGCCGAAATCAATCGTGTGGACCAGGAAATCCGCCAGACGGAAATCCGCACGCTGCTGCCCGGGGAGCATGATGATGCCAACGCGATCGTGACCATCCACCCGGGAGCCGGCGGAACGGAATCCCAGGATTGGGCGGAGATGCTGATGCGCATGTATCTCCGGTGGTCGGAAAGGTCGGGATACGGCACCGAGATTCTCGATTATCAGCAGGGGGAAGAAGCCGGCATCAAATCAGTGACCTTTTTGGTGAAAGGGGAGTATGCCTACGGCAAGCTGGCTGCCGAAATCGGCGTTCACCGCCTGGTGCGGATCTCGCCCTTCGATGCGGCGGCGCGCCGGCACACCAGTTTCGCCTCCGTGTTCGTCTATCCCGAAATCGACGACAAGATCGAGGTCCAGCTGGAAGATAAGGACCTGCGCATCGACACCTACCGGTCCTCGGGAGCCGGAGGCCAGCATGTCAACGTCACCGACTCCGCCGTCCGCATTACCCACATCCCTTCCGGCATCGTGGTCTCGTGCCAGAACGAACGGTCGCAGATCCGGAATCGCGACATGGCCCGGAAGATCCTGCGCGCGCGCCTCTACGACCTGGAACTGGAAAAGAAACGCAAGCAGCTTCAGGCCGTCGAGGACACGAAGCTCGACATCGCCTGGGGAAGCCAGATCCGTTCCTATGTCCTCCACCCTTATCGCCTGGCCAAAGACCACCGCACGAAGTACGAGACCTCGAATGCGGATCGCGTTCTGGATGGCGACATAGAGGATTTTATTTATCAGTTCCTGGTATTTCGCGAAAAATCCAGGAAGCGCAATGGCAACGGCAAGGTTGCCGGATAGGGGTGGCCAAGGTCGTGGAATCCGAAACCCATAACCTGATTCCTCATAAAACCGGCCTGTCGGAAGATGCCGCCGGTCCCGCGACGGCATGGGCCCGCTACAACAGGCAGCGCGATCGTTTCTACCTCGCGGTCCTGCTGTTCGTGGTGGTCGCCGGTCTTCCGATGGTGGCCGCGCCGCCATTGCGGCAGCGGCTCCAGGTCCGTGCGGTAGCCCTGCATCAGGCCTGGGCGGGCGAACCGGTGCCGCCCGCTCCCGCTCTGGCGCGCGCAGGGGAGAATACGGGTCCGCTTCCCAAGGAATACGCTCGTCCGGAAGTGCCGCCGCCATTTCTGCCCAAAGCGGGCGCAGGCCTGCCAAAATCGCCGTATATCATAAGGATCGGCGAAGGCGCACCCACCCCGCAGAGCAATGCGACCGGCAACCGCCCGCTGCTCAGCCGGCCCGGCGCTCCACCTATTAAAGTTGCTGACCGGACCACTCCCCCCGCCGGAGCCCAGCCGCCCGGACAGGAAGCGGCCGCAGGCGAGCCGCAGTTTCGCAAGGGGCCGGCCGAACAGGAGGCCTACGATTTTCTGGTCGAATCCAACAAGACTCTCTCCGGAATGATTCAGGGCGGCGACCCGGCACTCACGTTCAAGGACTGGTCCGCCGCCGCCATGGAGAACGATGCCTACTATGTGATGGTGGAATTCGTCCAGAAGGCCGACAACGTCGCGCGAAAGTACATCTGGAAGGTGCAGGTCTCCCGGAAGCAAATCGTCCCGATGAGCGCCCACGCCATGTCCATTTCCAAATAGCCGGCCGCTGGAGAGGCCCCGCACGTGTACCGGATCAGGCTGCTGCGCAGGCTCCTGCTTGGATTGATCGCCGTGGTGGTCCTCGCGGTCTTCGTCAGCTATTTCCAGGCCGGGCGCCGCCGGGCGGCTCTGGTCACCCGGGCAACCCGGATCCTGAGCGCCGATCTTTTGCGCACGGCGGAGTCTGTCGAGTACACGGCCAATGAGCGCGGCGTCAACAAATTCAAGCTCCGGGCCGCCAGGCTGCTGGAAACCCGCCAGGGGATCCAGCACCTCGAGGGGATCGAAGCCTTCGATTTCAACCCCGACGGCAGCATCCACAACCAGGTCAGAAGCCGGCGTGGTGAGTACGACCCCGCCAGCAAGCAGGTGCGGTTTTCCGGCGACGTGCAGCTTCTGCTCGGAACGGACGTCACCCTGCGCATGGAAACGCTGCAGTACGACCATGCGAATCACAGCGGCCGTTCCAATGACCGCCTGCAGCTGTTTTCGCCGCAGGTCACCGGGACGGCGAAAGGAGTCCTCTACGACAACGCGCGCCGGAATCTGGAGCTTCTGGAAGAACTCGATTTCCTGATCCGCCGGACGCCATCCGGCCCTGCCGGCGGTCCGGCGAATGCTGAGTATCACCTGACAGCCCGCCATGGAACCTATCTTGACGCCGAGCATGTAATCGTACTGGAAGGCGACGCCCGCATTCTGTCCGAAGCCTCCGATCTGCGCGGCGACCGGATTGACATCCGCTTCAGCGCCGACCAGCGCCATCTCAACAGCCTCGTCTGCCTGGGCCATGCCTCGTACCAGTCGACTCGTGCCGGCGAGGCCACGAATCTGCGGGGCGAGCGCATCGAATTCGCGATCGGCCCCCAGACACACCGGCTGGAAGGCATCTGGGTGCGGAACAGCGCGAATCTCGCGATCGCGTCATCAGCCGGCAATCAGGATCTGTCGGCCGGCGAAATCTATCTGGAGCTGAACCCGGAAACCGCCGGTCTGAGCCGGATACGCGGTTTCAACGGAGTGCGCTTCGAAATGAAAAGGGGCGCCGGCAGCACCGCCCTGGAGGGAGAGAACCTGGAGGTCCTGATCACCCCCGGCGGCGATGCGCTCCAGAGCATGCGCGCCAGCCGAAACGCGCGCATGACGCTGGAGGGGGCGGACACGGCCTCGGATCAGCTTCAGGCCGGGGATATCTTCATCACGTTCAGGAGCCTCGAAGGCCGCAGCGTGCCTGAAGAGCTGAAGGCGGAACAGTCGGTTCAGTGGCGCTCGATGCCGAGCCGCGGCAAAGACGGGGTCCGGAAGGAACCGGGCCGGATTCTGACCGCCGGTTCCCTGAACAT
>Ga0214473_10003393_pt1 | contig 19347 bp, 13 predicted proteins | sample RVTome_7_FD_203509 | JGI IMG/M metagenome (GOLD analysis project Ga0214473, IMG submission 203509) | Soil microbial communities from uranium-contaminated site in the Upper Colorado River Basin, Wyoming, United States - RVT98D197 | ecosystem: Environmental > Terrestrial > Soil > Contaminated >... | reverse complement strand
ACGACGAGACCAGCGGCGTCGATGACCCGGCGCGCCGTGCGGCCCGCCAGGTCGCCGATGGCCGCAATCCGGTCGCCGGACACCGCGACGTCGCCGGGCCGGCCGCTCGCGCCGGTGCCGTCCACGACGGTGCCGCCGCGGAGCAGCAGGTCGTAGTCAAACGCGGCGGCGGGCCGCGGCCCGCGCGCCGCGCCAGGGCTCCGGGCCGCGGCCAGTCCGGCCAGCGCGATACCGATGAGCAGGACAAGCAGGCTGGGGCGGCGCGGCATTGCGGTCAACCTAGCGGCCGTGGCGGGCACTGCAAGGCCGGCGCTAGGTTCCGGCGTGGCGCAAACGCTCGACGGGTTCCCGAGCACCGGCAAGCTCGCGGGTACGTTCCTCTGGGAGCGGATCATCAACGGGCCGGTGCGCTCGCGCCGGCTCGGCGTGAGCCTCGGCCTCAACATCCTCCCGCCAAGGTCGAAGCTCTGCACCTTCGACTGCCCCTACTGCGAGTGCGGCTTCAATTCGCCGAAAGCGCCGGGGGAGCGGTGGCCGTCGCCCGACGTCGTCGCGGACGCCGTGCGCAAGACGCTCGGGTTCATGCGCGAGGACGGAGGACGGAGGACCGAGGGCCGGGGGCTGCCCGACTGGCTCACGTTCGCCGGCAACGGGGAGCCCACCATGCACCCGCGCTTCCCCGTCGTCGTGGACCGGGTGCTCGCCACGCGCGAGGAGGCCGCGCCGGGGCTGAAGGTGGGCATCCTCTCGAACGGCCTGGCCGCGGGGAAGCCGGCGATCCGGGACGCCTTGAACCGGCTGGACGCACGGATGATGAAGCTCGATCCCGGGCCAGCGCGGGCCGTCAACGGGGTGGAGTACGACCGCGCGCTGCTGGTCGAACACTACCGCCGGCTCAGGGACGTGATCGTCCAGGCGATGTTCGTCGAGGGGCCGGGCTTCAGCGGTGCGACGGAGGAGGCGGTTGCCGAGTGGCTCGGGTGGCTGGCGCGCATCGAGCCGGCCGGCGTGCACATCTACTCGATCATGCGCACCCCGGCCGACTCCCGCATCAAGGCCGTCGCGCGCGACCGGCTGCTCGCGATCGCCGACCGCGCGCGACAGGTGGTGCCCGGTAGCGTAGACGTCTTCTGACGCGCGCTACTTCTTCTTCTTTCGGGCCGCCTTCTTCGCCTTTCTGGCCGCCTTCTTCTTCGCCTTCTTCGCCGCCTTCTTCTTGGCGGGCTTCCGCCGGGCAACCTTCCGCTTCGCCGGCTTCTTCCTGGCCGCCTTCTTCCTGGCGGGCTTCTTGGCGGCCTTCTTCTTGGCCGCCTTCTTCTTCGGCTTTGGCTTCGCCGCTGGCGCCGGGGCCGCGGGCATCATCGGCGCCGGGGCGGGAGGCCGTACGGGAGCCGGTGCGGGCGGCGACCACTCCCGCTCGGGGGTCGGGGTCGCGCTGGGCATGTCCCAGCCGCCGCCGGTCGTTTCGTCGCTGAACATGTACGTCCCTCCGGACTAGTAGGGCGCGGTTTGCCGCTCGTCTGAGCGGTCATATACATTGCGCGTGCTTCGCCACTTCGCAAGTTGCCACCCGCAACCCTCGCGAGGTTCGTTCTCCATGCGCGCGCGAGCCCATCCGCACCTGGTCCTCCTAGCCGCCTGCGCCGCGCGGGCGGGACATCGCAGGGTGACGGCCTCGCCATGATTCTCGAGGGGCTGGCTGGCCGGAGTTACGCCGTGATCGTGCACCGCCCGGACGGCCGGACAGTGCGGCAAGTCATTGAGGTTCCTCGCGCTGGGGGCGACCCCCGGGACGGGTACGTGCGGGTGAGCCGGACCTTCAGATGAGGGGTGGATTTGCTTGACAGCCCTCGCGGCTGTCTCTTTCTTTGCCGTGGTGCCGTCACTGCGACAGACGCCGTCGCCGGCCGTACTGGCCGCTCTCGGGGCGCTGCTCCTCGCCGTCCCGCGGGACGCTCACGCCCAGCGCCGCTGCCGGGTGGCCGAGGTGGTCGTCGTCCCCAACGACCAGCAGGTCCGGGTCGGCGGTACCGCACCGTACGCGGCGACCGCCTACGACGCGGCCGGAAACGTCTGCGACGTCAACTTCACGTGGGCGTCAAGCAACCGCGCGGTCGCGATGATCGACCCCAACGGGATCGCCAGGGGCCAAGCGCCGGGCACGACCACCATTACCGTCCGCACGGGTATAGGTGCGGCGACCAAGTCCGGCACCGCGACGCTTTCGGTAGCCGCCGGGGAGGGCGAGACGGTGGTGCCGCAGCAGGTCGAGGCGCACCGGCCCGGCTTCCGCGCGGTACCGGGGCGCCCCACCGGCCCCGGCTTCGCCACGTTCGACTACCAGCCCGACGGGAGCGGCCCCGCGTTCGGCCTGCTTGTCGAGCCTCCGCAACTGCTGCTGGTGCGCGGCGAGACCCAGCAGCTGCACTACCGCACGGCGCGGGCGGACGGCACCAACGCCGACCGCCAGCCGATCCTCTTCAACGCGGATCCCGGCGGCGAGCGCGTGGTGAACGTGGACTCCATCGGCGTCGTGACGGCGCGGGAGACGGGCCGCACGATCATCCGCGCGGCAGTGCCGAACCGCCCGAACATCACGCCGGGGCTGGTTTCGGTCGAGGTGCGCGACGACTCGGTGCGGTTCGCGCGGTTGCAGGTGTCGCTACGACCCGGCGCGCTGGACACGGTGCCGCTGCGTGTGGTGGTGCAGAACCGTGACCTCAACCCCGGCGGGCTGTTCCGGTTCTCCTCCTCGGACACGGCGAAGGTCAAGGTCAACGCCTTCTTCCCCTACATCGAGGCGGTCGGGCCGGGGACGGCGACGGTCACGGCGACCAGCCCCTTCTATCCGACCCTCACGCTCACGGTGAGCGTCCACCGGCCGGTGGCCGGGCTGCAGGTGACGCCGGCCAGCCCCGCGACGCTTGCCATCGGCGGCTCGATGACGGTCGTGGCGACGGCGATCGCGGCCGACTCCTCGGCGATCCCCGAGGCGCCGCTCGACTGGCGGATGCCCGACACGAGCGTCGTGGGCTTCGACATCCGGACGAAGGTCGTGCGGGGGCGGCACGCTGGCGCCACCACGATCGCGGTGCGGGCGCCGGTCGGCCGCGACTCGTCGGTGACGCGCACGCTGGAGATCCGTGTCGTCGCGGGTGGCCTCCAGGTTTCGCGCCCCCGGCTCGGGCTCGGCGTGGGGGAGCAGGCCTCGGTCGCGGTGCAGCTGCTTGACGACCGGCGCCAGAGCGCCGGCCCGGCAACCGACCTCACCTGGTCGTCGTCGAACGATTCGATCGCGGTGATGCGCGAGGGGCAGATCCACGCGCTCCGTGCCGGCCACGCCCGGCTCACGGCGCGCGCGCCGTGGGATTCCACGGTCGCCGCCGACGTCTACGTCGTGGATGACCTCGTCGTCACGGCGCAGCGCGGCGGCATGTGGGACCTCTACATGATGAGCGGGACGAGCGTCGGCATGCAGCTCACCCGGGACAGCGCGCTGGAGGCGCAGGCCGCGCTCTCGCCCGACCTGACGCGGATCGCCTTCACGGCCGCTCCTAGCCCGCGCTCCTCGAACTTCCAGCTGTTCGTCGCGAACGCGGACGGAAGCGGGGTGCGCCAGCTCACGACCGACTCGCTCCCTGCCGGCTCGGCTGCGTGGGTGCGTCCGGCGGGAGACCGGATCGTGTTCCAAGCGGGGCGCCCGGGCCGGCAGCAGCTGTACGTCACCAATCTCGACGGAACCGGCCGCCGCGCGTTGACGACCGGCGAGAACGACAACACTGCGCCCGACGTCTCCCCCGACGGTTCGAAGATCGTCTTCGCCTCGGTGCGGGAGACGTCGCCGGGGCAGCGCGCCCGCCCGGAGATCTTCGAGATGAACCTCGACGGCACGGGTGAGCGGCAGCTCACGACCAACCCGCGCACCGACGATTCGCCGCACTACGCGGCCGACGGACGCTCCGTCTACTTCCTCAGGGACGAGGGCGGCACGCCCCCGACGAAGCGCGTGATCAAGATGGACCTGGCGACCCGCGCCGAGACGCCGCTCACACCGATCGGCAGCTTCGTCCGATCCTTCAGCGTGAACGCCGACGGCAGCAAGATCGCCCTCACGACGCTCGGGCCGAACAACACCGTCCTGATGGCGACCTTCGACGTGGCGACGCAGGCGTTGACGCCGGTGAGCGTCCCGGCGGGCGAGGTCCTGGCCAGCCCGACGTACCGGCCGGCGACGCCGCAACCCCGCTGACCGCTTTCCCGGCGCTGCCCGCATGATGCGCGCGGTGACGATCCGGGCCCATGGTGGCCCGGAGCAAGTGCGCGTGGACGACGTGCCGCGGCCCAAGCTCCAGGGGCCGCTCGACGTGATCGTGGCCCCGCGCGCCGGGGCGCTGAACCACCTCGACCTCTTCGTCCTCCGCGGTCTGCCGGGCGTCACGCACACCTTCCCCTGGGTCATGGGCGGCGACGGCGCCGGTCTCGTGCAGACGGTTGGCGAGCAGGTGACGCGGGTGAAGCCGGGCGACCGCGTGCTGCTCAACCCCGGCGTCTCGTGCGGCGGCTGCGACTTCTGCCTGGGCGGCGAGCAGTCGCTGTGCGACACCTACAGCCTGCTCGGCGAGCACCTGCCCGGCACGCTCGCGGAAGCGGTCCGCGTTCCCGAAGCCAACTGCTACCCGGTCCCCGACACCGTCTCGTGGGAGGAAGCCGCCGCCTACCCGCTCGCCTTCCTCACGGCGTGGCGGCTGCTCGCGACGAAGGCGCAACTCAAGGCGGGCGAGACGGTGTTCATCTGGGGGATCGGCGGCGGCGTGGCGCTCGCGGCGCTGGCGATCGCGAAGCTGCTCGGCGCACGCACGATCGTGACCAGCTCGAGCGACGCGAAGCTCGCGCGCGCGAGAACCCTGGGCGCCGACGCGTGCATCAACCACCGGGCGCAGGACGTCGTGCAGGAGGTCCGGCGGGTTACCGACCGCAAGGGCGCGGAGGTCGTGGTGGACTCGGTCGGGACGAAGACGTGGGAAACCAGTCTCAAGGTGATCGCGCGCTCCGGTCGGCTCGTCAGCTGCGGCGCCACGACGGGGCCGCAGGTCACCACCGACGTCCGGCGGATGTTCTGGCACCAGTACACCATCATGGGCTCGACGATGGGGAACCGGCGCGAGTTCGAGGCGATCACCCGGCTGCTCGCCCGCGGCCGGCTCCGGCCGGTGGTGGACGCGGTGTTCCCCATGGAGGAGGCGCGCGCGGCCGTTGAACGACTGGCGCGGGGCGAGCAATTCGGTAAGATCGTGGTACGGATCGCATGAACTCCTTCGAACGGCTGCGCGGCGGCCTGATGCAGATCGTCGGGATCCTCCCGGGGTTGCTCCTCGGGCTCGTGATCCTCATGGCCGGCTTCTTCGTGGCCCGGATCGTCGAGCGGCTGGTGGACGCCCTGCTCGACCGGATGCACTTTGACCGCGAGGCCGCCAAGTGGGGCGTGACCGAGGCGGTCGAGCGGGCGGGGGCGGGCATCCGGCCCGCGCGGGTCGTCGGCAAGCTGCTGTTCTGGGGCGTGATGCTGATCGTGATCCTCCTCGCCAGCTCGGCCCTCGGCGTGGAGAACATCAACGACATCTTCGCCAACCTCGTCGGCTACATCCCGAGCGTCTTCGCGGCGATCATCGTGGTCGTCCTCGGTATGATCCTCGGCGAGTTCGTGCGGGGGCTGATCCTCGCCTCCGCGGGCGGGGTCGAGGGCGTGCCGACGCTCGCCAAGGTGGCCAAGGGCGTCGTCATCATCATCTCGGTCTTCATGGCCCTGACCCAGCTCGGCGTGGCGGGCGACATCGTCACGACCGCCTTCACGCTGATTCTGGGTGCCGCAGCGCTCGCCGTAGGCTTGGCCTTCGGCATCGGCAATACCGGGCTCGCCGGCGAGATTACCCGCCGCTGGTACGAGGCCGGGCAAAAGGACAAGTCGGGACGCCGCTCCACGGACAAGCAGGCTGCCGAGCCGGCCGCCCAAAGCTCTTCACCCGGCGCCGGAACACACGAAGCGGCCCAGTAGAGGGTGGCCGCGGCGGCTGGAGAACCCAGGGCCCACGATTGACTTAACCCCAACCCTGCTATAGATTTAGCAGTCCTCAGCCGAAGGCCGAAGTGACTGCACCGAATCAGCGCGAGAGAATCCTTCCCCGACTGATCGAAGACGAGATGCGCGAGTCGTTCATCGACTACTCGATGAGCGTCATCGTCGCGCGCGCCCTGCCCGACGTGCGGGACGGTTTGAAGCCGGTGCACCGCCGGATTCTCTACGCCATGAACGAGCTCGGGCTGGTGCCCGGGCGCCCCTACAAGAAGAGCGCGACGGTCGTCGGCGACGTGCTCGGCAAGTACCACCCGCACGGCGACATGGCGGTGTACGACTCGCTGGTGCGGATGGTGCAGGACTTCTCGCTGCGCTACCCGCTGGTGGACGGGCAGGGGAACTTCGGCTCGGTGGACGGCGACTCGGCGGCGGCGTACCGCTACACCGAGGCCCGCCTGACGCGCATCGCCATGGCGATGCTGCAGGACATCGATAAGAACACCGTTGACTGGATCCCCAACTTCGACGACCGGCTCCAGGAGCCGACCGTCCTCCCGGCGAAGCTGCCGAACCTGCTCGTCAACGGCTCGGCGGGCATCGCGGTCGGGATGGCGACCAACATCCCGCCGCACAACCTGAAGGAGGTCGCGAAGGCGGTCGCGCACCTCGTGGACAACCCGGACGCGACGCCGCACGACCTGATGAAGTTCGTCACCGGTCCGGACTTCCCGACCGGCGGGATCATCTACGGCCGGCAGGGCATCGCGGACATGTACGCGACGGGCCGCGGGCGCATCCAGGTGCGGGCGCGCGCGCAGGTGGAGGAGCGGGAATCCACCGGCCGCTCGCAGATCGTGGTGACCGAGATTCCCTACCTGGTCAACAAGGCGCGGCTGGTCGAGCAGATCGCCGAGCTGACGCGCGACAAGAAGCTCGAGGGGATCAGCGATCTCCGGGACGAGTCGGACCGCGACGGGATGCGGGTCGTGATCGAGCTGAAGCGCGACGCGACGCCGCTGGTGGTGCTGAACAACCTGTACCAGCACACCCAGATGCAGACCACGTTCGGCGCGATCATGCTCGCGCTGGTGGACGGCCGCCCGAAGGAGCTGAGCCTCCGGGAGATGCTCGCGCACTTCATCGAGCATCGCCACACCGTCATCACCCGCCGGACGCAGTTCGACCTCGAGCAGGCCGAGGCGCGCGAGCACATCCTCGAGGGCCTCAAGATCGCGGTCGACAACATCGACGCGGTGATCAAGATCATCCGCGGGTCGAAGACGGCCGAGGAGGCCGACCAGAAGCTGCGCACCCGCTTCAAGCTCTCGGAGAAGCAGAGCAAGGCGATCCTCGACATGCGGCTCGCCAAGCTCACCGGGCTCGAGATCGAGAAGCTGGAGGAGGAGCTGAAGGAGGTCCGTGCGCTGATCAAGGAGCTGAAGAGCATCCTCGCCAGCAAGCCGAAGCGGATGGCGATCCTCAAGAAGGAGATCGAGGAGCTGGCCGACGAGTTCGGCGACGGGCGGCGCACGGAGATCGTGGCCGACGAGGGCGACTTCTCGGTCGAGGACCTGATCGCCGAGGAGGACATGGTGGTGACCGTGTCCCACGCCGGGTACATCAAGCGGATCGCCGTCTCGACCTACCGGCGGCAGCGGCGTGGCGGGCGCGGGCTGAACGGGATGCACACGAAGGAAGAGGATTGGGTCGAGCACCTGTTCATCGCGTCCACCCACGACTACGTGATGTTCTTCACCCAGAACGGCCAGGTGTACTGGCTCAAGGTCTACGACATCCCGCAGATGGGGCGGGCGGCGAAGGGCAAGCCGATCGTCAACTGCATCGCGATCAAGCCCGAGGAGCGGATCGCGGCGCTGGTGAACGTCCGCGAGTTCGGTGACGACAAGTACCTCATGTTCGCCACCCGCAACGGCACAGTGAAGAAGACGGTGCTGTCGGCTTACGGGAACGTGCGCGCGACGGGGCTGAACGCGATCAATATCGAGGACGGCGACGAGCTGATCGACGTCCAGATCACCGACGGGACGAACGATGTCGTGCTCGCCACCCGGCACGGGATGTCGATCCGGTTCCACGAGAAGGACGCGCGCGACATGGGCCGCGCCACGACCGGCGTGAAGGGGATCGAGCTGGAGCCGGGCGACGCCGTCATCGGCATGGTGGTGGTGCGGCGCGAAGCCACGCTGCTGGCCGTCGCCGAGCACGGCCTCGGCAAGCGCTCCGAGCTGGCCGACTACCGGGTGCAGTACCGCGGCGGCAAGGGCATCATCACCTTGAGGTGCACCGACAAGACGGGCGACGTGGTGGCGCTCAAGGAGGTCATCCCCGGCGACGAGCTGATGGTGATCAGCAGGCACGGCGTCATCATCCGGCTGCCGGTGGACGACATCCGCGTCATCGGCCGGAACACGCAGGGCGTGAAGATCATCAACCTGGACGAGGGCGACGCGGTCCAGGACGTCGCGCGCGTGGTGCGCGAGGACGAAGGCGGCGAGGAGGGCGAGGCCGGCGAGAGCGAGCCGGTGGAAGCGGGGGCCGAGGGCTAGGGCCGCCGCGCGGACCCCGGGCCGGGCGCGGTGACCGACCATGACACGAGGCCTCACCCGTTCGCCGTTCGGGCGCACGCCGGACGGCGCGGCGGTCGAGCTGTTCACCCTCACGAACGCCACCGGGGTGGAGCTCCGGGCGATCACGTACGGCGGCATCATCGTGTCGCTCCGGACGCCGGACCGCAACGGCCGCCTCGGGGACATCGTGCTCGGCCTGGACAACCTGGAGGGCTACCTCCGGGGCACGCCGTACTTCGGCGCCATCATCGGCCGGTACGGGAACCGGATCGCGCGGGGACGCTTCACCCTGGACGGCCGGACCTACCGCCTCGCGACCAACAACGGCCCGAACCACCTGCACGGCGGCGCCAGTGGCTTCGACAGGGTAGTGTGGGCGGCCGAGCCGCTCGAGACCGACAGTGGCGTCGGCGTCGCGTTCACCTACACCAGCCCGGACGGAGAGGAAGACTACCCCGGCACGCTGCGCGTCCGGGTGACCTACACGCTCACCGATCGCGACGAGCTGGTCGTGGACTATCACGCCACGACCGACAAGGCGACGCCGGTGAACCTGACGCAGCACAGCTACTTCAACCTCGCCGGAGGCGGGACGCGCGATATCCTCGACCACGTGCTGACCATCAACGCCGATTCCTTCACGCCGGTGGACTCGACGCTGATCCCGACCGGCGTGGTCGCGCCGGTGGCCGGCACCCCGTTCGATTTCCGGACGCCGACCGCCATCGGTGCGCGGATCGGGCGGGACGACCCGCAGCTCGAGAAGGGGCTGGGCTACGACCACAACTTCGTGCTCAATCGCTCCGGCGCCGCTCTGGTGCACGCGGCCCGCGTGGTCGAGTCCGGCAGCGCTCGCACGCTCGACGTCTACACCACCGAGCCCGGCGTGCAGTTCTATTCGGGCAACTTCCTGGACGGGAGCATTACCGGGAAGGAGGGCCGCGTCTACCGCCACCGCTACGGGTTCTGCCTCGAGACGCAGCATTTCCCGGACTCGCCGAACCAGCCGCTGTTCCCCTCGACCACCCTGCGGCCGGGCAGGGAATACCGCTCGCGGACCGTGTTCGCGTTCGGCGTCGAGCGGCCGCCTTCCTGACGCCCGTCAGCCGGTAGTAGAGGTAGGCCGCGGCGATCAGCACCAGCACGGCACCCGACGCGAGCACGTCCCACCGGGTCCAGCTCGAGGCGGCCACCGGGGAGTAGCCGCGCCGGGCTCGCGGGCTCGCCGGGACGCGCGGTGACTCGCCGGTCAGGTATCGGCGTTCACGCCCGGCGCGCAGTCCTGGTCCGGATTGCGCTCCACGTCCACGCGGAACTGGCCGGCGGGGTTGACGCGCAGCTCGATGGTGCCGTGGACGTTGGTGCAATAGGTGCGCAGGCCGGGCCAGGCCAGCAGGAGATTGGTGGCGTTGCGGCGCGGGTGTGAGGTGCCGTTGGCGCTCACCACCGCCACCGCTGGGGCGGCGTGCGCCAGCCAGGCCGACGCGCCCGAGAAGCCGTTGTCGAAGATCGCGTCGTTGGCGCCGTGGTGCCCCATCTTGAGCACGTCCAGCGCGCCGGTGTAGGCCGCCAACTGGGTCCGCCACCGCGCGTTGGCGCGCACCTCGCCGTCGCCCGTCAGGAACATCTCGAAGTCGCCCCGCTGCAGTCGCACGCCCACCGACCCCTCGTTGATCAGGCTGCTGCTGTCGGTGTCGGTGCCGAGGTAGTCGGGCAGCGGCGGGAGGATCGCGACCCGGGTCCGCGCCGTGTCGCGCCCCAGCGCCAGCTGGAGCACCGCGGCGGGCACCTCGACCGTGTCGGCCCGCGACCGCGCCGAATCGATCACCTCGGTGTACGAGCCCAGCGTCCGCACCTGGCCGTTGTACACGAAGCGGCGCACCGGGAACTGGATCAGCACGTCGCGCAGCCCCGCATAGTGGTCGCTGTGGGCGTGCGACAGCACCACCACGGCCAGAGTGTCCACGCCCAGCGCCGCCAGGCGACGGGCCACGAACCCCGGGTCCCCGGCGCTGGTGCCCGAGGGGCCGGCATCCACCAACGCGTGCTCCAGTCCGCCAGCCGAGGAGTCGGTGAGCAGGATGGCGTCGCCGCCGCCGCCGGCGTCGTTGGGCCCGAGGTTGAAGGCGCGCACGATCAGCACGCTGGAGCCGGTGAGCAGCAGCTGGAAGCTCACCCGCCGCTCGGCGAGCAGCCCGTCGGCGCGGGCCGCCACAGCCAGCTGGTAGGCGCCGGGTTCGCTCACCGTGCGCCCCGACACGAACAGCGCGCCGTTGAGCCGCGCCTCGTAAGAGCCGCGGTCCACGCCAATGGTGATCGTCACCGCCCCGGGGTAACGGCCGCCGTCCTCCACGCCCTCGATGGTGATCGCGGGTGGCTGGGGTGCCACGGGACCGCCGTCGCCGCCGCACCCCGCGACCAGGGCCGTGATCAGCACCGCGGGCCAGTGCCTGCTGGTGCGCCGCATGGCTGCAATCTCGGGCCACCGGCCTGGCCGCGAAAGGCGGGAGCGCCCTTGACGGCATCCGCGTCGCGGGATAGCCTCACGCGGAACGGATTCCTTCCCGACGGTGCCCCTCGCGCACCCCGGAGGTCACATGCGCTTCTCCCCCTTGCGGGTGCCGCTACTGCTCGCGGCGACCGCCCTTATCGCTTGCAAGGACGAGTCCACCGCGCCCGGCGGCGGCGTCACCTCGACCGTGACGGCCGCGGCCTTCGTGGACGCCGACGGCTCGGTGGACCGCACCGCCGGGGACGTGGCCGTCGCCGGACAGCTCGTCCAGCTGCTGCCCGCCGCGGGCGGCACCACCCTCGAGGCCAGCACCGACGCGAACGGGGAAGCGGTCTTCGCCGACGTGACGCTGGGCAGCTACGTGGCCGCGTTCGCCGGCGCGGCGCCCGCGGGAGCCACGCTGGCGTCGGCGGCGGAGGTCGCGGTTACTGCGCCCTTCGAGGGCGCCGAGGTGTCGGTCGTGTTCCGGTTCGTCTACTTCCCGGGGTCGGTGAGCGGCCTGGTGTTCCGCGACGACAACGGCAACGGGAGCTTCGACGCCGGAACCGACACCCCGGGCCTGGGAATCGCCGTGAAGCTGTTCGCCGGCTCGGCCGTCTCCGCGGACACGCTGGCCAGCGCCATCACCGACGCCGCCGGAGCGTTCAGCTTCACGCGACTGCGCCCCGGCCCCTACACCCTCCTCATCCGTCCTCCCTCACCCGTCATCCAGATCGTCGGCGACACGGTCCGGACCGTGAACGTGCCCCCGGCGGCCGACACGGCGCTCGCGCTCCAGTTCACCGGCTCGCTGGTGCTCCCGGTCCGGCAGGCGAAGCTCGACTCGGGCAACGTCGTGACGGTCGAGGGCGTGGTGACCGCGGCGCAGGGGACGTTCCGCGCCGCCAAGGACAACCTCTACATGCAGGACACGTCCACCGGCGTGCAGGTGTTCGACATCGATTCCACGCAGATCATCGTGGCGCTGGGCGACAGCATCCGGGTCACGGGCCGGATGGGCGCGTTCGCGGGCGAGTTCGAGGTCCTGCGGATCGACGCGTCCACCCGCCCGACGGTCGTGCGGCTCGGGGCCGGAACCGTGCCGGCGCCGCGGTTCCTCACCGGAGCGCAGATCTTCGCGCGCACCTACGAGGGCGAGTTGGCGCTCATGGCGAACGCGCGGCTCCGGTTCGCGCCGACCGGGACGTCGGGGGGGTACAACCTGCGGTTCGAGGCCGCGCAGGGCGACACCTTCACCGTGCGGATCGAATCGCCCGTGGCGACGCCGGTACCGCGCTCGTTCTGGCGTGCCAGTGCTGGGTACAACATCACCGGGGCGCTGGGGAGCTTCAACGCCGGCGCCCAGCTCAAGCCCCGCGGCGCCGCGGACATCAAGGCCGTGGCGCCGATCGCGCTGGCCAAGGCGGACAGCGGCAACGTGGTGCTGATCGAGGGCGTCATCACCGTGGCGCAGGGCACCTACCGTACGGACAACGCGTACCTGCAGGACACCTCGAGCGGGGTGCAGCTGTTCAATCTGCCCACGACGCTGGGCCTCGCGGTGGGCGACAGCGTGCGTGTGGCGGGGATCATGGGCGCCTTCGCGGGCGAGCGGGAGATCCTGCGGTTCACCACCACGACGCCGCCCGTGGTGTTCCGGCTCGGCGCGGGGACTGCTGCGACGCCGCGGACCGTCACCGGGGCCGAGATCGCGGCGCGGACCTTCGAGGGCCAGCTCGTCACGGTCACCAACGCCACGCTCACCTCGACGGTGCCCGGCGGGACCACCGGCTATAACCTGACGTTTTCCGCCGGCGGCACCTCGTTCACGGTGCGGATCGAGACGCCCGTCGTCGCCAGCGTGCCGCGCTCGTTCTGGACCCAGAACACGACCTATGCGAGCATCACGGGCGCGCTGGGCAGCTTCAACGGCGCGGCCCAGCTCAAGCCCCGCAGTGCTGCGGACATCGTGCCATGACCACGCAACCGGGAGACGGAACAGCCATGGGTGCATTCTTGAGGCGCACTGGCGGGCGCCGCGCCCTCATCGCCGCGCTGGTGGCAGGCGCCGCCGCCCTGGCCTGCAGCGAGGAGATCGCGCCGCAGTTCGTGATCCAGGGGACCGGCACGCTCGACGGCCTGGTGTTCTTCGACGCCGACCGCAACCTGGCCTATGACCCTTCGGCCGGCGACACGGTGGTGGTCGGCGCCACCCTGCTGGTGCGCGAGCGCGGCTCCGCGCAGACCATCAGCGGCGGCCAGGCGGTGACCGACGCCGCCGGCCGGTTCCGCATCACCGGCCTGCCGCCCGGCACTCACGACCTGTTCGTGGATACCACCACCACGCCGGCGGGCATGGCGTTCTGCCAGAACCCGCGGCGGGTAACCATCGCGATCAACCTGTCGCGCTTCGCCGAGGTGACGGCGCGCGGCGGGTGCGTGATTCCCATCGCCGACGCCGAAGCCAACCCGGTCGGGACGTTCGTGACGGTGGAGGGCATCGTGGTCGCCGCGCCCGGGCAGCTCCGCTCCGCCGGCGACAACGCCTACATCGAGGACGCGTCGGGCGGTATCCAGTTGTTCGGCTCCGCACTGGCGGGCCGCGGGATCGCGATCGGCGACCGGATCGAGGTGTCGGGCGACCTGACGCTGTTCAACACCGAGACCGAGGTGATCAACCTGCAGGTGAACAGCATCGTGGTCGGGGCCGCCACGCCGCAGCCGGCCACCGTCACGACGGCGGAGATCACGGCCGCCGGCGCGCCGCCGACCCAGAACCTGCTGGGCCGGCTGCTCCGCATCGTGAAGGCCCAGGCCGCGCCGTTCATGAGCGGCGGCGGCCGCAACGCCGTGTTCGACGACGGCACCGGGGCGACCGAGGTGCGCATCGAGTCCGGAGTCCTGGCCGACACGAACGCGATTGACACCCAGTTCCCCGGCGGCAAGTGCTACGACGTGGTCGGCGTGCTCGGCACGTTCAACGGGACCGCGCAGCTCAAGCCTCGGACCCTCGCCGACATCCAGGAGGTCCCGTGCACCCCGTAACTCGCATCCGGGCGGCGCGCGCTGCCCTGCGCACCCGGGTGCTCGCGCTCGCGCCGGCGCTGATGCCCGCGTGGGCCGCCGGCCAGGGGGTGACCACCGGCTCCATCCGCGGCCAGGTCACCGACGAGGCGCGCCTGCCGCTGGCCAGCGCGATCGTCATCGCCACCAACACCGAAACCGGATTCAACCGCCAGACCGTGGCCGGCGACGACGGCCTGTACGCCGTCCCGCTGCTGCCGCCGGGCATCTACACAGTCCGCGTCCAGCTGATCGGCTACCGCCCGCGCGATTTCACCGGGGTGCGGGTCGCGCTCGGCTCGCGCGTCACCGTGAACGCGACGCTGGCGCTGGCCGACGTGCGACTCGAGGCCGTCGAGGTGCGGGCCGACGCCACCGGCATCGACGTCACCGACGGCTCGGTCACCCAGCTGGTCAGCCAGGAGGAGATCGAGGCCCTGCCCTCGCTGGGCCGGGACTTCACCGACTTCATCCGCCTCTCGGGCTTGGTCGCGCCCAACCCCGAGGAGACCACCGGGGGCAAGTTCTCGGTCGCTGGGGCGCGGCCCTCGCAGACCAACCTCCAGATCGACGGCGTGGACGCCAACAGCGGCTTCTTCGGCGAGAACCGCGGCGGCTCGCGGATCCCGTTCTCGTTCTCGCTCGAGTCCATCCGCGAGTTCCAGGTGGTCACCAACGGGTTCGACGTGGAGTACGGCAACTACGCCGGCGCGGTGGTCAACGTGGTCACGCGCGGCGGGACCAACGAGTTCGAGGGCACCGGCTACGTGAACTTCCGCAGCGACGCGCTGACCTCGGACGACTTCGCCGGTCGCTCGGCGGCCGATTACGAGGTCATCCAGTATTCCGCCCGGGCCTCGGGCCCGCTGCGGCGCGACCGCGCGTTCTTCCTGGTGTCGCTGGACGGCCAGCGGCGGCGCGAGCCCCAGCTGCCGCTCACCCGGGAGGCATTCCTCGCCGCCGGCGACCAGGCCACGGCCGACTCCGTGTCCCGGTTCCTGAGCATCCTCGAGAACCAGTACGGCATCGCCGATCCCGGGCCCGGCTACGCGCCGTTCCAGACCACCAACGACGTCCTGACGTTGTTCGGGCGGCTCGACTGGACGCTCAACCCGCGGCACCGGCTGACGCTGCGGCACAACTACTCGAACTACAACAACGACAACGAGTTCAACGAGTTCTTCGACTTCATCTACGGGCGCTCGCGCGCCGAGCTGCTCGAGGACGTCGCCAACTCGTTCGTGAGCGAGCTGCAATCGGTGCTCGGGGCGCGGGCCTTCAACCTGTTCCGCTTCCAGTACGCCAACGAGAAGCGGCCGCGGCAGGGCCACGAGCTGCGCCCCGCGCTCACCGTGACGCTCGGCACCGGCCAGCAGGCCGGCTACGGCGGCACCTTCGCCTCGTTCCAGAACCGGCTCGAGGAGCGCAAGATCCAGCTGGTGGACAACCTGACGCTCGGCCTCGGGCGCCACACGCTGAAGCTCGGCGCCAACGCGATCTTCACCAACATCAAGAACCAGTTCATCCTCTCCGGTGCCGGCGAGTACCGGTTCGCCAACCTGGCGGACTTCGCCGCCTTCCAGCCCTCGTCGTTCGTGCGCAACGTGCGCAGCGACGGCCTGGTGCCGTTTGCCGATTTCGGCATCGCTGAATGGGCGCTGTACGCGCAGGACCAGTGGAGTGTGACCCCCCGGCTGACCGCCACGGCGGGACTGCGCTGGGATGTCCAGAGCTACCTCGACGATCCCGGCCGCGTGGTCACGGCCGAAGCGGCGTTCGGGGTCGCGAGCGGCGTGGCGCCGGTGGACGACAACAACCTCTCCCCGCGCCTGACGCTGGCCTACGACCTGAAGGGCGACGGCCGGTCGGTGCTGCGCGCCGGCGCCGGGTACTTCTACGGCCGGGTGCCCTACGTGGTGGGCGGCAACGTGCAGCAGACGGTGCTACCGGTGCTCACGCTTACCTGCTCCGGCTCGATCGCCGACGGCGACCCCGACGCGCCACCCGACCCCTCCCCCTACGGCACCTGGTCGCCTGGCGGGAACAACAACCCCGCCGCGTGCGCCGGGGCCGGCGGCGTCGGCGGCGTGCCGACCTACACGTTCTGGAACCCCGACTTCGAGTACCCCGAGACCTTCAAGGCCAACGTCGGCCACGAGCGGGCCATCGGCCGGCGCACCCGGCTGGCCGTGGACCTGATCTATTCCCGCAGCACCAAGCTGTATACGGTGCGTAACGTGAACCTGCGCGACCCGCAGTTCACCCTGGACAACGAGGGCGGGCGGCGCGTCTTCCAGCCGGCCGACGTCTTCAGCCCGGCGGGAACGTCCACCAACTACCTGCGCAACACCGAGTTCGCCGATGTGTACGTGAACTACAACGACGGCCAGGCCCGGGCCGTGGCGCTGACGCTCGAGGGGTCGCACCGGCTCGGCCAGCGGACCACGGTGCGGGCCTCCTACACCTATGTCAACTCGTACGACAACTCCTCGTACTCGTGCTGCACCGCCAACGCGGGGTACACCAACCCGAACGTCGGCGCGTTCGGACCGAACGAGATCGGCGGCGTCGGGGACGACCAGCGGGCGTGGGGGCCGAGCGACTTCACGCGCAACCACACCGCGGTGCTCACGGTGAGCGGCCGGCTCCCGCTCGGAATCGCGGCCAGCGCGTTCCTGCGCTTTCAGACGGGGAACGCGTGGACGCCCGAGCAGAGCGGCGACCTCAACGGCGACGGCATCCGGTTCAACGACCGGCCGTTCGTGTTCCGGCCGGAGGACCTGCCGCTGGCCACCACGGACCCGGTCGTGGACGACAGCCTGCGCGCGCTATACGCGGGCTACCTGGCCGGGCGGCCGTGCGTCGGGGACTACGTGGGGCGGATCATTCCGCGCAACAGCTGCCGGTTCCCCAGCCAGACCCGGCTGGACCTCAGACTGTCGAAGTCGTTCAACACGGTGCGCGGGCAGCGCGCCGAGATCCAGCTCGACCTGTTCAACGTGTTGAACGGGATCAACAGCGACTGGGGCGCGTACCGGGGCGTGTTCTCCGCCAACCGCAACCTGCTCACCCCCGAGAGCTACGATCCGGCCACCAACCGGATCGTGTACTCGGTTCCGCTGAACTTCGGGAGGGAAGAGCCGATCGGCACCAACCTGTTGCTGCAGTTCCAGGCCCAGATCGGGGCGCGGTACTACTTCTAAGCCCTGCGTGCGGCGCGGCGGGCGGAATTCTAGAACCCGTCCGCCGCCGGTAGGCCGCGATCACAGCCAGCCCCCTCGCCCCTCCGTGATCTGCTGGTGGTACAGGTCGTAGAGGATCTTCACCGCCGGGGACTTCACCCGGTATCTTGGCGTGGTGGTCCATCCCGACGCCCGGCTGGCGCCGGCCGCGCCGCGGTTCATGGCGGAGCTGACCGGCGGCGAGCCCGCGAGCGCTTCGTGAACCGGCCGCTGATCCTCATCGGCGTCGTGGTTTATTCGCTGCTCGTCGCCGGGCTGCGCTGGTACGGCGTGATCGGCGACCTGGGGAGCTTGATCCTGTTCGGCGTGATGGTGGTGGATCTCGCCGCGACGCACTGGTTCCTGAAGCGCAGGGCGCGCAAGCCGTGACGCCACGTCCGTGACGCCACGTTTCTCCCTTGGCGACATAGACTTGCCGCCCGTCCGTTGGGGCCGTAGCTTGGCGTGCTTCCCGATGAAGCCGCGGTGACTGCCATCGCCCCTCCCGACCTCGTCACCCTCGAGGTGATCCGCGCGGCCGCCGACGCGATCGCGGGCGTCGCCGTGCGCACGCCGCTGCTTCCGGCCGACGACCTCAGCCACCGGCTCGGCGTGCCGGTGTTCGTCAAGCCCGAGAATCTCCAGCGCATCGGCGCCTTCAAGGTGCGCGGCGCCTACAATCTGGTGCGCCAGCTCGTGGAGGGCGGAGCGCGCGGCGTTATCACGTACTCCTCGGGCAACCACGGCCAGGCGGTGGCTTACGCGGCGGCGCGCTTCGGCGTGCGCGCCGTGATCGTCATGCCGGAGACGGTGACGGCCGTCAAGCGCAGCGGCGTCGAGCGGCTGGGCGGCGAGGTGGTGCTCGCGGGCCGCACGTCGGCGGACCGGCACGCGCGGGCGACGGAGATCGCGGAGGCGGAGGGCCTCGCGGTGGTGCCGCCGTTCGACCACCCGGCCATCATCGCGGGGCAGGGGACGATCGGGCTCGAGATCGCGGCCGACTGTCCCGGGGTGGCGACGGTCGCGGTCCCGGTGGGTGGCGGCGGGCTCTCCTCGGGCGTGGCGACGGCGATCAAGGCACTCGCGCCGCGTGCGAGAGTGGTGACGGTGGAGCCCGAGGGTGCAGCGAAGCTCGCGCGCTCGCTCGCCGAGGGGCGGCGCGTCACGCTGGAGAAGACGGGCAGCATCGCCGACGGCCTGATCACGCTCTCGGTCGGCGCGTTGAACTGGGAGCACCTGTCGCGCTACGTGGACCAGGCGTTCACGGTCTCGGAAGGCGCGCTGCGGGGCGCGGTGCGCTACGCGCTCGAGCGGCTGAAGCTGGTGGTCGAGCCCTCGGGCGCGGCGACGCTCGCGTGGCTGCTCGGCCAGGAGCCGGGCGCGGTTCTGGGGCCGGTGGTGCTCGTCCTCTCGGGCGGCAACGTCGAGTGGGAGGGCCTCGTCGCCCTCCTCGCCGAGGGCGCGTGAGCAGTCCGCCCATCTCCTCGGTGGCCGGCGCCAAGGTACTGGTAGCGGACGACGACGCCGCACTCGTCAACACGCTCACCTGGATCCTCAAGGAGCACGGCTACCGGGTGGTCACGGTGCCCAACGGCGAGCGGCTGCTCGAGCGCATCCAGGAGGAGCAGCCCGACCTCGTGCTGCTCGACATCATGATGCCGAAGGTGGACGGACTGCAGCTGCTGCAGCGCATCCGCAGCGAGCCGCGCTGGCGCGACCTGCCGGTGCTGATGATCTCGTCGATGCCACCCGAGGACGGGACGGTGAAGTCGCTGGAGATCGGCGCGTCGGACTTCGTGCCGAAGCCGTTCCGCATGAAGGAGCTGCTCGCGCGGGTGGAGGCGCACCTCAAGCGCGGGCGCGAAGTGCAGGCGATGCAGCGGACGCTGGACGCGGTGGCGGAGGACCTCA
>Ga0214473_10003392_pt1 | contig 19348 bp, 17 predicted proteins | sample RVTome_7_FD_203509 | JGI IMG/M metagenome (GOLD analysis project Ga0214473, IMG submission 203509) | Soil microbial communities from uranium-contaminated site in the Upper Colorado River Basin, Wyoming, United States - RVT98D197 | ecosystem: Environmental > Terrestrial > Soil > Contaminated >... | reverse complement strand
AATATAGTCACTCATCGAATACCGTTACATACGTAATAAATAAAATATTTTTAACATTATCATGACTTTTCAAATATTATATCCTCTAAACTTGGTTTTTAGAAGTGCCCTTAAATAATTCAAGTTTAATTTTAGCTTCATCACTTTTATCAGCCATTAGATCAGCTTTTATTGGGGAATTTTTTGAATACACCTGCTCAAGGAATAATTCGTCCATCATTTTTGAAGCGCGGTATAGTTTTTCCAGAACAACATTTTCGCGTTCGCTTAAAAGATTTTCTTCATATTGAATATTAACTGGAACAAACTTTGCAATTTTTTCTTTAAGCATTTTTACTTCCTCAGAATCATTTTGAAGGCTTTGGTTTTGTTTCTCCATGCAGCCATTAATAATTATTGCCAGAAATATCAGCATTAAAAAGTATTTCATTTTTTACCCTTCATAAGTTAATTTTTTAATAACCAGTGTAAATTTAATGATAAATATTCAATTGAAGTTTGACATTTATTGAAAGAAAATTTCTTAGCGGGTTTCTGAATTTTAGATTTCCTTCTACCAATATGGTTGTCAATTATTATAATTGTGTCTTTCTGTTTAGCTGAGAAATTCGTGAAGCTGCTTCTTCATCAATTACCCAATAAAGCTCGCCATCTAGGGGATTTATGAATGACGCCGGATAATCTTTATAGTTTCCTTTTTGATTTATTATTTCGCCAACAACTTTTGATTTGTTTTTTCCCACTGCAATGAATACAACGCTGGAAGCATTATTTATTACTCTTCCTGTTATTGTAATTCTTGTTTGTCCGGAACCAGGATGAAGCGCAGTCGAATAAATTTTATCTGAATTCAATAGACTAATTTGGTTAGGGAAAATTGATGCTGTATGCCCATCCTCACCCAATCCAAGCATTATCAAATCAAATCTTGGATAATTATTCACACTATTCAGTTGATTGAGCACTACCGAACTGTAAATATCGGCTTCAAGCTTAGGATTATTTTCTCCTTTAATTCTGAAGATATTCGATGTCGGTATTTGAAGTTTATGTAAGATAGAATCATAAGCCATTTTATAATTACTTTCAGAATCAGAAGGAGGTACACAACGCTCATCTCCCCAATAGAATTTTACTTTGTTCCATTGAATTGTGTTTTTATGATGCACTGCTAAATATTCAAATATGTTTTTTGGGGTTGAGCCGCCGGATAGAGCAATATCAAAATGATCTTCACTATTATTTATTTTATCATTAAGAAGTTGGGCGAAGTACTCGGATAATTGTTCAATCGAATTGCCTATGTGAATTTTATAATTCACAATAAACCCCATCATCGGATAAATTTTTACAAGGATAGCGCCATGTCATATTTTTTTCTTCAATTAATTCATCGGCATTTTCCGGTCCCCAAGTTCCGGCGGGATAACCAAATAACGGAATATCCTTGTCATTTTTCCAGCTTTCAATAACAGGTGTGAGGAATTTCCAGGATTCCAAAACTTCCTCAGTTCTTGCAAAAAGAGTTGAATCGCCCTTCATCGTATCGTGAAGTAAGCGCTCATATGCGGATGGTATTCTTAAATTTGATAGATCCGAATAGTGAAAATCCATATTAACATTTTGAACATCAAAACCAGCTCCCGGTGTCTTCATCCCAAACTTCAGCAAAATTCCCTCATCCGGTTGAATACGAATTACAAGCTGATTACAAGATTGACAAACGTCATTTTGTGAAAATAAAAAATGCGGTGTGGGTTTGAAGTGAATTACAACTTCTGTTACTCGCGTTGGTAACCGTTTCCCGGTCCGTATATAAAACGGAACACCACCCCAGCGCCAGTTATCAATATAAAATTTTAAGGCTGCAAAGGTCTCGGTAACTGATTCTGGTTTTACACCTTCTTCTTCACGATATCCGGGAACCTGTTCTCCTCTAATTTTTGATGAAAGATACTGACCGCGAATTGCGACATTCTTTATATCCTCAATTTTAATTGGACGCAATGACTGAAATACTTTTAATATTTCATTTCGGATAGCAATTGGTTCTAATGATGATGGTGATTCCATTGCCGTCAATCCGACAACCTGAAGCAAGTGATTCTGAACCATATCACGTAATGCGCCTGAAGATTCATAGTAGCCTCCGCGCTTTTCCACACCAATACTTTCAGCAGATGTCACTTCAACGTGATTAATATAATTCCTGTTCCAGAGCGGCTCGAATATTCCGTTTGAAAATCTTGTCACTAAAAGATTCTGGACGGTTTCCTTTCCAAGATAATGATCTATTCTGAAGATTTGTTCTTCAGACCAATCCTTCAGCAGCTCATCTTTAAGTTTTAATGCTGATTGTAGATCGTAGCCAAATGGTTTCTCGATGATTACTCTTTTCCATCCATCATCTTGTTTATTTAATTCAACTGCTGCAAGATTTTGAGGAATTATGCCGTACAGACTTGGCGGTGTTGATAAATAAAATATTGTGTTTCCGCTTAAGTTAATTTTTGTTCTTAACCCGGCTATTTTTTCTTTTAGATTTCGATAAGCGGTAGCATCATCAAAGTTTATCGGAGTATAAAATATTTTATCTATGAAATCATCAATCTTCGTTTCATCATCAATTTCCTTAAACTCTTTAATTGATGATTTCATATTTCTTCTAAATTCGTCATCTGTAAATTCTGTGCGTGATACGCCCAGCAATGCAAATATTTCAGGCAGCAAGTTCTGAACGTAGAGAGAATATATAGCGGGAACTAATTTCCTCTTTGTCAAATCTCCGGAAGCGCCGAATATTACATATATGTTATTATCGTTGTTCTTCATTTTAATCTCATTATTATTTTTATTCTAATATTCTTTGAATTTAAATCGATAAATCTGTATTGAAACGACAAATCATTCTTTCGATTTTAGCGAGTGTTCGCCAAATAGATTTCGTAAAGCAGAAAGCACCTTCATTGCAAATCATTCATCTTTCCTTGCTTGAATTCTATAGTAATGCGAAAACGCTTATAAAATGAACCGGATCATTAATATCCTTATCTTATTGCAATATAATAATTAATTGTACCGATTTATTTTGTGACATTCGACAATTACTAAATTCTAATTCAAGGATAGATTATTTGCTAAATAAACTCGAAAAGATGAGATACAATATTTTTGTTGAGGCTTTTATCGTTCCGGCAAAAGTTCCGGTCACTTTTGATTTACCAATTCTTTTCCTATAACTAACAGGAATTTCTTTGCATTTCATTTTTTGTTTGGCGGCTTTTATTTGCATCTCAACAGTCCATCCAAAATTTCTATCTGCCATTTCTAACTTTTGAAGAGATGAAAATTTGATAGCGCGAAATGGACCGAGATCGGTGAATTTATATCCCCAGAATAGCCGGATTAAAAAAGAAGCCAACCAATTTCCCCAGATAGCCTGAGGCAGCATTGCCCCTTTCGCTCGATTTCCAAGAATACGTGAACCAATTGCTAAATCCACATCGTCCTTAATGATAGGTTCCAAAATTAAAGTCATCTCTTCGGGGTAATCGCTGTAATCAGCATCAAGAAAAACCACGACGTTATAGTTTTTATTTTGCACGTAGTCAATGGCTTTAAGGCAAGCTGCACCGTAACCTTTTTCATACTCAGTCAAAACCGTAACACCTAATGACTCGGCAACTCCTAAAGTATTGTCCGATGAACCATTATTTGCTACAATAATTTCATCAACAAACTTGGGAATATCGCCAATAACATTTGGTAACGACTCTTCTTCATTAAATGCAGGAATAATGACGACAATTCTCTTGTCATCGATCATTCGGCAATAGCACCTCCGCAGCTGCTGCCGGCTCCTGCAGTGCATCCGAAACAATGCGAGTCAAACAAGATGTTCCTGTTCTTTAAATAAGTAACATTAAAATTAAAAACATCAACTGGTTTGCCGTTAAAGATTTGCATTTCAAGCATTTGATTAAAATCGCAATCATACAACTTGCCGTCATAGCCGACACTTACCAATGATCGGCACATCACCCCATTTGCAGCAGAAGGATTGAAAGCGTTAATCAGCTTTGTCATGTAATCATCATAATTCCCGTGTCGCTCTAACTGTTCCTTAAACCTATGTATCGGCATATTTGTAATAGTAAAAAGAGTATTGAACCGAAGCTGATATTTATCCCAAAGCTCTTTTTTGAAATCTGTTTCAAGAGATTGCTGCGATGCAGGAAGAAATGCGCCAACAGGATTATAAACTAAATCAAGTTTCAGGTTAGAATCATCGTTTCCATAGCCTTGTTTATTAAGCATGCGAAGCGAATCAATACTTTTTTGAAAAACGCCCTTACCGCGCTGTTTGTCTGTAAAGTATTCTTGATAATATGGGAGAGAGGAGATCACTTCAACATTATGCTTTGCATAAAATTCCGGAAGATACATTTTAGATTCACCGGTAACAGGATCACCGTCAATTGTTACAGTTAAATTATGGCGAACCATTACATGTTTGCCAAGCTGTTTTGCCTCTTCAACAAAATAATTAAATAGGGGATTTAATTCAGGCGCACCGCCCGTAATATCAAGATTTTTTATTTCATCATTTAATTTTAGAATCTCAAGGCATTGATTTATCGTTCTTTCATCCATTTGTTCAGTTCGTTTCGGCGATGCATCTACGTGACAATGCAAACATGCTTGATTACATTTTTTAGTAATATTTACTTGCAGTGTCTCAATTGATATGGGAGGCAGAACTATATCATTCTCCTGGAGCTTACTATGAAAATCATATATACTTTGTTTAATTAATCTTAATGCATTCTCTTTCATTAAATTCCTATAAAATTTTTGTCAATTAGCGGTAAATATTAATATAGATTGCTTCGCTATCCCTACTAATAACCACAAAAAAATTCATAGTCATTGCGATGGCGATTAGCCGCCTGTCCCTTTGGGGAAGCAATCCAAGTCTTGATTACTTCGCTATTCCCAGGTTGAGATTGCTTCACTCGTCCAGGGGACTCATACTGGAGAATACTCGTTCGCAATGACAAGATGGTCATTGTATTGATAAATAAAAGTAAACGCTTTTTTCGATAACTCCCAATGAAGACCATCATTTATGCGCCGGTTCTCTCCAAAATATTAAGCATTTGTACACCGTGAACCAAGTTCATACCCGCAGCCATAGCTGCTGAAACATGTATTGCTTCAGTCATCTGATCTGGATTGGCACCCGCTTCAAGCGAAGCAGTTGTGTAAGCATCAATGCAATAAGGACATTGCTTAAAGTGTGCAACAGCTAACGCAATTAATGCTTTTTCCTTCTTTGTTAAGGCACCATCAGTTCCAGTTGCTTCATTATAGTAATCGAAAAACTTTTTCATTAACTCAGGTTTGAATTTACCAACTTCGGCAAACCGATTTAGATCTTTTGATTCGTAATAGTTCATGGTTTTTCCTCTATTTTATTTCGTTAAGATTCCAGTTGTAATCATTATATGTTAGTTTCCATTCTGATAAATGGCTGTTTATTTCCTTTGCCGTATTCTCGGGCAAAAATTGAGAAATATATTTCAGAATTTCATCGCTTGAAATGCCGAAGTCTTCGTCAAACCAATCGAATATTTTAGAAAGGTATGCTTTCCTATTTTTTACATCGAAACTGTTCTTACTTTTATCATTTATAAACTCATGTGCTTGTACCTCCAATTGCTCATTGATCCTGTCAGCTTCAAAAGCTTTAGTTCTAAGCGTGGGACAACTAATTGAAGCACACACTATTGAAAAATGTATTCGAGGTTCATTCATCTTTCTAAGAATGTTATGTTCTATATCATTTAAGGAATATTGCTTATTACTAATTGTGATGAATTCCTTGTCCCAAACTGTTTTACCAAGAAGATGACCAACCATTCTTCCTCCAGTATGTAATTCATTAATACTTTCAATAGGATAATTATCAACGATAACCGTTAAGGTGAAAGCATTATACGCATTTATCCAAAAAGCGAGTTTTTCATTCCGTTTTAATGTATCTGGATCAGTATTTTCTAACTGATTTAAATATTCATCCAAACGATTATCATTTTTTAATTCTTTGTAATTGACTAAACCGCCCTTTATATGTTTAGCTAAAATTTCTGTGAACAATTTGTGCTGCTGCCCGGCAGTATGGTTTATAAAAATAAATGCAATAAGTAAAAATACAAGCCAAGATTTTCTCATTTTACGATTTCATTTGTGTTAAGGATTTTATCGTTCTTTTCAACGGATTTTCAGCGGCGTCATTCAGCCATTCATCCAAATCACGTTTTGTGTCAATATCCCTTAACATTTTAAGCTCTATTGTTTTTAAATTTAATTTATTTGCAGTTTCCACAGTAGAATTATAGACAGAGTTTGAACTCCAATCAATGTTCTCGAATAATTCTTTATAGACTTTTTTCATACCAAGCAAATAATAGCCACCATCTTCTGACGGACCAATAACAATGTCAGCATTATCAAGCTGTTTATCGGCCTCATAAATAATATCCGGATTTATATCCGGAATATCTGATCCGATGATTATTGCTTTTCCTGCATAATGACTAAAAACTAACTCAAACGCGTTCAGCATTCGGCTGCCGAGATTATTTCCTTCCTGGAGTGCATATAAAAACTTTGGTCCAGCCCAACTCATAATTTTTTCCTTCTCCTCAGCTCCGGTATAGAATAAATATTTATTGAAACTTTTTAAACCTCTTGCTTGTTTAATAATTTCTTCAGTACAAATTTTATAAAAATCATAGGAAAACTCATCATTAGTATCTCTGGCTAATCTGGTCTTGACTTTTCTTTTCACAGGATACCGAACAAATATAATTAATGATGACTTTTTCATTTTATTTTTCTTGATAAAATAATCATTCCACAATTGCGAAGAATCTGAGCCTAAAAAATATTTTGCGAATAAGGCGAAACTCTGAATCTGATTTTTGATTAATCCATTATACACAAATTTTCTCGCCGAGGATTTAGCTTCAGCATTTAGTAACCTGATCTTTGCTTTTTTACTAACCCGGCTTAAGAATTCAACATCTTCGAATATAAAATAGTTCTTAAATCCGCCCATAGAATTAAAGAAATTCTTTCTAATTACGATTCCAGAATCGCCGTACCGGGTAAAAATAGTATTGAATTTTGAGAATGAAGTATAAACCTTAAGCAAATGATTATCTATATCAAAACCAAGCTTAAAGCGGCAGATATTATTGTTTTCATTAGGAAAAAAATCATCCAGCAAATCAAATGTATTTTCAGGAATTAAAGTATCTGCATGAAGAAAAAATAAAATATTTCCTTTGGCAATCGATGCTCCTGCATTTAACTGAATCCCTCTTCCTTTTTCAGTATTACTTATCCTTGCACCTTTTGCCGCCGCTGCTTCAACAGTTCCGTCGGAGCTGCCGCCATCTGCTACAATTATCTCAACATCATCTCTTTTATTAGTGATGGCATTTATGTTTTTCCCGATATAGTATTCTTCATTCAGAGTAGGAACTATAACTGAATATTTTATATTCAAGGGCAAATCCTACAAACCACTTTGCCAGTCTTTATGGCTTATTACGGGCAGCTGAATGCTTTTGTAAAGTGAATTATTCAAATCAGTTTTGGGCAAACTTCCGAAAGTAAGAACCTGCGTTGGACAATTTACAACACAAGCAGAGCATCTCACACATTCAACATCATTCATAGGAATTCCTTTGTTGGCAAAGTTCATAACATCGATTCCCATATGGCAGACCTTTGTACAGATATTGCAAGAGATACATTTTTTCTTCTCTGCAAAAATTCTGTAGCGCGAAAAACGACTTACGATGTGCATCCATGCTGCAAGAGGGCATCCGAAGCGACACCAGACTCTGCCGCTCAAAAAGAAATAAACCCCTAATCCAAGAACACCTGCAAATATTATATCGATACCGATATAATATATATTATGAAAGAAATCAGCTGTGTACGAAATCTTTTCGTTAATTATAGGCAAATTAAAATCGTACAAGATGCTCAACAATTTTAAACCAGTAATAATGAATGCAGCAACCAAAGCCCACTGACCAAAATTTTCCCATTTTTTAGCTTTCGGACCGTGCGGTGCTAAAGTTCTATACTCATCACCGAGAGTTTCTGCTAATGCGCCGCAAGAACATATCCAGCCGCAGTAGGCTCCTTTTCCCCATCGGTAGACGATATATGGTATAAAGATAAATGTTTGGAACAAACTGAATAGCAGCCAAAACGTAGTGATATTCCCGTTGTAGAGATTACTAAAATTTAATGGCCATGCTAAAATAAACCCGTAAGATCGCCAGTAACTTTCATTTGGAAAAACTTGGGTGAGAACAAAACCGCTTGAGTTGCCGAGTGCACCCCTTTGGCCTAACAAAGGAAATATGATTTCAGGCAAAATAAATAATGGTAAAGCTTGAATTAATATTAAAGCCCAGGTTTGCTTTTTAATGTAATTTGTCGGTTTCATTTTTATTCTTCTCAAACCGAAAATCAATATAGTAAGTGAATATAATCCAGTGTAGTAAAATGATTGGGATTTACTGAAAAGTTCTAACCCAAAATATCTTCCGCCAAAAAAAATAAAAACAAAGAAGATTCCTATTGCGATGAAATAAAAATATTTAAAGGTTCCCCAATTCGGTTTTATTTGGGGACCATAATCTCTGATGAATTTGTACAGAAGATAAAGCCCAACCAGAATTGCACCAATGAAAGCAAAATAGGCAATGCCTGCATTAATGTATTTGGTTACATTCCAAATTCTGACTGTTTCTGAAAACAATTCTGAAATGACCAAACCTGGCAGAGCAAAAAATTTACTCCAAAATTCTAATTTAAAAATTTGTGAGATGATCTTTTCCCAGGAGTTCAGCTTGCCAAAAAAATGTTCAAAAATATCCGCACTGCTTTTTCCGAAATACAAAACCCCTGCAAAAAGTAAAAGTAAAGCAAACTGAAGTTTTGCAGTTAAAGACAGCTCTCCTTCCATTTTTATTCCGCTTCGTTTAAAAAAGTCGGTTGGAAGTTCTCGCCCGATCATTGTGAAAACCATAGAGTTGTCAAGTTCAATCTCAGACTTATCCCTGTTTATCAAAACAACTTTAGATTCACGAATCTCTTTTACTTGAGTCTGCAGCTTAACATCAATTTTTCCTTCAGCAGATAACCGATTTAGTTTTTCAAGATTGCCCTCTTTAGGCCGAGAAAACTCAGCGTTCCGATAAGAGAATGTAACCTTCTTTGCATAATCTGATACAGCATTAGCAGTTTCAATAGCAGAATCGCCGCCGCCAACGACAAGAACATCTTGACCTTTTGCATCTGCAGGATCAAATAGCCTGTTGTAAACTTTTGGCAATTCTTCACCAGGAGCTTTAAGCATTCGCGCATTGCCAGACTTTCCAATTGCGAGTATGACCCGAAGCGCTTTATAGCTTCCACTTTTTGTTAATACTTCAAATATCCCGATTTTCTTTTCAATCCTTTCAACCATAACATTTTCTAAAATTGGTAATGCTACATCTTTTACGGCTGAATAAAGATCATCGAGAAGACTTTCTTTTATTCCATCGGTAATTTTTAATTTTGATTCTTGAAGTAAGTCGGATGGTTCAGCAAAGATTGATTTGCCTTTTGGAAAGTTAACAATCGTGCTAAACTTTTTTGATGACTCAAGGATGGTAAACGCAAAATCGTGCTTTAATGCTTCAATTCCTGCTGCAACACCAGCGGGACCTGCGCCGATGATAATAAAATCCTTTACATCAGAATTTTTATTTGAACGTGCCTTATTAAAATTATCATCAGCGGAAAATTGATCCATAATTTTTTTGCCGCTTTCAGCAGCAAATTTTAACAGGGGAATTCCGGTTAAATCTCCGATAACGAAAATTCCCTTCACGGATGTTTCACCGGTTGAATCTATCTCCGGATATCTCTCGACTTTTCCAGTTGGATTCCCCTTCTGGAGCCAGTTGAAATATCTATTTATAATACTCATAGTAGAAATTAATGATTTACAAATCTGACAAATAAAAATACAAAATCTTATTTAAGCAAAATCATCTTTTTGGTTTCGGAAAATTTTCCGGCATTTATTTGATAAAAATATATTCCGCTGGGCAGATTATAAGAATTTCCGCTGGAGGCGGATATTCCTGTGGCGGAAAAATTTAATTTATAGGTCCCAGCTTGTTTTTGCTCATTCACAAGGATTGCAACTTCTTTACCAATTACATTGAATACCCTAATCTGAACATAACTTGCCTCAGGAAGTTGGTAATTTATCGTCGTCGAAGGATTAAACGGATTAGGATAATTCTGTAACAATGAAAAATTAGCAGGAAAATTTGTTTCAGTTTCAATATCAGTTGTTATTAAATTGTTGTAAGTCATGTATTCTGATTGATAAATGGTTTTTGTTTGAGAATCTTGAACAAACACTAAATAGCCAAGCTGATTCAAGTCCCAAGCAGGATTTAAAGTTGTTATTTCATCCAATTTAATAGTTTGATTAAGTGAAATTGAAAATGATCTGCCCGAAGCGCCTGGAAACATCTTTCTCATGACATTTTTATGCAGTGATATTCCATTTCTGCCTGTGTAGTTCACAGTTTCTACAGCTATGAAATGAGCTACTAAATTACTGGAAGAAACACTTCCAGTTTGCTTGACAGATGCTTTGACGGTTACATTGCTGCCATTCAAGGAACCTTGTAATGTGATCTCGAAAGGAGATTCTTGAACTGCAAGCCCGTTTATTACGTTTGCCCAATTTGAATAACTATTGTTTTGAAGTTGACCATCAAAAATTCCTCTTGGTGTTGATGAGAAAGGTCCATAATAAGCATTACGTGCAGAAGCATCTGTTGGATTGTGTTGATAAAGTGCATCATCAGAATACGGAAATTGCATGTGGTAGTAAATAAAAGTTACCTGGTCTTTATATTGTCCATTTTGTACATACGAATCTATTGCACTATGTGAGGGAGGACAAAGCGGGCAATGAGAATTAGTCAAAATCTCGAGTAGAACTTTTTTTGGCGATGCGTTTATACTAATTAAAAAGGTGATTATAATGATTGCAAAAAATATTTTTTTCATATTTCCTCCGATTAAATTAAATATTTGTTAATAATGAAAATCTGAATCCTTCAAAAGGTTGAATGTACCGGCAGACACCGTTAGAACAAACCTGTCCGCCTCTTTCCCTTCCGTATGACGCAACAACTGTATTTGCTTGTGTGATTCTTAAGCCGGACTCAAAAGTAATCCAATCTATTCTGTCAGAAACATCAAACCGGTTATTGGTCCATTCATATCGTACTGTAAATGTATACTGAGACTCAATTGTATTAATTAATGTTATTAAATAATTATTGTAATTTTTCTGCTCCCCGTTAAAATTATCATATACGCTCTCATATTCAACCTGGCCTTCAAAAGAGTATAAGCTGCTAACTGAATGACTGATTTGTAAAGCAAAGATTGCAGATTTAATTACATGATTACTTCTGCCTCCAAAGAATTCATCATAAAAAATTTTATCCCGACGGGCTAATGCTAATTTCATGTATGTTGATTCATCAAAGTAATGCACAGCTTCACCGAACAATTCCCAATAGGGTGAATATTCTTCACTAAACGATGGTAGAAAATCATCACTTCGTTCGTGTTTGTTGAAGATAAAATGATTCGGATCAAACTTATAAAAACTGTGTCTACTGGAAATGCTTCCATTAATATTCAGATCGGTATATTCATTTAAAGATTTAAATATTTCAAGCTGTAATCCTGTTTCATCGTTAAAATCAACTTCATGAATTGCTCTTGTCAGCAGTGTGTAGCTGTGTTCTTTCAAGACTATTGGAGGATTTTGAAACGGCATCATTCTACTTGATCTTGTAATATCATTTTTCTCAAATGGATCGCGCTCATCAAAAAAATAATTTTTGTAGTCCAATGTTATTCCTAATCCATCCGCATTAAAAGAAACAGCGCTGTAATAAGCCGCACCATTTGATATTTTCTTATCACTTTTATTTTTGGTTTCCTTGTTTGCATAATCAAACGAAAACGTAAAATCTGAAAACGAGTAATTGGCGTAAACCGAAGGAATATTTATTTCTAATTCTTTGTTTTCGCCAAATAACTTTAAGCTGCTTCGTGAATAAATGTAAGTTAAGCCAACTGAAAGATTTTTAACGGGAGTTAGCTCAATATTACCGCCTCTCAGTTTATGAATTTCGTTTCTCGCAAATATGATTGAATCTCTAAAATCAAGTGTGCCAAATAACGCACTGATGTTGAAATAATCATTTTTATATTTTGCTTTTATACCATCCATCCAGGTATCGTATCCCAATCCACGGCTTTCAAAAAGGTTCATCGCCAATCCTCTGCCGTACAATTGCGAAAAGTCTCCAATCCTTGCTGAAAAATCAGCTCCATCATATTCAAAGAATCGACGTCTAATTCCTTTAAATTCCAGTCCTACTTCAGGCGGGATATCATAAAGTAATCGGAAACCGGCAGTAAAATTTTCAGGGAGCTGAATTCTAACGTCTGTTAAATTTTCAAAGTACTTCAAGCTCTGGTTAACTGTCCCCAGGCTTCGTTCACCATTGCCATATCTCAGCGTATTGGAGACCGAAGCGTCAAATTGTGCTCTAAGTTCAATACTTATAAATAGAACAAATGCCGAAAAAAATAAAAAATATCTCATTTAGCATTCAGCAGCATCTTTATTTCTTCTTCTAATTCAATCTCATCTCCCGGTAAATATCCTGTGTGCTTATATTCAATCTCCCCAGATTTATTTATTAAAAGCGAATAGGGCACAACTTGTCCGTTAAACTTTTGAAAAATTTGATTGTTAGGATCAAGAACAACCGGGTATCCTACCATGTATGATGAGATGAATGATTTTACTTTTGATAAGCTTTTGGGTGAATCCTGGTTAATACCCACTATAGTAAATCCTGTGGACTTATATTTCTCATATATACTTTTAAGATGTTTTATCTCGGCTTTACAAGGCTGACACCAGGTTGCCCAAAAATTGAGTAAAACAGGACCATTCTCAAGCAGCGATTCTAAGCTAATTTGGTTGCCTTCAATGGATTTAGCTTCGAATTGAATTTGTCCTATTGAGCTGGAGATCGTTAATATAAAAACGAATAAAATTTTAACTATTGATATCATTTTAATTTCTCCATAAAAACCTTAAGAATGGGTGTAAGTTTCATACTTGGGAATAATATATTCCATTTATAATTTACAATCTATAAAATAGAGGAAATGTCGGTTCCCCGACAAATCGTGTTTTTATCAATATTCAATAAAATTGCTTTTTTATGTCGAACATTTGGTTCATAGAAAATGTTAATCTTTTTGACGTGCTTTGCCCACACCAATATGCCGAATATAAGAATAAGCACTCCTTCCGGTCTTATATTAAAAATGATTTCGTTTATATGGAAGGCGATTCTTCGAACACTATTTATTTGATAGCTGAAGGTAAAGTCAAAATTGCATTTTTAACTGATGATTGTAAAGAAGTTACAAAAGCCGTTTTAGGAAAAGGCGAAATATTTGGTGAATTATCATTACTTGGTGAGACTCGCCGGGAAGAATTTGCTAAAGCGCTTGAAAACGGAACAGTTCTGTGTCCAATGACAATAGATATATTACATGAGTTGATGCTTCAAAATAAAAGCTTATCGCTTAAAATTCACAAGTGGATAGGGCTGCGAATCAAGAAAGTTGAACGCAAATTGGATTTGCTTGTTAATAAAGATGTTCGAACAAGGTTAGTTGAATTCATCAAAGAACTCGCTGATGAAAGAGGCGAAAAAAGAGCTGACCTTATTGTAATTAAGCATCCATTTACTCAGAAGGATATCGCTGATCTTATTGGTTCAAGCCGTCAAACTGTAAGCACCCTGCTTAACGAATTCTCCGATAAAGGAATAATAAAGATTAAGAAAGGAAAATTTCTACTTGAAGAAACATTCTCTCAAAAACTTTCTGCATAAATGTCAGTTATCCGACACCGGGTTAACTCACTACTTCTTATTTTTAATTAAAGGAAATTTAAGAAGCAATAACATCAAGTTGATTTAATACATGAAAACTTTTAGAAAAATATTTTTGATTATCATATTAATTTCGTCAACCTCTTTTGGGGGCGGTTGGATACAGAAACAAGGCAGCGGGTTCTACAAATTGGATTTCCGTTACCTGCCGGGAAAAGCCTGGTACAATGATAAAGGAGAAAAGTCTAATCTTAGAATAAAAGATATCTCATCGGGATTTTATGGTGAATATGGGATTTTAGATGTACTTACGCTTACGGCCAATTGGATACCTTACGAAAAGATTTCCGTAGATTCTGTTTCGGCAAACAATTCCCCTTCTGAAATTTCAGGTGTTGGTGATCCCGGCATTGGATTTAGATACTTGATCGGTAATTTCGGAAATTCTGTTTTAAGTGCTGCGGGACGAATTGGAATTCCAATTGGAAAAACCTCAAAAGATGGTGAACTATGGCTCGGAACAGGCGAATGGAATCAGACGATTGGATTAGAGTTCGGACATTCATTCTATCCCACAAGAGCTTATACTTCTACATATGTTTATTATCGAAACAGGAATGAGGGAATTTCCGATGATGTTCAGTGGGGAATTGAAGGCGGCTATTCTTTCAATGAAGCAGTTAGCTTGATAGCAAGATTTCACGGCTTGAATACGCTCGAAAATGGAAGTGAAGATGTTCTGGCTGGATTTGCAATTTATTCCAACAATCAAAAATATATTGCTTACGGATTAGACCTGAGTTATAAATTTCAATCCGGATTTGGCTTATCAGCTGGATATGAAAGTGGAGGAAAAGGAAGAAATATAATTTCAGCCGCTGTATTTTCGGCAGGAATATTTTATACAAATTAACTTTTTATACAAACAAACCAATCAACCGGGTTTACTAAACATATTTGAGCCGGTTAACTTTTTTGGTAAATTTCCGATAATAATAAAAATACTTATCCTAAGATGAAGGAAATATCTAACATTAAGGGATGGAAGACATACTCAAGATATCCTCAATTTTTCAGTTTATCTCCATCTCTTATCATAAGCACAAAAGGATGGGGATCATGGAAAAAAGACTCCACACAATAACAATCACCGTTTATAACCGGGACGCTGTTTACAAAGATATAGGCGATCTTCTTCACGAATATGCCGATAGGATTCTTCTCCGCACAGGCTATCCAATTAAAGAAAGAAATATCTCTATAATTTTTCTCATAGTAGAAATGACGAACGACGAACTCGGAGCTTTAAGCGGCAAGCTTGGTCAATCGAAAAATATTAAAGTTTCAGCTACAACTATTAAAACATAGGAATTACGAATGATAGCTACGTTTAAAGTTTTCTTGATATTTATTTTATTGTCGTTTGTTGTTCTCGCTCAATCTATCTACATAAAAGGTGTAGTTTTAGATAATGAAACCGGATTACCCGTTGATGGAGTCGATATCTTAGTCTCTGAGGGTCAACCTAATGTAATAACCGACCAGTACGGTAATTTTAGGTTTTCACTCAATTCGGAAAGCAAATACCAAATCACTTTTTCGAGAATAGGTTATAAAAGCTATCGAACCATTGTTGAACCATCAAACAATAATATGCCTTTTGAGATTCGATTAATTCCAACTGAAATAACGCTCGGGCAAGTAACCGTAACCAGCACAAAATATTCAAAATTAGAAAAGGATATTGCTCTGCCTCTTGAGGTTGTAACTTCTGAAAAGTTAGAAAAAAATCTTGCCATTAGTGTTCCGGATATTCTTAATAACGAACCCGGAATTACTCTTGTTCGCGATGGAATTTGGGGAACAGACATTAACATAAGAGGATTGAGCAGGCAAAATATTGTTACGCTCGTTGATGGTAATAGAATTGAAACGGCGTCAAATCATGCTGCTGGACTTTCCTTAATTGATATGTTTGATATCCAAAGGATTGAGGTTATAAAAGGCGGAGTGTCCTCGCTTTATGGGACAGGCGCGACAGGCGGGGTAATTAATATTACAACTAAAAGGGGTTCGTATACAGATGCACTTCATCTTTCTGGTTCCCTTTCGAGCGGATACAATACAGTGAACGAGGGAGGAATCGGAAATTTATCTCTGACCACTTCAAGTTCTAATTGGTTTGTAAAATTAAGCAGTTCGCTTCGTTCGGCAATTAATACTCAAACTCCTCAGGGTAGGCTGCCTAACAGTCAGTTTAGAAATAATTATTTTTCAGGTATGGCAGCATTCATTCCAATTGAAGATCAAGAATTAAAAATTAGTTTTCAGGACTTTAGCGGAAAAGATATCGGCATACCCGGTGGAAAATCATTCCCGCAAACTGCCATTGCCCGTTATCTGCTGGCAGAAAGGAAAATGTACAGTGCCGAATACCGCTTTAAGAATTTACTCCCGTCACTGTTAAATACTACAATAAAATATTTTTATCAGGGAATAGAACGAAGCGTAGAGCTTAAGCCAAATGTTTCTACAACTGTCTTACCCGGGGCAAATCATAACACAAACGGAATTCAGATTCAAACAAATTGGCTGTTAAATATTTATAATCAGCTTGCCGCAGGTGTTGATTTTTGGCAGCGCAAGTATAGTGGATTCAGAGAAACAATTGTTAAATCTGATTCCACCACAAAGATTACGGCAGATTATCCGGTCCCAAATTCAAAATATATGAGCACAGGATTTTTTGCTCAGAATGAATCGAGAATGTTAGATGATAGATTATCGATAGCCGTCGGCGGAAGATTTGATTTAATACAAGTTACGAATGATGAAACTCGTAATCCCGCTTATGTAAATACAAACGGAGCAATTACATATCCGCCGCAAAATCCACTTGCATCTTTTTCAGCTGGGAAATATAACGATCAATCATGGAGCGGTAATTTAGGGCTTCTATATTCGGTTAGCAAAAGCTTAGATCTTGCTTTTAACTTTGCACATGTCTTTCGTTCACCTGTTCTTGAAGAACGATTTCAGTATATAAATCTTGGCGGTGATATTTTTATCGGCAACCCGAATTTAGAATCCGAAAGGGGAAACTTTGTTGATGCAAGCATCAGGATTTGGGATGATAACATCTCATTAAAATCAAATTTCTTTTACAACACGTTTAGTAATCTTGTTATTGACAAACCCATCATTATTGACAGCTTATATCAAAAAGCAAATGTTGGAAAAGCAAGATTATACGGATTCGATTTCGGGATGGAATTTAACTTCATCAATAAATTTATTTTATACGCATCAGCTTCGTTTGTTCGAGGAGAAGACATTGAGAGTAATACTGATTTACCTCAAATCCCTCCGTTAAATGGAAGGATAGGATTGAAAACGTCTATGCTAAAATATGTTTCGGTTGAACTTGCTTCAACAATTTTTTCTGAGCAGAGCAAAGTTGCAGTTGGTGAAAAGGCGACTCCAGGTTATGTTTTGTTTGATATTTATTTAAGCTCAATGAATTTTGATTGGAACTTCATGAGCTTTAGACTTTTTGCCGGAGTTGAAAATATTTTTAACAAAGCTTACAGAAATCATCTTTCAACAAACAGAGGAATAATTTTAAGTGAGCCGGGAAGAAACTTTTTTATTCGAACAAACTTAACATTTTGAGTTTAACTATCATTCACTTAACGTGTGCCTTCGGGAATGAAAAACTATCATGACTAAAGTCGCTGTTATTACCGATATTTTCTTAACCCCAACCTTAAGGGAGTGTAGCATAACTCTATTGCTGTCATTGCGAAGACCACCTAAGTGGGATGAAGCAATCTATAGTTTATTTATTGTAATAATTTCGAGATTGCTTCGCTCGTCCGTTGGACTCCAACGGAGAAGACTCGCTCGCAATGAGGATCCTCACTTGCACAAAAGACCCTTAAGACTGCGGTTAAACCAAAACAATGGCAGAATTAGCTTTAGCCCTGACTGCTTTTCAACTTGTTTAAGATCCATTAAGAGATCATCGTGACCTGGTTTGCAATTGCTCTTCTGTCAGCTTTCCTTTCTGCATTTGCAGCAATCACGCAGAAGAAAATACTTTTTAGTCTCGGTGCGCTTGAGTTTTCCTTTCTGCTTTCATTAGTCAACTTGATATTTTCAATCCCCTTTTTCTTTTTTATTGATTACGGAACCATAAATTCCTTTAATCTCCTTGTACTTTTTATAAAATCAGTTATTGGTGTTGGCGCCTTTTTTTGTGTTATGCTTTCGCTTAAAAATCTCGATATAAGCAATGCGTTGCCGCTGCTTGCACTCACTCCTGGATTCATTGCGGTGTTTGCATTCATTTTTCTGGGTGAATCTTTAAAAACGATAGAGGTGATCGGCCTGATTGTTCTGATGCTGGGCACTTATCTTCTCGAAAGTCAAAGTTTAAAAGAAATTTTTTACCCCTTTAGTGTTTTCATTAAATCCAAGTATCATCGTTTTGTAATTTTAGCATTGCTTTTATTTACAGCATCATCAATTCTTGACAAGCTTTTACTCATCAAACTGCATCTCTCACCGGTTTCACTAACTGCATTTCAGCATATTTACTTTGCCGTGCTGTTCTCGATAATTTTTTTATTCTTTAGGAAAAAGAACAAACCTCTACCCGAAATCATTAATAAAAAATATCTCGGTTGGATAGCTTTGATATCCGTGCTGACTATAGGATATCGTTTTACTCAAGTTGCTGCAGTTGGAATGGCTTCTGTTGCGCTTGTGCTGGCAATAAAAAGAACCTCAGTATTTTGGGCAACGATTATTGGAGGGAAGATATTCAGCGATAAGGATCTTTTGAAAAGAAGTATTGCGGCAATATTAATTTTGATTGGTGCGATATTGATTTTGAGAGAGTAAACCGTGGGGACACAGCGTGCTGTGCCCCCATTATTTAAGCAGAATTAAATCAACGAAGTAATATCATTTTCCTCGTTTCACCAAAGCTTCCAGCCTTGAGCTGATAGAAATAAACTCCGCTTGACAGATTAAGGGCATCTCCGCCAGAGGCGTATCCGCCTTTGGCGGAAAATTCAACTTTGTGATAACCTTTATCTTGTTCTTCATTCACAAGTACAGCTATCTCCTCTCCTATTGCATTTAACAATGTGAGTTTTGCATTGCTCCTTTCTTGAAGTACATAACCAATAGTTGTTGCTGGGTTAAATGGGTTTGGATAATTCTGTTCTAGTGTAAAGTTA
>Ga0214473_10003391_pt1 | contig 19349 bp, 12 predicted proteins | sample RVTome_7_FD_203509 | JGI IMG/M metagenome (GOLD analysis project Ga0214473, IMG submission 203509) | Soil microbial communities from uranium-contaminated site in the Upper Colorado River Basin, Wyoming, United States - RVT98D197 | ecosystem: Environmental > Terrestrial > Soil > Contaminated >... | reverse complement strand
AAACATAGCACAGGTCTCTTTCCAGGGCACGAACCACCTCCTTGTTGATTCACACCCAAGTTAACCTGTTACCTATGTTCCCGGTTTAATCTGTTACCTATCTGCCCGGTTCATACCCCGGAAGGGGTGGTCCATGATTTGTCAATTCGCAGGTTATCACCATATTCCGAATCTTCACAAAATTCCAAGGAGGATGCGCCATGAGATACCTGGCAGTGAGCAACGGCGACTACGTGCGGACCAGCCAGCTCCGTTCGAGCCTGCTGAAAGCGGCCCGCAACTGGTTCGACCAGAACGCTTTTATGGAAATCCAGGTGCCCCACATCACCGGCGCCACCGGCTCGTGCGAATGGTTCCCCAACGCCATGCCGGTGGATATGTTCGACGCCCAGGGGGCCGAAACCAGGATGTTTTTGCGCCAGACCGGCCAGCTTTATCTCGAAGCGTTCACGGTGGCGCACAACCGCGTCTACACGATCGGGCCGTCGTTTCGCCAGGAGCGTAAAGTGACCGACCGCCACCTGTGCGAGTTCACCCTGATCGAGTTCGAGGCACGCGATTTCGAACTGGACGGCCTGATGGACCATATCGAGTCGCTGATCAAGTCGATGTACCAGGCGGCGATCGGGCTGTATCCCAACCGCACGCTCGGCAGCTACATCGAGAAACCGTTCAATCGGATCACATACAAGGACGCCGTCGCACTGCTGCAGGAGGACGGCCATCAATTAGAACACGGCGATGACCTCGGCGCAACCGAAGAACAGGCTATCTGCACGCTATTGGGCAACCTGCCGACATTCGTAACGCACTATCCATCGAATCCGCGACCGAAGGAGGGTGGTGTCATAAAATTCTTCAGCATGAAGCGCAACAACGGTATTACCCTCTGCTGCGATCTGCTCTTGCCGAACGCGGGTGAGTCGGTCGGCGGCGCGGTGCGCGAGGGAAGCTCCCAGGTCTGCAGGAAGCAGTTCGAGGAGTCGTACATGTACGACCATCTAGTCGAGCGCGGTGTCGATCCGGCGCAGTTTGCCTGGTATTTCGAGATTCTCGATCAGGCCGAGGGGCAGTCGTCCGGCTGCGGGATCGGGTTTGAGCGGGTGGTGCAGTCGATTCAGGCGACCGAGCAGAAAGTCTCCAGTATCAAGGCGGCGGTCGAGTTGCCGCGCTCGCCGGAGTATCTGGTGCCGTAACAGGCGAGCCTGTTTCTCGCGTTCCGCGCGTAAGCCTCGGTCCACCGCGAATTCAAAGACAAAGAGGAATTCCTCGAGGAGATGAAGAAGCTGCTGGAGTGGGGCGGCACATCCTTCAGAGCGCCCTTAGAAGCACTGCCGTAACGTCATCGATCGGGGTCTTCTCTTTCGCGAATGATTTGCCGGCCCGGCAAAGACCGTCGGTAATCTCGCGGGCCGTCTCATGCCGGTGGGCCTTTACGTAGTCGAGGGCGCGCTCGGCAGTGAATTTGTCCCCCTCGCCGTTAGTTGAATCCGTGAGCCCGTCGGTCAGCAAGAGCAGCATCTGTCCTTTCTTCAGTTTGAAACCGTTGCTTCTGCAAAACTCGGCGTCGGAAAACAATCCCAGCGGGAGGCCGGTGCTGCGCAGGTAACAATTGACGTCTCCGGATTCATCCAACAAGTAACCGTACTCGTGGCCCGCCCCGGCATAGGTCATGGTCCCCGTGCGCGGATCGAGGCAAATCAAAAGCAGAGTCACGAAGCGACCCTCGTTCAGGTCGGCTTTAAGCATACGGTTGACCTGGGTCAGGACTTCACCGGCATCCTTGGTGAAGGAGGCAAACGCACGCACGTAAGCACGCACCTCGGCCATCACCAGCGCGGAACTGATCCCGTGCCCGCTGACGTCGCCGACCGCAACGCAGACACAGCCGTCCGGCAGACTGATGAAGTCGTAGTAGTCGCCCCCGGTTTCGCTGGCGGGGGTGCTGGCGCCCGCGATTTCATAACCTGGTACCGAGGCGCTCGCCTGATAGTAGGATTGTTGTACCTCCCGAGCCAGACGCATCTCAACCTCCTGCTCCTTCTTCGCCAGCAGATCGGTGATATCCTTCAGCACGGAGACGAAATGGGTTATTCTTCCGTCAGGGTCCTTGATGGGTGTGATCGTCTGTTCCGCCCAGTACAGCTCTCCGTCTTTCTTTCTGTTAACGATCGTGCCGCGGAAAGTCTCCCCGGAGAGAATCCTGCCCCATAAAGCGCGGTAGAATGCGGCGTCATGGGTGCCGGACTGGAGGATTTTCGGGGACTTGCCGATCGCCTCAGCCCGCGTGTAACCGGTGGTTTTTTCAAAGGCGTCATTTACATATTCGATCAACCCGTGGTCGTCGGTGATAACCACGCTATCGGCCGTCTGGGCCAGGGCGCGGCTGAGTCGCTCGACCAGCGTGATCCGCTGCACTGTTTGCTCGCGCTCGGTGATGTCGCGGTACTGCCAGACGTGGCCATGACACTCATTCCCGGTTACAACCGGGATGTAATCGCGCTCGAGTACCCTGCCGTCATTCAAATAGAGTTTCTCGCAGGTGACGAGCTTTCTATGCCGAACCAGGTCTTCTATTCGCCGAACGCATCCCTCGGGGTCATTGAACAGATGTTTCGCCTGTTCGGTCGCCTCCGCACAATCCTTGCCGAGCAGTTCCGACGGTTGCGCCGGAATCTGAAACAGATCGCAAAAAGCGCTGTTGATCGACTGAATCCGCCGTTTCTTGCTCTCTACGAGGATGGCCATCTCGTGGTTATCGATGACGGTGGAGAGATTCAGGGTGGTAAAACGGAGCCTGTCTTCCGCCTTCTTCTGCCTCGAGATGTCGCGCAGAATCACGAGTCCGCCCCAAATCGATCCCGCCTCGTCCCTGAGAGGCCGGCCGCTGACACTGATCCATACTCCGGCCGGTCTGAGCGGGTTCCTTATGTAGATAGGTTCATCGATAATCTCTTCGCCGCGGAGGGCGCGCACCAGCGGCACTTGTTCGGGCTCGTAAGGTGTGGTCTTGTCGGGGCGGTACAAACCGTAAACGGAGGTCCATTCGTCGGAAGCCACATCCTGTGCTCCGAGTCCCACTATATCCTCAGCCGCCTGATTGAAGACGAGAAACTTCCCATCACGATCCGCCACCACCGCCCCTTCTGTGAGTTCGTCCAGAACAGCCCTGAGAACTTCGACTTCATCGTATTTTGCGATGCACATAATCCGAATCCTGTGTTGTCGTCGAGTACAGAACGTTCTTAATGTCGAGCAATATAGTCTATTATTACGTGCAAATCAACATATAACCTACGTAAACACGCCGCCGACCAGTTGGGTTTCGACGTATTTTCGCTGAACCAGGCGTGACGGTTTAACAGATGGGGGCAGCAGGCGCAATGCTCCGAACTCGACTGCTCGCCGGCTGCATCCCGGCCGCCGGGCGGGTGAAGAGACGGCGGGCGCAGGAATCGATGCGGCCGTCCCCATGAACTGTATGGAGATGGCCGTATTTGTCAGTTTCCGCCGCGAGTGCCTGTCGTCGCTACGGACAGACCGCCGGCGGCGGCCCGCCGTTGAACATGTAGTCGACCAGATACACCAGGTCGCTGATGTCGATCGGCAAACCAAGACCGCTGCCGTCGATGTCGGCCTCCTCCATACAAGGCGGCGTCGGGCCGCCGGTGAACATGAAGTCGACCAGCCAGACGAGATCGGCGATATCTATGGCATCGCCCGGATCGAAATCGACGTTCCCCCCGATCGGCGGCATACAGCAGGCGCTGTAGCCCACGGTGTAGCAGTGCGGGCCGTCCCAGGTCGGATAGCGGAACCCGACACCGGACCCGCCGTCCCATTTCCACACGCCCGTGGGCGGGTACCAACTAGAATCGAGGCAGATGGTGCGTCCGGTATGGATGCTGTCGATCGGCCCGATGGTGATGCAGAGCGCGGTGTCGTCGAAACCCCCCGGCACCCCCACCGACGGCGGAATGCCGGTCCCTACCCCGCCGAAGCCGACCGTGTCGGCGCCCACGCCGTCGACGTTCGTTTCCACCGGGAAGAAGAACATGAAGTTGCTCGTCCAGTCGATGCTCCCCAGCGTATCCGGGAAGGTAGCCGTCCAGGTTGCGCTGTCGGGGGAATAGATGCGAAAGCCGTTAGTCACGCCGCGGAAATCGTTCGACTCGTTGTTGGTCAGCCGCAGATAGAAGGTGACGTCGCGGAGGGCGCCGATGCTGCCGGCGCCGATCAGTCCGACCACTGTATCGAGTAAGATGGCCGTAGTGCCTCCGCCGGCGATACCGACGCTTCCGGCCTGTGTGCGCGTCTCATAGCTGAACTTGCGGCCGAAAAACGTGGGAAGATATGACGGGTTTTGATCCAGGGTGATAGCGGTCGATTGACCGGGTTGGGCGGAGGAGGATACTTCGAAGTACAGTTTCAAAATCGGCCCGGCGCCCGGTTCGAGGTCGGGGGCCGTTCCGGAGGCTGAACCCCGCAAAGCGATGGTTACCTTCTTGCCGCTGGGGCTGTACTGGATCACCGACTGTTCCTCGAAAAACTCGGTGCGGCAGCCGGCGGTCGAGAAGCTATCGTAGGTCAACACCAGGTCTCCCTGGTCATACATGACCGGCACCCAAATCTTGTTCAAAGCGACGGTGTTGCGGCCGTAGATAGTCACCTCGGCGGTGGCGCCGGCGGTCGTGCTGACCTCGCTCGCGATCATGGAATCGGCCAGCGCCGTGATGTAATCGACTTTGATACGGCTACGCACTTCACCACCGGCATTGATCTGAAGCGTGACATCGTACTGTCCCGGCGTATCGTAGGTGTGCGTGGGCGACTGCACCCAGGCCGAATCACCATCTCCGAAGTCCCAGGTCCAGGTATCGACCTCGAGGTCGGAGGACCCGACGAAGTTCACCTCAAAAGGCGCCCAGCCGAGAGTCGAGTCGGCATCGATCAGGACCGCTTTGTCCGGAGTAATATTGATGATCATGTACTCGATCATCGGGTCGCAGCCCTCCCACGGACAATACAGATTGTCCACCGCGTACCAGGCGTTGTGGCCTTCGGCCCAGCCGTAGTTCATGTGGTACTGCATCGAACCTCCGGCGTTGCTGTAGCCGTCACAGACGATAGCGTGGCTGTAGATGACGTAGTGGGTCGGCATGTTCTGGTCGATTTGATCCCTGACGATGTCGAACCACGAGATGACCTGGTAATCGCTGCGATAAACCTGCGCGATGTCCCAGGAATAGCCGAAATAGGTCGGCATGTGGGTGAGCATGACAGTCGGATTGGCCCCGGAGCCGCCGGCGCCGTAGCTCATCCGGCAGGCCACCCCCACTTCATAGTTGAGTTCGGCCAAAGCCGCCGAATCCTCGGGCGTGCAGCCAAAGTAGCAGGTATTGATGATGTGGTCCCAGTCGTACGGATCGGAGAAGTCGGCCGTCAGGTCCCGCCCCGGCACGTCACCGTCGCCGTACCAGTAGTAAGTATAACTGCCGTACCCTTCGGGCGGCCACTGATGGTACGCCATGATCTGAGCGTAGGCCGTGGCCACACAGCCGGCCACGCAGCGACCGCCGTCACCCATGGGGCAGTAATCATTGTAAGGAGAGCCCTGATGCCAGGCGGTGGTCAGCAAAGGTCCTACGACCTCCATCGGCGCGCGCGCTTTGCTGTTCAGGTAGCCATCGAACTCCTCGCTGCTGACGGCATAGCGATCCCACCGCTCTTTGTTGCCCCGACCCAGCAGGACCTCCCCCTGGTCCGGTTGCGCCGCATCGAGACTACCGTAGAGCTGTTCATACAAACGCAGACGGTCAGCGAGTACGTCTTTCAACAATTGTGCGAAGCCGCCGGTATCGGCCACGTTCAGGTTGGAAGTTGTGGAGTATGCTTTGACCGGCGGAAGCTCTTTCAGAACGGGGACCAGGACGTAACCTCTGGGGGCGACAGCGAAAGAGCGCGCCAGGACGCGTCCGTCGTCCACCAACTCTTCGGATGTTGTGATGTCCGGGCTGGTTGCGCCGGCCCAGTCGCCGCGGTCGCGCACCACCTGTGACACCCAGTTGCGGGCGACCAGCCCCATCTCGTCGGGGGTGGCGATAGTAGCTTGCGACTTGGGAGCCAACGTCAGCACGATCAGGATGCAGACGCTGATTGCGACGGTGGTGGCGAGTTGCTTCAAGGAACGCCGACGAGGTTGCGTTTGATGTCGGTGCTGTTCGCTTGTGGTAAATGATATCGTTGGGTCGGCTGAGCGTTTGGGTGGCTGCATTGTCTATCCTTGTCTTTAGGGTCGGACGATTCACCGGCCTTTGTCTGGTAGCCGCGCCGGGCACTGTAGTGTCGAACGCGATTAACGGATGAGCGCGCCGCAGTCCCCCGCCGCGATCCTACTCTCTACATATAAAAATAGGTCTAAACAACCGATTTGTCAACGCGGATAGCGGTGCGAAGGCCGGGCGCACCAGAGCTTTCCCTGGCATCTGCGGTTATCAAAGGAAACCACCGCAGGCAGTCCGACACCTGCACAGCCGAGTCGGGTTGAAAACAGCGCGAGACCTTTTATCCTTGACACCGATCCCTCCCGCACCTATCTTGACCCATGCCGCTGGTAAATGAACAGGTCGAGCGGCCTGCCAAGCTCGCCCGTTTGAAACTTTCCCCGACAGAAAACGAGTCTCTAACATCTGAGCTAAGCCGCGCACTCAGCTTTTCCCGGAATTCCGGGCGGGGAAAACTATGAGCACAACCGTCACGGCGGTGGTACCGGCCCGACTGGAATCCAGTCGCTTTCCGGGAAAAGTGCTCTATCCTTACCGCGGGCGGCCGCTGTTAGCGTATCTGTTGGACGATCTGCGCGGCTCTCGCCAAATCGACCGCCTGGTGGTCGCCACCGACAGCCATGAGGTGAAAGCGGCGCTGGCCGACTGCGGTGTCGAAGTAATCATGACCTCCCGCCGCCACCGCACCGGCTCGGATCGTACCGCTGAGGTGATGCGGAAGATCGGCGGCGACATCATCGTCAACATCCAGGCTGACAACTTCGGTCTGAATAGCCGGCTGCTGGACCGCGTGATCGAACAAATGAAGCACCATCGCTCCATCCAGTACGCCACCCTCGGCCGTCGCCTGACCGACGACGATGAGTTGTTCGATCCCAACATGGTAAAACTGCTGGCCGATAAGCAAGACCGCGTGCTCTGGTTCTCGCGCTACCCGCTCCCGTATTTGCAGCATCCCAAGCGCGGCCGGCGCGTCTCCCAGTGGCCGTTTCTCGGTCACATCGGCGTCTATTTCTTTCGTCGCGCCGCTCTCGGCGCGTTTGCGACATGGAAACGCACGCCGCTGGAGAAGGCGGAGTCGCTGGAGCAGTTGCGTATTCTTGAAAACGGCGGTATCATGCAGTTGTTCCGAACCAGGACGCGCACGGTGTCGGTGGACAGTGTCAACGATCTGAAAAAGTTGGATGGTTTGTATAGGTAGAGTGATAGTATGGCCAAGAAAACCAAATTCGTATTCGTAACGGGCGGTGTTGTCTCGGCGTTGGGCAAGGGTATTGCAGCGTCGTCGATCGGGTTTCTGCTTCAGCGCCGCGGACTGAAGGTGCGCAATTGCAAACTCGACCCGTACCTGAACGTCGATCCCGGCACCATGAACCCCTTTCAGCACGGCGAGGTGTTCGTGCTCGACGACGGCAGTGAGACCGATCTCGATCTCGGGCACTACGAGCGGTTTCTCGATCAATCGCTGACCACCCAGAACAACGTCACTACCGGCCAGGTGTATCATACCATCATCACGCGCGAACGGCGCGGCGACTATCTGGGCGCCACCGTGCAGGTCATCCCCCACGTCACCGAGGAGATCAAAAGCCGCATCAAGAAACTGGAACGGATCGGCGAGGAGGAGCCGTGCGACGTCGTCATCGCCGAGATCGGCGGCACGGTGGGTGATATCGAGTCGCTGCCGTTTTTGGAGGCGATTCGTCAGATGGGGCAGGAGGAAGGACCCCAGAACACCTTGTTCGTGCACGTCACCCTGGTGCCGTACATCGAGACGGCCGGCGAGTTCAAGACCAAACCGACCCAGCACTCGGTGCGTGAGTTGCGCGCGATCGGCATCCAGCCGAACATGCTCCTGTGCCGTTCGGTCAAGCCGATCTCCGACTCCCTCAGGCAAAAGATCAGTCTCTTCTGTTCGGTTCCGACCCGGTCGGTCATAACGGCCAAAAACGTCTCCACCATTTACGACGTCCCGCTGCAATTCCACGCTCAGGGTGTAGACGACATTATCTGCGAACATTTCGGCTGGCCGACCGACGAACCGGCGTTGGACGACTGGACGGCTATGGTCGAGAAGATCCATGAACCGCGCCACCGGATCAAGATCGGTATCTGCGGCAAGTATGTGAACCTCAAGGACGCCTACAAGTCGATCATCGAGGCTTTCGTCCACGCCGGAGTCCACAGCGATGCCGAGGTAAACCTGATCTGGGCTGCCTCGGAGGAGATCAAACAGCACGGCGCCGAGAAACTTCTGCACGATATCGACGGCCTGCTGATCCCCGGCGGCTTCGGCGAGCGCGGGGTGGAGGGGAAAATCGAGGCGATACGTTACGTCCGCGAGAGGGACATCCCGTTTTTGGGCATCTGTCTGGGAATGCAGTGCGCCGTGATCGAATACGCCCGCAACGTCTGCGGTCTGAAGGACGCCCACAGCTATGAGTTTTACCGCGACCTGAAACATCCCGTCATCCACCTCATGGCCGACCAGGAAGGGGTCACCGAGCTGGGCGGCACCATGCGCCTGGGCGCTTGCCCCTGCGTACTGGTCGAGGGATCCCGCGCCTTCGAGGCCTACGGTCAGACGCAGATTTCGGAGCGACATCGCCACCGCTACGAAGTCAACAACGCCTACCGCGCGATGCTGGTGGAGGCCGGCCTGCTGTTGTCCGGACTGTCGCCGGATGAACGCTTGGTCGAAATCGCCGAGGTGCCGAGCCACCGCTGGTTTGTCGGCGTGCAGTTCCATCCCGAGTTGAAATCGCGCCCGACCAGACCGCACCCGCTCTTTCGCGATTTTGTCAAGGCCTCGGTGGAGTACCACTATGACAGGAACGGCAATCCGTCGGGTAATCCGGCGGAGATGGTGGATGTTTCCGAGAGCGGCGGGTGAACAGATCGGACATTACTTTCGTCAGGAATGAAGGCAGTATGTGCTTCATTCATGTATAAGTCACCCTTCGACTCCGCTCAGGGTGAGGTAAGAGAAACTACGGCCGTCATTCCTACGAAAGCAGGAATCCAGTCGCCGAGTCCCGGCGGCCCATAGGAGAGAGAACTGATGCGAACGTTGCGAATACTCTTGCCGCTACTGCTCGCGGTCATCGTCGGCTGTGAGGAGGAGAAGGACGAACCGATCCAGGAGCAGTTTGTCGGGACCTATCGCGTTTACGATCCGGCCGTGGTGGGCGAGAAGCTGGACTCGGTCAACCTGATCGTCGCTGAGACGACGCGCTATCAGTTCGTCCACTACCAGGAGCGTCCCGGCGCGTTAATCGAGATCTGCAACAGTTCCGGTCTGGTCGACGGTTTCGGCACGAACTTCGCGGTTTTCTATCCGCGGCAGATCGACGTCGCCGGCTGCGATTCGATCCGCGTTCCGCGCGACACCTTCGTTTCCGACTGGCGCAACCACGGCGACACTGTCTACATGGACCGCGACGAGGACACGCTGGTGTACGAACTGCGGTTGATAACGCGGGTGCCCCAGCCGGATTGACGTTCGATTAGGGGGCGGCAGACGCCCAGATGTTCACAGTTCCGGTGGGCCGCAGACACCCCCGTCCGCCCCAACTGTGCCGGTGGGGTGGCGGTCTCAAACTCGTTTAGGACGGCGGGAATCCCAGTCCGCTCGTGCCTCATGTGTGGGTGGCAAACGCCCAGATGTTCACAGTTCCGGTGGGTCGCAGACACCCCCGTCCGCCCACCGGGCGTGTTCCGAATGCCTTCCTTCTCTCCGTCATACTGGCGGAAGCCAGTATCCAGTCTTCCGACACAGACCTGGATTCCGGGTCAAGCCCGGAATGACGAGGATCTACGTTCTGCTCATTCCGGGACCAGCAGACGTCCTCGTCTGCCCCGAATTCGACTTGTGCCCGCGTGATCTTCAGATCGCGCGGGTGGTCGTAGCTGAGTCTGAAGACTCAGCTACCACAAGAAACAGCGTTGGAACAGATCGGCGCCCCACCCAGAGCACAGCGTCGGGCGGGATTCCTTATAGTTCGCGTCGCACGTTGATAGAATAAACCCACCTGTCGCTTCGCTACGGGTGAAGTGCCGGTGAGCATGACACGCACAGCGAGTGAGCCGGCTTGACCGGCCCCCCCCTTAGAACACCTCCGCGGCGAAGCGGTACACTTCGGCGAGTTTGTCTTTGTAGCTGTTTTTGGCCAGGCCGGCTTTGAGGCAAGTTTGTTCGAGGAATTCAACACGGTCCCAGGCGTACTCGGCCGCTACCTGGGGCAGCAATAGTCCGGAGTTCATCTCCAGCTTGATCATCAAACCGTCGCGACCCACTTGGATCTCCTCGAAATCATGCACCCGCTTCAGCGGCGTCAGAACCGATATCTCGATCTCGATCCGCTCCGCCTCGGCCTCGGACAAGGGCGCGAAGCGTGGGTCCTCAAAGGCCGCCGCCTGCGCCATCTCCGCCACCGCTTCGTACAACGGCCGGCGCGCTCTGATCTGTCCGATACAGCCGCGCAGACGGCCGTCCAGATCGATCGTCACGAACAGGCCGCGTTTCTTGTCGAGGCTTTCGATCACGGGCGGTCGGAAGGATTCGCCGTGAAGCCGCGCCATGATCGCATCGCGGGCGATTTGATGCAGCTTGATACGGTCCTCATCGCTGACATCCTGCTCCGGCGCCGCGGCTTCGGCGCCGATCATCGGTGAGCGCGTCACAATCGGTTCCTTGCCGGTTATGGCCGCCGCGAGGTAACCCACCACGCTTTCAAACTCGCCGGTCGTTTCACCCGAGGTGGTGTAGTCAGTGAAAGCGACCTCGGTCCCCCCCAGCTTTTTCGCTGCCATCATCACGGCCGCCATCGGTCCGCCGCCGCAGGCCTCACCTTTACCCGAACCCAAAACATCCAAAAGCAAAGTCGGATCGTACTTCTCGACCGCCTCCTGCACTTTGGTATCGAGGCGGCGCGCCTGTTTCTCGGAGTGGAAGTGCGACAGATCGGTCGAGGCCACCATCAGACTGTTGGCGCCGCTCAGAGCCGCGCCCAGGGCCTGACCGAGAGCGCGGATGGTGTCCTCCTCCTGATCCCCCATCACGATCGCCACCAGCTTGAACTTCCCCAGCACCACCTGCAAAAACGGCAGTTGCACCTCCAGGGCGTGCTCGCCGCGGGTGGCGCCGGTGGCGTGACCCTTGCGCGAAAGATGGACCGCCGGATGGATCCTGGCGATTTTCGTCGACAACTCCTTGTCGGTTTCCACCACCCCCAGCGGCGTTTCGTAGCCGCCGCCGTCGTAGACCGAAGCCCCCTGGAAAAACACCGTGTGCGACGGCGACACGATCACTACCGTGTCGTACTGATGCCCCTCGAGAAGTTTATATGCCCGCGCCGCCAGCCGGCCGGAGTACGGATACCCGGCGTGCGGCGCGATCAGCGCGATAGGATACCCGCCCGCCCGCGGCTTTTCCACCTCGGCGAAAAAGCCGGCGATCGTTTTGGCCAGTTCGCCCGGGGCCGACGGATAAAACATCCCGGCCACGGCCGGCTTTCTGATATCGCTGCCGCCGACACTCACGATCTTTCCTTTCCCATACTCATACGGTCACAATAACAGAGGCCCTGCGCTTTGTCAATTGATTGCTCCGGCGGTAGGGGTGGTGTGTGGGGCAGACGAGGGGCGTCTGCCGCCCACCCCATGACGGTTGTGAATAGTGGCGTCGGGCGACCCCGCCCGACACAGGTCCTCACCGCCCGAGGCTGTCAGGCGAGTCGCCTGACAGCACCAGAACCGTTACTGGCTGCAAATGACAGACATTCTGAAGCTATCTCACTTGTTCTAATTCCGACAGTGTCTGCCGCTGCTGAAGGCAGGCGCGTAGACCGTCGGCCAGCAGACTCTGTAGGCTGCAATGGCTTAGTGGAAATCGTCGGGTCACACCGTCGATTGCATCGACGCCAAGACCCGACGAAACAGGTTTCCGCCGGCTCGGTGTCGTTAAGTTAGCGCCTGAGATTCCGTTAATATCAGTGTATGGAGATAAGTCCGCCCAAACGCATCTACCAGTACGACATCCTCGACCTGGTCGGTCGCGGCAAGAACGGCGCCGTCTGCAAGGGCCGCGACAGTGCCCGAGGGTCGATGGTGGCGGTGAAGCTGTTCCGTCCCGAGGTGTCGGCCGACAGCGCGTTTTTGCAACGCTGTCTGCCGCTGTTGAAGGCGGCCCGCGGTCTCCGTCATCCCAATCTGGCCTGTTTGTACGATGTTTACGAACACGAGGACCAGATACTGGTGGTGTCGGAGTTCGTTGACGGGATCACCCTCGATGAGAAGCTGCGCTCAGGCCCGGTGACGTCCCGCGAGTTTCTGGAACTGGCCGACCAGGCGGCGCGCGGGTTGAGTTATCTGCACGCCAACGGTATCGTCCACGGCAACATACAGCCGTCGAACCTCATGATCACCCCCGACGGCACGGTCAAACTGACCGACCTCGGCCTGCCCCGACGGCTGGCCGACAGCCGCACCGAAGTAGACGGTTTCCGACCCGGCACGGCGCGCTATGCCTCGCCGGAGGAGGCGAACCTGACCAATCCGACCAGCGCCTCGGACCTGTTCTCGCTGGGCATTGTGTTCTATGAAATGCTGACCGGCCAGCCGCCCTTTCCGGGCGAGAGTGTCGAGGAGCTCAAGCGCCGGATTCTCACCTATCGTCCCGATTTTGGCCTGATCAGCCGCCACCAAGCCCCCGGCGAGATCGTCCTGATGTTGAAGCGCCTTTTGAGCGCAAAGTCGGAGGAGCGCTGCACCGAGGCAGCCGAGCTTCTCGCCACGCTGGAGGCGGCCACGGCTCTCCAGCGGGAGTTGACAGGCCGGGATGAGGGTGGTTCAGGGCGGCAATCGTCACGGGTTTACTTGCTGCTGTCGTTGTTGACGGTGTTGATGGTGCTTTTGTGGAGCATTTTGGCCGAGTACCGGTAGGCGCGACACTGCCCCAATCCCCAAAAAGCTGTTTACCTCTGGGCGACTTTTGGCTATCTTACAATGTTTGCCTGGCCCCAGGCGGAAAGGTGTAAGGCGGCCATGAAATATGTGCACGATTCCGAAACGTTGAATATCCCGGAGCGGCTGCCGGTTATCCCCATGAGGGATGTTGTGGTCTTCCCATACATGATGTATCCCCTCCTGATCGGCCGCGAGTTCACTGTCAACGCCCTCCAGGAAGCGATGGCGAAGAACAAGCTGGTGCTGCTGTTGGCGCAGCGCTCGGCCGATGTCGACCACCCGGGCGCCGACGATCTCTACCGAATCGGTGTGGTGGCCCGTATCCTGCAAGTCATGAAAATGCCCAACGGGATGCTCAAGGTGCTGGTGGAAGGTCTGGTCCGGGCCAGGGTGATGGAAGTCAACCCGTTGGGGCGTTTCATCCAGGCCGAGATCGAGATCATCACCGAGGATTCGAGCGCCTACGACCATGAAACCGAGGCCCTTTCCCGCACCGTAGGGGAGAAATTCGCCGAGTACGTGCGCTTGAACCGTCGCATCCCGGACGAAGTGCTGGTGTCGTTGGCGTCGGTTGATGACTATATCCAACAGGCCGACACCGTGGCCGCCCACCTGTTGCACAAACTGGAGACCAAGCAGAAGCTTCTGGAGGCGCTGTCAGTGCGCGAGCGGTTCGTTATCCTGTCGGCCGTGCTCAAGGACGAGATCGAGATTCTCAACCTGGAACACGAGATTGACGGCACCGTGCGCGAGTCGATGTCGCGCAGTCAGCGTGAGTTCTACCTGCAACAGCAGTTGAAAGCGATCAAGGATGAACTGGGACAGTTCGATGACCCGGCCACCGACGTCGAGGATCTCCTCAGCCGTCTGGAGAACGGCAGCTATCCCCATCGTGTCAAGGTTAGAGCCGAGGAGGAGATCAAAAAACTCGCCAAGATGCACCCGTTCTCGGCCGAATCCGGGGTGGTGCGTACTTATGTCGACTGGCTCTTGAGCCTGCCGTGGCGCGAGCGCACCGAGGACCGGCTCAACTTCAAGCTGGTCCGTAAGATTCTCGACAGCGATCATTTCGGTCTGGAGAAACCGAAACAACGTATCATCGAACATCTGGCCGTGATGCGCCTGGCCGGCAAAGTGCGCGGACCGATTATCTGTCTGGTGGGACCGCCGGGGGTGGGCAAGACCTCGGTGGGGCGTTCGATTGCGCGGGCGCTGGATCGCCGGTTCGTCCGCATGTCGCTGGGCGGGGTGCATGATGAAGCCGAAATCCGAGGGCACCGGCGCACCTATATCGGCGCCATGCCGGGACGGATTGTCCAGTCGATCAAGAAGGCGGAATCGTCCAACCCGGTCTTCCTGCTCGACGAGATCGACAAAATCGGTAGTGACTTCCGCGGCGACCCGGCCTCGGCGCTGCTGGAAGTGCTCGACCCGGAACAGAACTGCACTTTTGTCGACAACTACCTCGAGGTCGAGTACGACCTGTCCGACATCCTCTTCATCACCACCGCCAATACCACCGCATCCGTTCCGCCGGCGTTGAAAGATCGGATGGAGATCATAAACCTGCCGGGCTACCTTGACTTCGAGAAAGCCGCCATCGCCCGCGACTTCCTCACCCCCAAGCTGAAGAGACTGGTGGGACTGTCGAAGATCGAACTTTCCTTCGAGGTTGACGCCATCTATGAAATCATCCGTCGCTACACCCGCGAAGCCGGCGTGCGCGAGTTGGAGCGAAAGATGGCGGCGGTGATGCGCAAAACCGCCGTGGCCATGGCCGACGGGAAGCGGCCCAAAAAGATCGTCTACACACGGGCGAAAGTGGCCCGGATTCTGGGAGCGCCCAAGTTTACCGGCGCTGATATCAAGACCCGGCCGACCGTGGGCTACGCCGTGGGGTTGGCCTGGACCGAAATGGGAGGTGAGGTGCTCCCGGTGGAGGTGGTCCCGATGAAAGGGAAGGCCAAGCTGACTTTGACCGGGTCGCTCGGTGACGTTATGCAGGAATCGGCCACCGCGGCCTTGTCCTATATTCGGAACCATGCCGCCACCTACGGTCTGGCGGAAAACTTTTTCGAGGATCTGGAACTGCACGTCCACATTCCGGAGGGGGCCGTGCCCAAGGATGGTCCCTCGGCTGGCGTGACGTTGTTGGCGGCCATGTTGTCCAGTCTGACCGGCATTCCGGTACGCACCGATCTGGCCATGACGGGCGAGATTACCCTTTCCGGCGACGTGTTGCCGGTGGGTGGTCTTAACGAAAAACTGCTGGCGGCCAAACGACTCGGCATAAAGCATATCGTTCTACCGGAGAAAAACCGGAAGGACGTCTCGGAGCTTCAGAGCGACCTGCTTGATGGACTGACTTTGCAGTACGTGCGCAGTGTGGCGGCGGCGCTGAAGCTGGTCTTGACCGAGCTACCGGCCGCGCCGAAAAGACGGCGGACCGCCGGAGTGGGTCGCGCGGACGCACGGAGATGAGCGGCGCCGGTGTGATCTCTTCGCCGCCCGCATACACTAAGAGGCGACAAGCAAACGTGCTCAAGATAGACCAGTGCGAGTTCGTCGGTTCGTTCTTTCAATTGGACCAGCTACCCCGCGACCGGCGGCCACAGGTTGCCTTCGCCGGTCGCTCCAACGTCGGCAAATCCACCCTGCTGAACCGACTGGTGGGACGTCGCAACCTGGCCAAAGTGTCCAACACCCCCGGCAAAACCCGCTCGCTCAACTTTTTCGTGGTCAACAACCGGTTCTACTTCGTCGATCTGCCCGGCTACGGTTATGCCCGCGTCTCGAAGTCGGAACGGGCCGGTTGGGGGAAGTTGATCGAAGGGTATCTTCGCGGCAGCGAACAGTTGGCCGGACTGGTGCTCCTTCTGGATTGCCGCCGCGAACTCACCGACGATGATCGGCGGATGCTCGGCCGGCTGGCCGAAAGCCGTCTGCCGGCGCTCGTCGTGGTGACCAAAGCCGACAAACTCAATCGCGACCAACTTCAGCGCAAACTACGCCGGGTCGAAAACGAATTGAACCTGCCGGCGATTGCGTTCTCGTCGCTGTCAGGTATAGGGAAAAACGAACTGCTGGCGGCCATCGGTGAACTGGTGGCGGCTAAGCCGCAAATATGAGACAAGAAGACATGGCCAAGAACAAAATCGTACTCGGTTGTCAGTGGGGGGATGAGGGCAAAGGTAAGATCGTCGACCTGCTGGCCGCCGAGGCCGACATTATCGCCCGCTTTCAGGGCGGCGCCAACGCCGGACACACCATTGTCGTCGGGGACATTAAGTATAAATTCCACCTGTTGCCCTCCGGCCTGATTCACCCCGACAAACAGTGCATCATCGGCAACGGCGTGGTGCTGGACCCCTTCGGCCTGAAGGAGGAGCTCGACCTCCTGGTTGAACAAGGGATCAGCTACACGGGGCGACTCTGGATCTCCCCGGCGACCAATCTCGTGCTGCCCTACCACAAGCTGATCGACGCCGTCCAGGATCAGGCCCGCGGCACCGAGAGTCTCGACACCACCAAACGCGGCATCGGACCGGCCTACGTCGATAAAGTGGCGCGTCACGGCATCCGCGTGGTCGACCTTTTCGCCCCCGACCGCCTGAAGCGACGGCTGGAGTATCAGCGCGTCATTAAGCAGCAATTCCTGGCCGGCTCCACCGATGAGCGGGCCGATCTGGATCGTACTTACCGGGAATTAATCGGTTTTACCGACCTGTTCAAGCCGCTGGTGGTTGATGTTTCCCGCATGCTCTATGAGGCCATAGAGGCGGGCAAAGTCATCCTTTACGAGGGCGCCCAGGGCTGCTTGCTCGACGTCGACCTCGGCACCTATCCGTTCGCCACATCGTCAAACACCACGGTCGGCGGCGCCCTCACCGGGCTGGGCATCGGTCCGCGGGCTATCGATGAAGTGGTGGGAGTAATCAAGGCTTACACCACGCGCGTCGGCGCCGGACCCTTCCCCACCGAGTTGGTGGACGACATAGGCGAGGGACTGCGCACGCGCGGCGACGAATACGGCACCACCACCGGCCGCCCGCGTCGGTGCGGCTGGCTGGACCTGGTGGCCCTGCGCCATGTCGTCAGGATCAACGGCGTCGACTCGATAGCCGTCACCAAACTCGACGTGCTCGACGGAATGGAGGAAATCAAAGTCTGCTACGCCTATGAACTGGACGGCAAGACGCTCACCGAGGTGCCGCTCGATCTGGCCCGGTTGAGTCAAGTCAAACCGGTCTACCGCAGTCTGCCGGGATGGTCCGAGGACAGCACCGGCCTGACCAGGTTTGAGGACCTGTCCAAAAACGCCCAAACCTATCTGCGTCATATCGCCGACGAACTGGGCGTGGAAATCTGTGTGGTTTCAACCGGCGCCAAACGACAAGAGACAATAATGGTATAAAGAACCATAAGCGAGTTTACACAAACCGGAAAGGAACACAATGAAGTATCTCATCCTCACGTTGGCTCTGTTGGCTTTCACGGCCGGCAGTGTGGTCGCCTCCGACTCGACCGAGGTCAAGGACCAACCGGCCGAAAAAACCAAGGCTGCCGAAGAGAACAAACCACCGACCGACGAGAAAAAGCAGACCGCCGCAACCGACGAGAAGAAAGCCGACAAGGAGAAGAAAGTGGAGGTCATCACCACCGAATCCGGACTGAAGTACATCGATTACGTTGTGGGCGAGGGGGATGAGGCGGTCAAAGGAACCACTGTCGAGGTTCATTACACCGGTTGGCTGCAGACCGAAAAAGGGGAAAAGGGCAAGAAATTTGACAGCTCCAAAGATCGCGGTGAGCCTTTCGCATTCCCCCTTGGCGGCGGTCGCGTCATTCGGGGTTGGGATGAAGGTGTGGCCGGTATGAAAGTCGGCGGCATGCGTGAACTTATTATCCCGCCGGATCTCGGCTACGGCGTCCGCGGCGGCGGCGACCTGATTCCGCCCAATTCGACCTTGATTTTCGAGGTGGAACTGCTGAAGGTAAGCAAGAAGTAGCTACAGGTCCGCGGTCAGTGGTGTTGGGCGACCCCGCCCGACACCCGCCCTCCGAGCCAATTTCTGTCAGGCGAGCCACTTGGCGGCACCCTCGTTTCAGGGCGATAATCCTTTGGCGCCGAGTTGCTTATCAACACTCTCTGCAGGGGCAGGAAGCAGGCTCGGTGGGCAGTTAAACCAAAGAGAAAAGGCGCCCTTTACGGGGCGCCTTCTCTCTTACGAAGACAAAGACAGAGAGGTATGTTGAAATTTGCCAATTGCCAATCAGTCAACTATTATAACACAACTTGGACCCAATAAGTTCATTTTCAGGTGAGAATATTAATACTATTGGCGGAAAAAGCAAGAGATTTTTATGCTCGCTTCCAAAAAACCTCTGACGTTTTACACCCAGCCGTTATTCACCTCCGGCGCCGGGCCGCAACGGCTTGGGAGGTTAGCGGGGTTGAAAAATCGTCAATAAGTCACCGCGTAGCCACCAGCCACAAGTGGCTTCCAACGCCGGTCGCGGCACAAAAAGATTTGACAACGTACTGTCTTTCACTATCTTCAAGACGCCTTTGGTCCGGCGGCCGGGGATGTACATGGGGGTGTAGCTCAGTGGCAGAGCTCCTGCCTTTTAAGCAGGTTGTCGATGGTTCGATCCCATCCACCCTCATGTACAGCCTCGAGGCCATAGCCCGTTGACCATACACCACCGTAGCAGGCAACTCAAGAGGTAGTGCCAAGCCCGCTACTAATTGCCCTGTAATGTGTTAAGCGGACGCGGCGGGGAATGGACAGTCCTTCTGTGATGGGAGTACTTCCCAGCGCGATTTGGTATGCGAAAACTGCCAGTGGTTCCTTATTGACTCTCTCGGGGTCGGTTGGTCGGCGGCCATAACTCAGACGCCCACGTATGTATGCCTGCACCACCTAAAACAAAGCACTGTGGAAAGGCAACATCCCCTGTAGCTTCATCACGGGGAAGTGGGCCGGATACTGAACCGTTCCGGGCTTGCCGGAGACAGAATTATGTGAGAGATTACTGTCATGGCAAGACAAAGCAGGTATTCACCGGAGGTCCGGGAACGGGCCGTGCGGATGGTTG
>Ga0214473_10003390_pt1 | contig 19351 bp, 17 predicted proteins | sample RVTome_7_FD_203509 | JGI IMG/M metagenome (GOLD analysis project Ga0214473, IMG submission 203509) | Soil microbial communities from uranium-contaminated site in the Upper Colorado River Basin, Wyoming, United States - RVT98D197 | ecosystem: Environmental > Terrestrial > Soil > Contaminated >... | reverse complement strand
GATCCGCTGGCACCCCGGGCGCGGCTCCCAGCGCCCCCTCCCGCTCGGGCGCGGGCTCCCCCACCACCACCATCCGCTCCACCTCTCCCGCGGCGAAGAGCAGGCGGATGCGCGGGCCGGCGGCGCTCATCTCGTCGGACTCCAGGGTGGCCTGGCCGAGCGCCAGGATTTCACGGAAGGCGTCCGGGTCCGCGGACGGGGCGTCGGGATCGTCCAGCGGGGGGCCGGCCAGCGGCACGGTGTCGGCCACGGCCGCGGTGTCGGCAACGGCCGCGGTGTCGGCCACGACCACGCTATCCGCCACGGCCGCGGTATCCGCCACGGCAATGGTATCCGCCACTGCCGCGGTGTCCGCAACGGCGCTCGTGTCCGCCACGACCAGGGTGTCCGCAACGCCCAGCGTGTCCCCCACCCCGCCCGCCGTGTCCGGGAGGAGCCCGCGCCGCCCAGGCAGCAACCCGCCACGCGGGCCCGCGTCCGGATCCTCCGCCAGGGCGGCGGAGCGCTCCGTATACGCCAGGATGCTGTCCCCCGTGAGCGTGTAGTCCCCCTCCATGCGCGCCTGCCCCACCAGTCGCAGGATGCCCGCGTCCTCGTTGAAGAAGGCACGCTGCTGGGCGGTGGCGTCCACGTTCTGGCGGCGGATGACCACGTTGCCGCGCCCCTCGAAGGCGCTCTGGCCGCGGATGGTCATCGCGTCGGCCACGACGATGGTGGTGTCGCCGGCCTCCCGCAGCTCCGGGGGCGTGCGGAAGAGCGTGGCCACCGGGCGGCCGCTGTAGATCTCGACGAGCTCCTCGTCCTGGAAATAGTCCATCGTGGGCCCCTCGATCACGGACCCGGTGGTCAGATCGGTGAGCAGCACCTGACCAGCGCCGCCCTGCGCGGAAAGATGCCGATTGCGGGTGTAGTAGCGGGCGGTGGCCGCCGTGAGCGTCTTGGTGGTATCGGCAAAGGAGACGTTGCCGATGAACTCCGCCATGTTCGTGCTCACGTGGATGATGACGCTGTCCGAGCGGATGCGCGTGCCGCCCGCGCAGTTCACCGTCACGCCGCCGCCCAGGAAGTGGGTCTCGCCGGGCGTGCCCGGCGCCACGATGTTCTGGTTGCCCCCCGCATCGAAGCTGGTGCACTGCTGCGCGGCCGCCGGAGACGCCAGCACCCCCAGCCCGACCACCGCGGCCGCCCACGTGCGGCGCATCAGAAGATCACCCGCCCGACCGAGCCCGTGGGCCGGCGCAGCGTGACGTTTCCTATGCGTCCATTCTGCACGCCGGTGGCAAAGAAGCCGTCCCGCGCCGTGACCGGCTCACCATCCCTGGTGATGACGGAAGTGCTGTCGCTCTCCATGCGCCCGGTAGCGGGGTCGTAGAGCAGCTCGGGCGTCTCGATCCGGTGCCCGTCGCTGGTCACGAGCACCACGTTGCCGCGCGCGACCATGGCCTCGGTGTTCCGGTTGAAGGTGCCGCGTTCGGAGGTGAGGGTGGCCGTCTGCTCGCCGGTGTTCTCGTCGAAGATCACCAGGTCCACGCCGCGCAGGCTGTAGCCCGCCGAGTCCTGGAACTCGTAGGCCGTGTCCGCGCGCAGTTCGGCCGTGCGCCGGTCCCCCTCCGTGGAGTAGTAGCGCATGCCCACGGTGACCATGTCGGCGGGGAGGTCCTGGTAGTCGGTGCCCGCGGGCGCGGCGGGGCCATTGCACGCGACCAGGAGGAGCGCGGGAAGCAGGATGAATGGTCGTCGCATGATTCCTTATACCGCGCCGGCGCGCATAAGGTCATGCAGATGCACCATGCCCTCGAGCACGCCCTCTCCGTCCACCACCGGCAGGGCCATGATGCCGTGCTTCTCCATGACGAAGACGGCCGAGGCCGCCAGCGCGTCCGCGCCGGTGGTCTTGGGCTCGGCGGTCATGACGTCCGCCACCGGACGGTCCAGGAAGGCCTCGTCGTGCTCCATGAGGCGCGTGAGGTCCCCCGCCGTCACCACGCCCACCACGCGACGCGCGCCGTCCACCACGGCCACGGTGCCGCGCCGCTCGGCCAGCAGCACCACGCAACGGCGCATGGTGGCGTCGGGCGGCAGCTCGGGCAGCTCCCCGGTGAGCATGACGTCCCCCACCCGCAGCGTGAGTTTGCGGCCGAGCGAGCCACCCGGGTGGATGCGCGCGAAGTCCTCGCGCGTGAAGCCGCGCTCCTCCAGCAGCGCCACGGCCAGCGCGTCCCCCATGGCCAGCGTCACGGTGGAGGAGGTGGTGGGCGCCAGGTCGTGCGGACAGGCCTCCTCGGCCACCGAGCAGTCGAGACAGACGGTGGCCGCGCGCCCGAGCACGGAGTCCACACGGCCCGTGAGGCCGATCACGGGCACGCCCAGCCGGCTGAGGTACTCCAGCAGCCCGGCCAGCTCCTCCGAGGCGCCGCTCTTGGAGAGCAGGATGGCCACGTCCTCGCGCCCCACGATGCCCAGGTCGCCGTGCAGGCCCTCGACGGGGTGAAGAAAGATGGCCGGGGTGCCGGTGGAGGTGAGCGTGGCGGCGATCTTCCGCGCGATGATGCCGCTCTTGCCGATGCCGCTGACGATGACGCGCCCGCCGGTCGCGCGGAGCAGCCGCGCGGCGCGCACGAACGGCTCGCCCAGACGGGCCTCCAGGGCGCCCACCGCGTCCCGCTCCATGCGCAGCACGCGCCGTCCCTGTTCGAGCAGCGCGGCGTCGGTCAAGCGACCCGGCGCGGCCACGCTCACCGCACCACCTCCGCCTCCGGCGCCGCGCCACGCTCCGCGAGGTAGGCCTCCACCACGTGGGTCCATTCGCCGCGGGCCGTGAGCAGCGCCTCCACGAACTCGCGCACGGCGCCGTGCCCGCCGGGGCGCTCGGTGCGCCAGGCGGCCGCCGCACGCACCTCCCTCACTGCGTCCGCCACGGCCACGGGCAGCGCGCAGCGGCCAAGCAGCACCAGGTCGGGCAGGTCGTCCCCCACGCACGCCAGCTCGTCCCACGACGCGCCCGCCTCCGCCAGCACCGCCTCCGCGTGCGCCAGCTTCTGCCCGCCGGGGCCGATGCGGCAGGAGACGCCCAGCTCCTCGGCGCGCAGGCGGGAGGCGGCCGACTCGCGACCGCTCACGATGGCCACGTGGATGCCCGCGCGCTGCAGCAGCTTGATGCCCAGCCCGTCCGTGATGTCGAAGCGCTTGAGTTCCACTGCGTTGCCGGCCGCGTCCTGCCCCAGGAAGACGCCGCCGTCCGAGAGCACGCCGTCCACGTCCAGGATGACCGCCCGGATGCGCCCGGCCACCTCCGCCGGGATCGGCTCAGCCATGCGGCGCTCCCACGGCGCGGGACGCGCCGAGCGCGTCACGCAGCGCCAGGACCTCCAGCATGAGCGGCCGGAGCCGCTCCAGCGGCAGCATGTTGCTGCCGTCGGAGGGCGCGCGCTCGGGGTGCGGATGCACTTCGAGGAAGAGGGCGTCCGCGCCGGCCGCCACCGCCGCGCGCACCAGGGGCGGCGTGAACTCCGGATCCCCGCCGCTCGCGCCGCCGGCGCGTCCCGGCCGCTGGACGGAATGGGTGCCGTCGAAGATGGTGGGCGCGGACGCGGCTTTCCTCATGCGTGTAAAGGAGCGCATGTCCACCACCAGGTCCCCGTAGCCGAAGGCGGTGCCGCGCTCGGTGACCGCCACGCCGGCGGCGCCCGCCGCGCGAGCCTTGTCCACGGCGCCGCGCATGTCCTCGGGCGCCATCCACTGGCCCTTCTTGATGTTCAGGCAACGGCCCGTGGCGGCGGCGGCCTCCACCAGGTCCGTCTGGCGGGAGAGGAAGGCGGGGATCTGGAGCACGTCGCAGACGTCGGCCACGGCCGCCGCCTGCGCGGCGTCGTGCAGGTCGGTGACGAGCGGCAGGCCGGTGGCCTCCCCCACGCGCCGCAGGCGGCCGAGGCCCTCCTCCAGGCCCGGCCCGCGCGGCGCGCCGGCCTTGCTGCGGTTGGCCTTGTCGAAGGAGGCCTTGAAGAGGATGGGAAGCTCCAGCTCCGCAGCCAGCGCGGCCAGCGCCTCCCCCACACGCAGGTTCAGCGCGTCGTCCTCCAGCACGCACGGTCCCGCAATGAGAAAGAACGCGCCCCCGGGACGGAAGAGCTCCGCCAGCGCGGGGCGCGCGCTCATCCAGCCTCGACGGGGGCGCCGGCCTCCGCCGCGGGGCCCGTGCCGTTGCCCGTGCCGTTGCCGGTGGCGGCATCGGACTGCTTGCCGCGGCCCGCCTCCGGACCCGCGCCGTCCCCGCGCCGGTCCCGCGACGCCGCCACGAAGGCGGCGAACAGCGGGTGCGGCCGCATGGGCCGCGACTTCAGCTCGGGATGGAACTGGCAGCCCAGGAACCAGGGGTGCTCGGGCAACTCCACAATCTCTACGAGGTTGCCGTCCGGGGAGACGCCGGAGAGGCGCATACCGCTCTCGGCCAGGCGATCACGGTAGGCGTTGTTGACCTCGTAGCGGTGCCGGTGCCGCTCGCTGATCTCCGGCGCGCCGTACGCTTCGTGGGCCACGGAGCCGGGGCGCAGCCGCGCCGGGTAGGTGCCCAGACGCATGGTGCCGCCCAGGTCGGTGACCTGGCGCTGCGAGTCCATCAGGCAGATGACCGCCTGGTCCAGATCCTCACCGAACTCGGCCGAGTGCGAACCGGTCAGCCCCACCACGTTGCGCGCGTACTCGATGACGGCCACCTGCAGCCCCAGGCAGATGCCGAAGAACGGCAGGTCGTTCTCGCGCGCCCAGCGCACGGCGTCCAGCATGCCCTCCACGCCGCGCACACCGAAGCCGCCGGGGATGAGCAGCCCGTGGAAGTCCTCCAGGATGCCGGGCGCGCCGCCGTTCTCGAAGTCCTCACTCGAAAGCCATTCGATGTCCACGCCCACGTCGTGCGCGATGCCGCCGTGGATGAGCGCCTCCTGCACGGACTTGTAGCTGTCCACCAGCGAGGTGTACTTGCCCACCACGGCAATCTTTACCCGCCCGTTGCCGGGCCGCAGCACGCGCTCGACCATGGCCGACCAGCGCTCCAGGTCCGGCGGCGGCACGTCCAGCCCCAGCTTCTCCACCACCAGGTCATCCAACTTCTGCTGCCGGAGGGAGAGCGGCACCTCGTAGATGCTCTCCACGTCCCGCGCCTCCACCACGCCGCGCGGGTCCACGTTGGTGAAGAGCGCGATCTTGCGCTTCAGGTCCTCACCCAGCGGTCGGTCCGTGCGGCAGATGAGCACGTCGGGCTGGATCCCGATCTCCATCAGCTCGCGCACGGAGTGCTGAGTGGGCTTGGTCTTGAGCTCACCGGCGGCGGCGATCCAGGGGATGAGCGTGAGGTGCATGAAGAGCGTGTGCTCGCGGCCCACGTCCTGGCGGAACTGCCGGATGGCCTCCAGGAACGGCTGCGACTCGATGTCACCCACGGTGCCGCCGATCTCCGTGATGACCACGTCGTGGTTGGTGGCCAGGCGGCGGATGGCGCTCTTGATCTCGTCGGTGATGTGCGGGATGACCTGCACGGTGGCGCCCAGGTAGTCCCCGCGCCGCTCCTTGGTGATGACGTCCAGGTAGATCCGGCCGGTGGTGATGTTGTTGGCCTGCGAGAGGCTCTCGTCCACGAAGCGCTCGTAGTGGCCCAGATCCAGGTCGGTCTCGGCGCCGTCATCCGTGACGAACACCTCCCCGTGCTGGAAGGGGGAGAGCGTGCCGGGGTCCACATTGATGTAGGGGTCGAACTTCTGGATGGTGACGCGCAGGCCGCGCTCCACCAGCAGACGCCCCAGTGAGGCGGCGGCGATCCCCTTCCCCAGGGAAGAGACGACGCCGCCGGTGACGAAGATGTACTTCGTGGGTTGGTCCTTCTGTTCGCTCATCGCTCCACCGTTCGGTGTACCGCAGCTTGGTGCATGCGCCCGAGCCGCGCCTCCGCGCGGCGGGCATCCTCCAGTGTGTCCACGCCCGCCTCCGCGTGGCCGCCCAGGGCCACGCCGATGCGCATGCCGGCGGCCAGCGGTCGAAGCTGCTCGAGCCGCTCCAGGAGCTCCAGCTGGCCGGGCGGCAGGGCCACCCAGCGCGCCAGCGCCGCGCGCGTGTAGGCGTAGACTCCAACATGCCGCAGGAAGGGCGGGGACGCCAGTTCCGCGGGGCTCGGTTCCCCGCCCCGCTTGTGCGGCACAGGGGCGCGGGTGAAGGCCAGGGCCGCGCCGTCGTCCGCGCGCAGCACCTTGACCACGGCCGGGTCGCGCCAGGCGTCCAGCTCGCGCACCGGCGTGGCCACCGTGCCCACGTCCCAGACCCCCGCCGCCAGCGCCGCCGCCGCGGCCACGTGCTCCTCCAGGATGAACGGCTCGTCCCCCTGGATGTTCACGATGACGGGGTAGTCTATATAGGCCGCGCGCGCGGCCACCTCCGCCACGCGGTCCGTGCCGGACGGATGGTCGGGGCGGGTGAGCTCCACGGCGGCGCCAAACGCGCGGCAGGCCTCCGCCACCTCCGCGGAGTCGGTGGCCACCACGCAGGCGTCCAGGACGGAGAAGGCGGAGACACGACGCCAGACCCACTCGATGAGGGGCCGGCCCAGGAGGGGGTGGAGGGGCTTCCGTGGAAGGCGCTCCGACCCGAGCCTCGCGGGGATCACGCCGAGGATGCGCGTGTCCGTCACGTACCGCCGGGGGTGCGAGGGCGCGCGGCGCTATGCAAAAAACGCGCCGCAGAAGGGGGGAAGGTAAGGGGCGGGCGGGGTGGTGTCAAAGGTGGGTCCGCCCGGCGCTATCCCGGGATCCGGGGGGCTATTCCGGGATCTTCAGGGCTATTACTGGCTCCGCGGGGTCATCCGGGCTCCGCGGGGTCATTGCGGGCTCCGTCGGGCCATCCCGGGCTGCGTCGGGTCGCTGCAGGCTCCGCCGATTAGCGCACAATCACATCGCGCACGAACGTCCGCTCGGCGTTCGTGCCCATCTCGCGTCCGTGCACCTGGACCTGCGCCGCGCCGGGCTGCGCGAAGCTGAGCGTGGCGGTGTGGGTGAACTCCTGAACGGCGGGACGACAGCCCAGGTACGGCTGCTCCGCATCCACGTCGAAGGGGCGGATGGTGGCGCGCTGGGGCGCGGCCGCCTGCTCGACCTCCGTGGCAGCCTTTTCCCAGCAGCTGTCCATCCCGTACGTGCCGATCGTGACCGTGAAGCTCTCGCCGGCCTCGACGGTATCCGGCACCACGATGCGGGGATCGTTCTCGTGCAGACCGGTGATGAAGCCCAGCGAACGCTCGGGGCCCGGCTCCGTGGGCCAGCCGCAGCCGAGAACCAGCGCGGCGAGGCCGAAGAGGAGGAAGCGGGTCGTGGCAGGATCCTGGGTCGGAGGGGCGATGCCCGGCTTGGTCTGCCAGGGTGGTCCTACACGGGAGACGCGGGATGGTGCCCGCGCGGGGCCGGTGTGCTGAGGATGGAGCCGGCGCCGCTGGCGCTACGACCGCCCGCGTCACCAAATGCGCATGCCCACGACCGCTTCAAACGCTCGGGGCGTTAGCAACGATATTTGCCACGAACACCGCACGCGCCGCACCCGGGTTCGCGCGTGCGGGTCTGACCACAATATCACTCGTCAACCGCATAACCGCGGCTGCCGACCCCCGCGCGTGCGCCTCCGACAACACAACCGACACACCGCCGCCCGCGCGTCTCGCACCGATGCAACCCGCCCCACGCCGGCGGGCCCGGACCCCGACCTCACCCGCCGCGCTGCCCCTCGTCCCGCCCGGGCCGGATCCCGGGCCAGGCCCCGGGCAGGCCCCGGGCAGGCTCTCACCCGCCCGGCCCATCGCCCCGCCCCGGCCACCAGTACGCCATGTCCGGCCGCTCCGTCCAGCCGAACTGGCCGTACCAGACGGGGTCCTTACGGAGCAAGTTCGAGCGGTGGGCCGCATGAAAGCGCTCCTCTCCTACCCAGGGCGGCAGGGCCACTCGCCCGCGCGGCCGGGGCAGCACGATGGTGCTCCGGTAGCCGCGGCCGGTCCACTCCCCGACCATGGTCCAGAAGTAGCGCGCCAGCGCCGGCTCGTAGCCACGCCACATACCCACGGCCGGATGCCGCAGCCAGCTCCGCCAGCGCGTCTCCGGGTTGGTGAGCATGTCGTGGATCATCCACGCCTCCACCCGCTGCTTGCCCAGGCGGCGCCAGTCGAGCACCCGGGCGGATGCGGAGAAGTCGGCCAGGGGAAGGAAGGTCTGCACGGTCCGGGATCGAGTGTTGGGTTGCGCCGGGTTGCCGGCGGGTTGCGCCGGGTCGGCGCTCCTTCCGGGGACGCGCGTGGCGGAGACTCGGCGTGTGTTGTCAGACGTGCACCGGCGGTGGGCGCCGGGCGCCACTGCGGCGTGTGTCATCAAACGCGCACGGGCCGGGGGCGCCCGGCGCCGCTGCGCGTTTGGTGCGAATTATTGCTATCAGACGCGCAACCACTGATCCGCCGACGCCGCGTGCGGATTACGTCGCAATAATTCCTACCAGATGCAGAACCGGCGCGGCGAGACGCTACGCGCGCGCGTTTTAGCGCACCAGCGTACGCTAGGCAGCGGCCGTCAGCGGCCGTCAGCTCACCCGCACGTCCATGCAGCGCCGGGCGGCACCCGCACGCCCGACCCGCCACCACCCGCTCACCCGCCCGGCACCGCCCGCCAACGCCCGCCACCGCCATCACCGCCACCGCCATCACCGCCACCGCCATCACCGCCACCGCCATCACCGCCCGTCCTCACCCACCCTCCCGCTCCCACGGATAGCCGCCCCCCGGCACGAACACGCCCACCGAGACCTCCGTGTCCCCCATGTCCTCCGGGTTGGTCACCACACGCAGGCGCACCCAGTTGAAGCGCACGCTGGCGCCCACGTTCTGGTGCACCCCGAGATCCACGTCCGCCGACCATGCCTTCCCCACGGTGTGGAGGAACTGGAGCTTCGGCGTGCCCAGGAAGAACGGCAGGCGTGGGCCGGGCAACGGCACGGTGTATTCCGTCTTCACGAAGGCCAGCCGATCACCGGGAAATTCCGCCAGCTCGAAGGTGTAGAGCACCGGCGAGTCCCCCAGGAAGCTCCAGCGCTGACGCGGCAGCGTCTCCGTGCCCGGGAAGGGCGCCTGCGCGCGCGCCTCGATTTCGAGTGTGTGGTTCGCCAGACCCGGCACCGCCACCGCCCCGTGCAGCACCCAGCGCGCGAAGTCCGCCTCCCCGTCCAGCTCCTCCCGCGCCACCTCCACGAGGCCGGAGAGGTCCACCGCCCACGTGGGCAGCTCCCACGACGACTCCGCCTCCAGCACGAGGCTCGTGATGCGCGCGACGTCGATTACCACATTGCTGTCCGGCTGGACGTCCCCGAAGAGCGTCCACGGCGAGCCAGCCCCCATGGTGGCGCCGTCCTCCGCCTGCACCCGGAGGCGCGCCGTGGTGGTGCGGGCGTGCCGCTCGAGCACACGCTCGACGCCCAGCCAGGCGCGCTCCGCGTCGTAGTAGAAGCGGCGGTCCTTGCCGCTCCACGCGAAGGTGAGGGAGTTCATGGGCTCGCTGCGGATCCAGGCGTCCGGGGTGCGCGTGTCCCGCTCGACACCAGCCACCACGCTGGTGCGCGCCCGCTCCAGCGCCAGCTCGGCGCCGCCGATCGGATCCCCCGGGCCGGTGCGCCAGCCCGCCCACACGCGCAGCCACGGCTTCACGAGCCCCACGCGCGGGAAGCCGATGTCCGGGCCCCAGCGCAGCCCCACGCCCTCCACGCGATTGTAGGTGGGAATGCGCAGCCCCATCACGCCCGGCAGCTCGATGCGGAAGGGGGAGAGGGTCCCCACGATCCGATAGGTCCCCGGACTCGATTCCAGCCGGTAGGGCGCATTGGGATCGTTCAGCAGATCCCCCCGCACCACCGCCTGCTCCGAGGGATAGAAGCCGCCGGCGATGTTGCGCACCTCGCCGGTCACCACGCCGCCCGGACGCAGGAACAGATTGCCGCGCACGGACCACAGGTGGCCGAGCACCACGCCGGACACGCGCAGCGTGGCACCGAGCACCAGCACCGGCCCCGCCAGCGTATCACCCTCCACGATCAACGTGTCCGTGGTGATGAGCCGGTACCCGCCCTCGTCCAGCATGGACTCGAGCCACGCGTCGGTGCGGATGTCCCCTTCCCCGCGCAGCACCACCTCCTGCGCGCCGGCGGGCGCTATGGCCAGGCCGGCTCCCAGCAGGTAAGCGACGACGCCCTTCCAGCTGCAGCGCATCACGTCCCGCTACCCGCCCCGGCCGGCTCCAGCGCCAGGAAGTTGGCCAGCAGCTCGCGGCCGCCTTCGCTGGCAATGGACTCGGGGTGGAACTGCACGCCCCAGAGCGGCCAGCTCCGGTGCCGCATGGCCTGCACCTCGTCCTCCCAGCCCGGCTCGTCCGTCCAGGCCAGCACCTCGAATACGTCGGGCAGGGTCGTGCGCTCCACCACCAGCGAGTGGTAGCGGGTCACATTGAGCGGCGTGGGCAGCCCCGCGAAGGGGCCCGTGCCGGTGTGCGCCACCGGCGAGACCTTGCCATGCATGATGCGCCGCCCCCGCACGACGCGGGCCCCGAGCGCCGCGCCGATGGCCTGATGCCCCAGGCACACGCCCAGGATCGGCGTGGTGGGCCCCAGCCGGCGCACCATCTCCATGCTGATGCCCGCCTCGGTCGGCGTGCACGGCCCCGGCGAGATGACGATGCGCTCGGGCGCGAGCGCCGCCACCTCGTCCACAGTGAGCTCGTCGTTGCGTTTCACCACCGGGTCGGCGTCCAACTCGCCGAGAAGCTGGACCAGGTTCCAGGTGAAGGAGTCATAGTTGTCCAGTACCAGGAGCACGCGTTCGCCCGCGTCGGAGGAGCCGGAATGCCGCACGCGCCCCGTGGGCGCCGGCCGCGAAAACTAACGCGGCGGCACGGCGCAGTACAGTTGCCCGCCCAGCGCCCACGAGCCATCATAGGCTCGCAGCCCTCCGCACCTTCATCCCTCTGCCCCCTGCGAGAGGTTCGCGCCATGCGTCTACCCGCCAGCTCCGCCACGATCCTCGTACTCCTCACCCTGGCCGCCTGCGCCGGGGACGCCCCACCCGTCCGGAATGCGGCCACCGTGTGGGACAGCGCCGGCATCCAGATGGTCGAGAACACGGAGCCGGCATGGGAGGACGGCCAGGGCTGGCGCCTCGCGGCCGAACCGTCGGTGCGCATCGGCGGGCCGGCGGGGCCACCCCACGTGGCGTTCGGCTACGCCCACGGCGCCTACCGCCTGAGCGATGGGCGCCTGGTGGTTGCCGATCGGCAGACCAACCTCATCCACTGGTACGACAGCACCGGCGCGCACCTGATGAGCGCGGGCGGCAGGGGCGGCGGACCGGGGGAGTTCACCCAGCTCTACCGGCTGCGGAAGATGCCGGGGGACTCCCTCCTGGCGCTCAATCCCGCCACGCTCACCTCCGTCTTCTCGCCCGAGGGCGAATTTGTGCGCCGTTTCAGCTTCGACGTGGTCCCCGGCCGTGGCAACATCTGGTGGACCGGCTATCTGGGTGAGGGGACATTCGTGGCCCTGAGCCTGCAGCGCGAGGGGACCGTGGAGGCGTCTCCTCCCGCCGACCTGCCGCCGAACACGGAGCATGCCCGCTTCCGGATCCCCGAGAGACCCACGTTCTACCGCGACACGCTGCTGCACTTCTTCTACACGCCGCAGGGGGAGTTCATCGACAGCGTGGTGAAGCTGCCCGGCCAGTGGCTCTCCCAGGCCCCCATCTTCCCGCCGGCCCCCGCCTATGCGTACGGCCACGACGTGTGGTACCACAGCCCTGGGGACAAAGTTGAGATCCGGACCCTCCGGTCGCTGGCACGGGCTGCCCAGGCCAATAGCGAGGAGCCCCGGCAACTGCTGCGGCTGGAGCGCATCGTCCGCCGGCCGCCGCTGCACGACATCACCTTCACCGAGGCGCGCAAGGAATCGTACTTCGAGGGCGAGCGGAACCGCTACCGCCAGCTCCTGGACGCGAACCCCGGCATCGGGATCGACCTGGCGGCCATGGAGCGGCGCTGGGCCGAGCAGGAGTTCCCGGCCACCATCCCCGCCCACGGGCGCCTCATGTTCGCCGATCCGGACGGCAACCTCTGGCTCCAGGAATACGACACGGCTCCGGAGGAAGCGCAGCGGTGGAGCGTCTTCGACGCCGGCGGCCAGTGGCTGGGCGTGGTCACCACCCCGGCCCGCTTCACGGTGACCGACATCGGCACCGACCATGTGGTAGGCCTGGGACGTGACGACCTGGACGTGCAGTACCTGGAAGTCTACCCGCTCATCAAGGCGGCCGCGGGTAGTGGGTGAGGCGTCTTCCCGACCCGCCTGACGCACCTCAGCGCCGCTCGAAAACCGTCGTGCGGCCCGCGGCGTCGAAGGTGAGGACCTCGTAGGGGTCCTTGCGATCCCCCACCTCCATGCCGGGGGAGCCCACCGGCATGCCCGGCACGGCGATGCCGAGCACTTCGGGGGTGCCGCACCCACGGCGGTTGCTCCGCCGCGCCCCGGGGTCCTACCTTGCTGAACCACCCATCCTGCGCGCGGGCTTCTTCACCGCCGACCCGGAGCGGCCGTGGAGCCGGATCCTGGCACGCACGGGCCCCGACTTCCGGCAGATGGCGCGGCTATCCGATCCATCCATGAACTGAGCTGCAACCAACCGATCCTATGCGCATGATTCCGCTCTGCGCGGCGCTGGCCACGACGCTTCCCGCAACCGCCGCGGCGCAGGCGCCCGGCGACACCCTCGTCGTGGCGGTTCCCGGGACGGACGTGACGCTCGTCCTGGCCTACGTCTCCGCGCCGCGTCCGTTCTGGATGGCCGTCACGGAGACCACCCACGACCAGTACGCCCCCTTCCGCTATCGGAGGCTGGACGAGGAACTAGCGGCCGACGCCACCGGCGCGGCCATCCCCTTCGACGCCGACGCGGTGACCCGGCCGAGCCCGCCCTACGAGGACCCGGTCCACGGCATGGGACAGGGCAGCCATCCGGCCGGGGGGATGACCCGGCTGGCGGCGCTGCGCTACGCGCGCTGGCTGTCGGAGAAGACGGGGCGGCTCTTCCGCCTGCCGGCGGAGGCCGAATGGGAGGCAGCCTGCCTGGCGGGCGGCCCGGAGCCGGTGGCCGACCACGCCACCGCCGCCGACTCCGCGCTACACGCCGACTCCGCGCTGCACGCCCACTCCATCCCGGACGCCACGGCCTGGTTCGAGGGCAACAGCGCGGGGGCGTTCCATCCAGTGCGGGAGAGAGCGCCCAGCGCCTGGGGGCTGCACGACATGCTCGGCAACGTGGCCGAGTGGGCCATGGAGGGACCGCCCGAAGAATGGACCGCCGAGCAGGCCGCCGCCCGCGGCGTGGTGCGGGGCGGCGCCTTCGACGATCCCGCCACCGCCCTGCACTGCCACGCCCGCTTCGAGGCGCCGGCGGCGTGGCAGCGCCGCGACCCGCAGATACCGAAGAGCCGCTGGTGGAACACCGATGCGCCGCACGTGGGCTTTCGCGTGGTCATGGCGCCGGAGGCGCTGGAGCCGGCGCGCATCGAAGCCTTCTGGGCACGACTGCTGGGTCCACAGTAGATTGTCAGTCTTCCCCCTGCACTCCTGGAGGACGCATGCACAGGCGTGACTTCGTCAGGACCGGCGCGGCCGCGGTGGGCGGCCTGTCGCTGGGCACGCTCCCCTCGCCCGCCGCCGCCGCTGCCGCCGGCCGGGGCACCCCGCCGCCGGCCACCCCCGACGCCATCCGCATCGGGCTCGTGGGCTGCGGCGGACGCGGCACGGGTGCCGCCGTGCAGGCGTTGAGCACCGCGCAGGACGTGCAGCTCGTGGCCATGGCCGACGCCTTCGAGGACCGGGTGGAGGAGTCGTACGGCAGGCTCACCGGTCCGGACGTGGGCCAGGACGTGGACCTCACGGGCCGCATCGACGTGCCGCCCGAGCGCCGCTTCGCGGGCTTCGACGCCTACCGGCGGGTCATCCCGCTCGTGGACGTGGTCATCCTGGCCACCCCGCCGGGCTTCCGACCGATCCACTTCGCCGCTGCGGTGGACGCCGGCAAGCACGTGTTCATGGAAAAGCCGGTGGCCACCGACGCACCGGGCATACGCGCCGTGATGGCGGCGGCGGAGCGGGCCCGGGCCGACCGCCTGAACGTGGTGGTGGGGCTGCAGCGCCACTACCAGACGGTCTACCGCGAGTGGGTGGACCGGCTGCACGCGGGCATGATCGGCACCGTCGTGTTGGGCCGGGTCTACTGGAACAGCGGCGGCGTCTGGGTGCGGCGGCGCCGTCCCGAGCAGACGGAGATGGAGTACCAGATGCGCAACTGGTACTACTTCAACTGGCTGTGCGGAGACCACATCGTGGAGCAGCACATCCACAACATCGACGTGGCCAACTGGGTGCTCGGCGGCCACCCCGTGCGGGCCCAGGGCCAGGGCGGGCGCCAGGTGCGCAACGGGCCCGACCACGGCCACATCTTCGACCACCATTTCGTGGAATTCGAGTACGACGGCGGCGCCCGCGTGCTCAGCCAGTGCCGCCACATGCCCGACTGCATGAACCGCGTCTCGGAGGCGTTCCACGGCACCAACGGCAGCGCGCCCCGGCCCGGCCTGCTCCTCTCCGCCTCCGGGCACACGCTCTTCGAGTACGACGACGACGGCGACCCGAACCCCTACCAGGTGGAGCACGACGAGCTCTTCGCGGCGGTGGCGGCGGGCCGCTTCGACTACGCCGACGGGGAGGCGGGCGCCGTGGCCACCATGACCGCCATCCTGGGCCGCATGGCCACCTATTCCGGGCGCGTGGTGGAGTGGGACGAGGCGCTGGCCTCCGAGGTCTCGCTCATGCCGGAGCGTTTTGCCTGGGATGCCCCGCCGCCGGTGCTGCCGGACGAGAACGGCCGCTATCCCGTGCCCACGCCGGGCGTCTCGCGGGTCTTCTAAGCGACGATGCGTGCGCTGGCCGCACTCGCTCTGGCGGCCCTCGCGGCCGCTGCCGCGTCCCCGGGTCCCGCCGAGCGCCACGAGCGCCACGAGCGCCACGAGCGCCACGAGTTCGCCGCGCCCCACATGGGCACGACGTTCCGCATCGTGCTCTACGCGGCCGATTCGGCGGATGCGGCCGCCGCGGCGGCCGCCGCCTTCGGCGTGGTGGCCGATCTGGACACACGCCTGAGCGACTGGGACCCCGCCAGCGAGCTGTCCCGCCTGGGCCAGGTGGCGGGCACGGGCACGGGCCGTGAGGTCAGCCCCGAGCTGGGTCAGGTGCTGGCGCTGGCCCGCTCCTGGGCCGAGCGCACGGACGGCGCCTTCGACCCCACCGTGGGTCCCCTCACCCGTCTGTGGCGGTGGTCCGCGCGCCGGCAGGCGCTGCCGGACTCCGCGCGCCTGGCGGCGGCGCGGGCGGCGGTGGGCTGGCGCTTCCTGCGCCTGGAGGAAGGGGGCGCCACGCCCGGCGGACGGGCGGCCGGCGGACGGGCGGCCGGCGGAGGCCCGGCCGGCGGAGACGCGCCGGGCGGCCGGGCGGTGGTGCACCTGGACCGGCCGGGTATGGCTCTCGACCTGGGCGGCATAGCCAAGGGCGTGGCCGCCGACGCGGCGCTGGCCGAACTGGCACGCCGCGGCATCCGCTCCGCGCTGGTGGACGCCGGCGGCGACCTGGCGCTCGGGGACGCGCCGCCCGGCCAGCCGGGATGGCGGGTGGCGCGGGACGGCCCGCCCGCGAGCGGGAACGCGGCGGGTCAGCCGGTTGCTCGCGACGGGCCGCGCGCGAGCGGAGACGCGGCGCAGCGCGTGTTCGTGCTGCAGCGCGTCGGTGTGGCCACCTCGGGCGCCCGCTACCGGAGCTTCGAGGTGGACGGCGTGCGCTACGCGCACATCGTGGACCCCCGCACCGGGCTTGGCGTGACCGAGCGCCCCACCGTCACGGTGATCGCGCGCGACGCCGCCACGGCGGACGTGCTGGCGTCCGCGCTCAGCGTACTCGACGAGGCGGCCGGCCGTGCGCTGTTGCGCTCGGTGCCCGGCGCGCGCCGGGTGGACGAAACGTTTCCCCACGACCAAGGAGCCAGCCGATGAAGCGCAGGGATTTCCTCGCCGCGGGGAGCGCGGCCGGAGTCGGGACGATGCTGGGCGCCGGCAAGGTGGCAGCTTCGACGGTCGCTTGGAACCGACCGCGGCATGCGCCGCCGTTCTCCCTGGACTACGCGCCCCACTTCGGCATGTTCCGGCGCAGCGCGGGCCAGGACCTGGTGGACCAGCTCCGCTTCATGGCGGAGCACGGCTTCCGCTCGATCGAGGACAACAACATGCGCGGCCGCCCTGTGGAGGAGCAGGAGCGGATCGCGCGGGAGATGGAGCTGCTCGGCATGCGCATGGGCGTCTTCGTGGCGCACACCATCCACTGGCGCGAGCCCAACCTGGCCGGCGGCGAGGCCGACAAGCGGGAGGAGTTCCTGGCCGAGATCCGCGACTCGGTGGAGGTGGCCCGGCGCGTCAACGCCAGTTGGATGACCGTCGTGCCCGGGCACGTGCACCTCGGCCTGCACCCGGACTTCCAGACGGCCAACGTGGTGGAGTCGCTGCGGCGCGCGGCGGACATCCTGGAGCCGCACGGCCTGGTCATGGTCCTGGAGCCACTCAACCCGCACAACCACCCGGGGCTGTTCCTGAAGGGCATCCCGCAGGCGTACCAGATCTGCCGCGCCGTGGACAGCCCGGCGTGCAAGATCCTGGACGACCTCTACCACCAGCAGATCACCGAGGGCAACCTCATCCCCAACCTGGACGCGGCGTGGGATGAGATTGCCTACATCCAGATCGGGGACAACCCGGGCCGCAACGAGCCGGGCACCGGCGAGATCAACTATCGCAACGTCTTTGCGCACATCCGTGACAAAGGATTCGACGGCATCCTGGGCATGGAGCACGGCAATGCCCGCCCCGGCGCCGAGGGTGAGTTGGCCGTGATCGAGGCTTACCGGGAAGCGGACGGCGGCGGGGTGTAGGCAGCCGGGCCGGGGTCGGTGGCCAGCGGCACGAGCAACAGCGGGAGCAGCGCGGGCAGGACAGCGGTTGCAGAGTGACGCATAGGATGCGGGCCCTACTCCACTTCCCGCTGGAACTTGAACACCGGGTACACGGTGGGCCGCTCGTGGGCGCCCACCTGGAAGAGCGCCTCGTCCATGACGTGCCAGCCCACGAAGCCGTCCTCCGACTGGGGCTCCAGGTAGTAGAAGGCCGCGTTGGCCATCGGCTGGGCCATGTCCACGAAGAAGGTGCCGGCGGGGAAGTCCCGCGCGGTCTCCACGAAGCCACCCTCCAGGCGGCCGATGTCGTAACCCCGCACGCGCTCGCTGCCCCATGCCGAGATGGCGAACTGCTCGCCGGCGGCGCGCATCGGCTCCTCCAGGACCCTCACCTCGATGCCGTGCGCTTCGAGTTTCTCCGCCACGTAGGCGAACTCGGCGGGAATCAGGTATGCGCGCGGCATCCAGGCGTCCACGGTCCCCACGGACAGGGTCATGTCCCGCACCCTGGTCGGCACGGGGCGGCCGTCGGGCGTGCCGGTGGCGGTGACGCGCACGCTGGTGCCGGGGAGGTAGTCCGTTGCCTGGTCCGGGTACCACAGCACGTCGATCTCGCCCCGCGAGCGGTACGCGCCGCGCACCCAGTTGCGGAGCTCCTTGGACTCGGCGCCGGCCAGGACCCGGGCCACGGTCTCCTCGTCGGCGTTCCGCGCTACGGCCTGCATCTCCCGGGCGTTATCGGCCACATACTCCAGGAGCGACAGGATGTAGGCGTACTGCGCGTAGATGCGCCGCTCGAAACCGGGCTGGCCGGGCGTCTCGGTGATGATGGCCATGCGGTTCCTGAGCCCGTAGTCGTTGACCACGAACTTGGCGTCCTGGGTCCAGGCCGAGTAGCTGTGGCCCCACTCCGTGGGGGGGCGCTGGGAGTCGAACAGGGCGTGCGTGTACACCTCCAGGTCGAAGTCCTCACGCACGCGGTCCCGCACCGCGGGGAAGAGGGTGTGCGTGACGTAGTCGCGGGGCCCCGGGTGGGCCGCCGGGGTGGTGGAGGTGGCGTAGGCATTGGCGTAGCCGTGGTTCACCCGCCCCATGGTGTGCCCGTCGAAGAACAGCAGCGGGTCCCACGCGTTCATGAAGGCGTAGAGACCGTTGCCCTCGATGGTCTCGAGCTTGACCCCGTCCCGGTTCAGGTCATGGCCTTCCGAGTTCTCCCGCACGCCGACGATGACGGGCGTGGCGCTGCCCAGGGCCTCGTTGTGGGACCTGAACGTGTCGGTGCCGTCCACGTTGTAGATGGGTGCCACGGCAAGGATGAGGTCGTCGAGCAGGTGAGCCCGCTCACCCAGCAGCACGTCGCGCATCACCATGAGGAGCGCTTCCGTGGCCTCGGACTCCGGCGGGTGGATGTTGCCGATGAGGAAGACCACCGGCTTGCCCGACGCCTGCGCCTCGCGCGCGCTGCGCACCCTCGGGTTCGCCAGGATGGCCACGGGCGCCACCTTCCTCAGCGGACTGATGAAGAGCTCTTCCACGTGCAGGTTCTCCGCCCCCCACTTGAGGGCGGCCAGGTACTCGTGGAGATCCAGGCTGGAGGTGGTGCGCCTGTAGCCGGTGCGCTCGGGCACGATGCGCAGCGCTTCGGGCCACTCCCCGTTCCACCCCGCGGGCACCTCGTCGGCCCACAGGAGGTCGGGGTCGGCGGCCTGGCCGGCCAGGGGCGCGGCCGGGAGGAGGAGCGCGGCGGCCAGGGGGAGCAGCCTCGTGGGGCGCATGATTCGCAGCTCTCGGGAGACGGTGCCGGGGGATGGGCTGGGTTCCGACCGGGAAGGTGGGGAGGGCCCGGGCGGGGGGCAAGCCGAGCCCGACGTCGACGTTTCGTAGCTGTTGCGCTACCGGAGGCGCACTGCCACCGTGGCGCGTTCACCAGCAGCGAGTTCGAACGCCGCCGAAGTGCGGGCACCGAGCTCCGCATGCATGAGGCGGAGTACGTAGCTGCCGGGGCCGGGTGCCCGCAGCGTGAAGCCCCCCCAATCATCGATGCGCGCAATGTCGAAGCGCTCGCCGGTGGCGCCGAGGAGCTCGACGACGCCTTCCGCGGCAACGCCCGTGGCTGCGAGGCTGCCCTGTATGGTCCCGGCCGGAAAGGCTGGCGCCGACGGAAGGATCTCGATCGAGGCGTTCAGCGGAGGTGCCTCTGGCAGAGAGGGCGGCAGCTCGGTGGGGATCGGCGCCGGTTCGCGTCCGTCG
>Ga0214473_10003389_pt1 | contig 19354 bp, 18 predicted proteins | sample RVTome_7_FD_203509 | JGI IMG/M metagenome (GOLD analysis project Ga0214473, IMG submission 203509) | Soil microbial communities from uranium-contaminated site in the Upper Colorado River Basin, Wyoming, United States - RVT98D197 | ecosystem: Environmental > Terrestrial > Soil > Contaminated >... | reverse complement strand
ACATCCGCGGTGCGTGCTTGTTTCGGCAGTTTGATGCTGACCCGCGCCCGAGTCTCTGTACACGTGGCTAGAGATTGCGCGGATCGTTTCGACCCACGGTCGAATGCAGGCACGACGACCGCCTGTACAAGGATCGGGCGGAAACTTTCGACAGCCGGATAAAGACCCCGCCGAGGCCCTGTCCTACCGTCGCGGATGTTGGATGGCAAAACCGCGACCGCCGGCCCGAGTGGCCGGCGGGCAAGGAGGAAAGCCAATGAGATGGAAGCACCTGGTGCCGCTGGCCGTGATCGGCGCGCTGTTCGTGGTGCCCTCGACGGCGTTCGGCGCCACTGAGGACCTGCAGCTCGCGATCGACGGCAAGGTGGCGGAGACGGTCGGGATCAACTCCCTGTGGGTGATCGTGGCCGCCTCGTTGGTGATGTTCATGCAGGCGGGCTTCGCGTTCCTGGAGATCGGGTTCTCGAGGCAGAAGAACGTCGGCACGGTGATCGCGAAGATCCTCACGAACTTCTCGATCGCAGCGTTGTGCTGGTGGGCAGTCGGGTTCGCGTTCGCGTTTGGGGGGCCGCTCGACAGCCTCATCGGGCACACGGGAGGGTTCTTCCTCACCGATCTCGGTCCGGTGGCTGTCACGGAGGCGGGGGCGACGACGTTCCGGCCGGACTTCCCCGTGATGTCGCTGTCGGACGCGACGATCGACTCGAAGTTCTTCTTCCAGTTCGCGTTCTGCGCCGTCTCGCTCGCGATCGTGTGGGGAACCACGCTGGAGCGGATCAAGTTCGGGGCGTACGTGATCTACTCGATCGTGTTCGCGAGCATCATCTATCCGATCGGGGCCCACTGGGTGTTCGGAGGCGGATTCCTCCAGATCGGTGACTGGCTCGGCACGGGGATCGTCGGCATGCAGGACTTCGCCGGCTCCACGGCCGTCCACCTGATCGGCGCCAGTGGTGCGCTCGCGGCGCTGCTCCTGCTCGGAGCTCGTCGGGGCAAGTACGGATCGAACGGGAAGCCACGGGCGATCCCCGGCCACAGCATGCCGCTGTTCGGCCTCGGGGTTCTGATCCTGTGGCTGGGGTGGTTCGGGTTCAACCCGGGCTCGACCCTGAACGCCCTCGACGGGCGGTTCCCGGAGATCCTCCTGATCACGAACCTCGCAGCCGCGGCCGGCGTCCTCGGCGCAGCGGTGACCTCGAAGCTGCGCTCGGGCACGATCGACATCGGCATGTGCGGGAACGGCGCGATCGCGGGTCTGGTTGCGATCACCGCTCCCTCGGGCTACATCGAGGTGTGGCCGGCGCCGATCATCGGCGTGGTCGCGGGAGTGATCGTCGTGCTCGGCGTGTACGCGATCGACAAGCTGATCGACGACCCGGTCGGCGCCCTGTCGGCGCACGGCCTGGCCGGCATCTGGGGGACGCTCGCTTGCGGGCTGTTCACCGCGCCGCGCCTGGCCGAGTACAACGCGTTCGGCGACCCGGCAGGCGGCCTGTGGTACTCGGGCAGCTTCGATCAGCTGATCGCGCAGGCGGCCGGGTTCATCATCGCGTTCACGTTCGTGTTCTCGCTCAGCTTCGTTACGTTCTGGGCGATCAAGAAGACGATCGGCCTGCGGGTCTCGCCCGAGCAGGAGGACGCCGGGCTGGACATCTCCGAGCACGGGATGTACGGCTATCCGGAGCAGTTCATCCCGCCGGAGGAGTATCCCGGCGGCGTCACGCCGACCCCCGCTCGTGCCGCTACTGCGGTAACCGCGGCGGCGGCCGAACAGCCGAGCAAGGCATAGGAAAGGGGTGAGGCAAAGTGAAGAAGGTCGAGGCGTTCATCCGTCACGAGGCGTTCGAGCCGATTCGCTCCGAGCTGCTCGAGAAGGGGTTTCCCTCTCTCTCGATCGGCGAGGTGAAGGGCTCAGGTCGTCAGAAGGGAATCGTCGAGCACTACCGGGGCTCCAGCCTGACCGTCAACGTGCGGCCGAAGCTGAAGCTGGAGTGCGTCGTCGAGGACAAGGACAAGCCCGTGGTGGTGGAGACGATCCTCAAGCATGCGCGGACCGGAGAGGTCGGCGACGGGAAGATCTTCGTGATCCCCGTCGAGGAGGCGATCCGGATCCGCACCGGCGAGGACGGCGAGGAGGTGCTTCAGGCGCACGAGTCTCCTGAGATCCCAGCCTGATCGCACGGCGATGGGTCGGCCCACGGGCGGCGAGGTCGAGCGACAGCTCGGCCTCGCCGCTCAACGGGTATCCATCCCGGTCTGAGCAAGTTGACCAACGAGAACAAGGAGCACACAAGGAATGGCAACAACCACGGAGCCAAAGACGAGCCCGGACGAGATCCTGAAGCAGGTGGACAAGGACGGCGTCGAGTTCATCCGCTTCTGGTTTACGGACATCATGGGACAGCTGAAGAGCTTCTCGGTCGGCAAGGAGGAGCTCGAAGAGGCGCTGGAGCAGGGGATGGGCTTTGACGGCTCGTCGATCACCGGCTTCAACGCGATCGAGGAGTCGGACATGATCGCGATGCCCGATACCGACACCTACGCGGTGCTGCCGTGGCGTGACGACGGCGGCTCGGGGAAGGGCAACGTCGCGCGGATGTTCTGCGACGTGCTGCGGCCCGGCGGGGAGCCGTACGTCGGCGATCCCCGGTTCGTGATGCGCCGCGCGCTGGCGCGGATGGAGGAGCTCGGCTTCGACCACTACTACCTCGGTCCGGAGCTGGAGTTCTTCTACTTCGGGTCCGACCAGCTCGGCGAGGACGGGGTGCCGACGATCCTCGACAAGGGCGGGTACTTTGACCTCACGACGCTGGACGCCGGGTCCGACCTCCGTCGGGAGACGGTGGCGGCGCTGAAGGCGGTCGGGATCCCGGTCGAGTACACCCACCACGAGGTGGGGCCGTCCCAGCACGAGATCGACATGCGGTACGCGGACGGCCTGAAGATGAGCGACAACGCGATGGCGTATCGGATCGTCGTCAAGGAGGTCGCCCACCTGCACGGCTGTTACGCGACGTTCATGCCGAAGCCGCTGTTCGGCGAGAACGGGTCGGGGATGCACACCCACCAGTCGCTGTTCAAGGGAGAGTCGAACGCGTTCTACGAGGAGTCGGGGCAGTACCACCTGTCCGACACCGCGCGGTCGTTCATCGCCGGCCTGCTCACCCACGCGCGCGAGATCGCGGCGCTGTTCGCACCGAACGTGAACAGCTACAAGCGGCTCGTGCCCGGGTACGAGGCGCCGGTGTACGCGGCGTGGTCGCAGCGCAACCGCTCCGCGTTGGTGCGGGTGCCGATGTACCAGCCGGGCAAGGAGAAGGCGACGCGGGCCGAGCTGCGCTGCCCGGACCCCTCCTGCAACCCCTACCTCACGTTCGCGGCGATGCTGCACGCGGGCCTGGAGGGGATCGAGAAGGGATACGAGTGCCCGCAGCCGATGGAGACCAACCTCTACGACCTCACGCACGACGAGCGCGTGGAGAAGGGGATCACCCAGCTCCCGGAGACGCTCGGCGAGGCGATCGAGGAGCTCGCGGGCTCTGAGCTCGTGCGAAAGGCGCTCGGAGACCACATCTTCGAGCGCTACGTGGAGCTGAAGCGCGAGGAGTGGGAGGAGTACCGGGTCCAGGTCACCCGCTGGGAGCTGGACCGCTACCTCCCGGTCCTGTAAGGAGGGTGAGGCAGGCGAAGGCACCCCCCGGGGCCACGGCGAATGCGAGACATCCACACCCGGATGCTCGCCGCGGTCCTTGACGGGGAAGGCCTTCGCGGCCTCGCCGAGCTGGCTGCGGAGGAGGCGGGCGGGCCGGTGGCGATACTGCTGCCGGCCCGCGGCCTCTCCGTGGCGTCCTCGGACGAGCTCGACCCGGAGCGGCTGAGCGAGGACACCGTCGTCGCGTGCGTCCCCGTCGAGGCCGGAGGGGAGACGATCGGGCACGTGCTGGCGCTCGAGCCCCCGTTCTCGTCGAACGGTGTCCCCGAACTGGAGCTCGACCGCGACGAGGTGCTGAGAACGGCGGCGCTCGCGTGCCTGACCGAGGTCGCCGTCCTCGACGCGCGCGACGAGCTCGCGAGCGAGGTCCGCGGAACGCTGCTCGAGGACGTCCGCGAGGGCCGTGCGCCTGGCGAGGTTGTCGTCCGCCGGGCGGCGCGGCTCGGTTGCGAGCTGGGGCGGGGGGCGGTGGCGCTGGTCGCCGAGGTTCACTCCTCGCGCCCGCGCCACGCCGCGGCCTTGATCACCAGCGCCCACTCGGGCGCGATCGCCGAGCTGCTCGGCGGGACGGACCCGCAGCGCGTGTACGCGCTGTTGCCGGCGCCCGCCGGCGAGGACCCGGCCGACGCGACGCTCGCCTCGGCGCGGGTGCTGGTCGGGCGCCTGCGCTCTCACGGCCTCGCCGCCTTCTCCTCCTTCTGCTCCGATCCGAGCGATCTCGGGCGGGCGATCTCGGAGGCGGAGCTGGCGCTGGAGGTGATCGGCCGCGACGAGCGGATGGCGGAGCAGCTCGAGCACGGGATCGGCGGCGGGGTGTACCGGCTGCTGCTTCGCGCGCTGGCCTCGGAGCCGAAGGAGGTGTACCGCTTCTACGAGGACACGGTGGAGCCGCTCGTCGTGCACGACCGCAGCTATCACACGGACCTGCTCCCCACCCTGGAGGCGTATCTCGCGAGCGACTACAACATGAACGCGACCGCGCGCGCGATCTACGCCCACCGCCACACCGTCGCCCACCGCCTCGGCCGCGTGAAGGAGCTCACCGGCCTCGACCCCGCCCACGGCGAGGACCGCGAGCGCCTCGGCCTCGGCGTCAAGGCCTACCGCCTGCTGGAGCCGACCCTTCCGAGCTGACGCCGCTCTTATTACTCCGGACTGAGCGCAGCTCGCCTGATCACTGCGATCGCGAGCTGCTCACCGCACTCGGGACAGGCCCGAAGGCGCGCCCAGGAGCGCCGCGAGTGCCCGGAGGAGCATCGATACTCGCGCTCTAGCCCGACCAGCTGCCTCGCGCTCGCACCTGTGTGGCCGCTGGACGCCTGATCTGAGTTGACCATGGACGACAGTCTGGCCTCGCCGAGCCGGCGTTCATATGGACACGTGGCCAATCTTCGGGCCGCGCGACTGTACGGGTGGGCCGGATGAAAAAATCCCCCGATCCAGCGCTCCACCCTCGTTAGCCGTCGCAGGGCTATCGCCGCGACGGCAATCGCGGCGGTGACGATCGACTCTGCGCTGCTGGGGCTGATCGCGCCGCTGCTACCGGAGATCGAGCAGCGCACGGACGCCACCGCCGCCGAGCTGGGGATCGCGCTGGCCGCGGACGCGATCCCGATCGTCCTCCTGGCGCTGCCGATCGGGCGGGCCGTCGACCGGGTCGGCAGCCGGTGGCTGCTGATCGGCGGAATCCTGCTGATCGCGGCCGGCTCGGCGGTGATCGCGGTCACCTCCTCGCTCGAGGTGCTGGTCGCGGGCCGCGTGCTGCAGGGGATCGGCTCCTCGATGAGCTGGATCTCGGCGCTGACGATCGTCTCCGACCTCGCGCCGCCCGACAAGCGCGGCGAGAGCATCGGGGTGGCGTTCGCCGCGATCGGCGTCGGGTCGATCGCCGGCCCGACGCTCGGCGGCGTCGCCGCGGACGTGATCAGCTACGCGGCGCCGTTCCTGATCGTGTGCGCGCTGTCCGTGGCGGTCGCGGCGGTGGGCTTCGTCGTGCTGCCGCGCGAGAGACGTGCGGAGCCCTCCGAGACACCCGCGCTGCGGGCGATCGCGCGCAGCGCGGGCTCACGGAAGGGGGCGATCGCGACCTCGATGACGCTTGGCGCGGCGCTCGTGCTCGGGACGCTCGAGCTCGTGGTCCCACTCGACCTCGACGCGAGGCTCGGCTTGTCGGCCGCCGCGATCGGGGTCCTGTTCGGAGGCTCGATCGCGGTCGACTCCGCGATCGCGCCGATCGGCGGCAGGTGGGGCGACCGCAGGGGCAGGCGATGGCCGGCCGTGCTCGGCTTCGCGACGCTTGGCGCCTCCGCGTTGGCGCTCGCCGCGCTCGGAGGCGTCGGCGGCGCGGCGGCGGGCATGGCGCTGTTCGGGGCCGGCCTCAGCCTCGCGTTTGCCGCCGCCGTACCGTGGCTCGACGAGGCTTTCGGGGAGCTCGAGCGCGGGCTCGGGTACGGCGTGCTGAACCTTCTGTACGCGTCGGGGTACGCGCTCGGGCCGGTCGTCGGCGGGGTGCTGCTCTCGGTCGGGAGCGCCGACCTCGCCTACTACTTGACCGCGGCGGCGCTCGCAGCGGGGACCGTCGCGTTGCTGCGCGCGACCGCGTCGATGACGACGGCGCCCTCCTCGTAAACGACGACGGGGTTCAGCTCGACGAGCTCCAACACGGCGTCCACGAGCAGCTCCCCGACCGCAACCGCGAGCCGGGACGCGGCTCCGAGGTCGAGCTCGGGACGCCCGCGGCCCCCGGTCAGCAGCGGGGCGCCGCGAAGTCCGCGCAGCGCCCGCTCGACCCGGTCGGGCGTCGCGGGAAGGGGGACGACGGCGGCATCGGAGAGCGCCTCGGTCCACACGCCGCCGAGGCCGACGACGAGGGTGGGGACGACCCCGTCGCGTCGCGCGGAGACGAGCAGCTCGACACCGGCCGGGACGTGGCGCTCGACCAGCACCGCGCCGAGCCCCAGCGCCACCAGCCGCCCGTGGGCATCGCGCACCTCGGTCTCGGTTGCGAGGTCCAGCTCCAGGGCGCCGAGCTCGGACTTGTGCTGCAGCTGATCGTCGCTCAGCTTCGCCACCACCGGTCCGCCGAGCTCCGCCAGGATCGCGACCGCCTCCTCCGCGTCGGCCGCGAGCCGGCCCTCGACGACGGGGACGCCGGCCTCCCGCAGGAGGTCCTTCGTCGCGTGCTCCGAGAGCCACTGCCCGCCGGAGGGCGCATCGGCGGGCCGCCGCGCGCCGCGGGCGAGTGAGCCCATCTCGCGCAGCCTCGCGGGATCGCCGGGCTCGGCGCCGACCGCGGCGGCGCACGCGATCCCGGTCCGCAGCCCGGCCACCCCGGGCACTCCGGCCGCGATCATCCGCGCCGCGCTCTCGTCCTGGAGCAGCTCCGGGAGCGTCGAGGAGATGACGACGGGCACCTCCGCGGCCCTCGCCCCGTCGAGGATCCCGTCCAGGACCGCGTCCCACGAGGTCTTCGTGTCGCCGTACAGGCCGATCGGCTCGTCGTAGAAGATCAGCACCCGCTCGATCTCGGGGTCGTCGGCGACCGCGACGATCATGTCGCGCAGGCGCTCGCGCTCGCCCCAGATCATCGCCGTGTAGTCGAGCGGGTTCTGGATCGTCGCCGCGTGCGGCACGAGGTCCTCCAGCCGGCGCTCGGTCTCGGCTGAGAAGGCCGGAAACGGCAGTCCGCGTCGCTCCGCCTCGTCGCCGGCGGAGCTCGAGTCGCCCCCGGAGCAGGTCATCACCGCCAGCCCGCCGCCCGAATCATGCGCGCGACCTGCGAGCAAATCGCGCGGTTCGTGGCGGGTCGAGGTTGGCTTGGGCCTACGCAGCGCCAGCGTCTTCGCGAGCTCGAGCAGATCGTGAAAGTCTGCCGCCTGCACCGCGCCCGCCTCCTCGAGCAGCGCCGCGAACGCGCGCTGGTCGCCCGCCACCGCGCCGGTGTGGGCCGCGGCCGCCGCGGCGCCGACCTCCGACGCGCCGGCCTTCGTCACCGCCACACCGATCCCGGCGTCGACGCACGCGGCGAGCGCATCGCACAGCACGGCGCCGTCGCCGTCGGTCTCCAGGTTGAGTGCCACGGAGCGGATCCCCTGCTCGTGCTCGGCGAGGTACAGCAGGAACTGCGCCGGCTCGATGACCGCCCCGTTGCCGCACGAGATCACGGTGTGGAAGCGGAGCCCGCGCTGGACCGAGATCGCGTTCACCGCCTGGTTTCCGCTCTGCGAGACGATCGCGATCTCGCCCGGCTCGCGCGCGTACACCGCGTCTCCCCACAGGGCGACGCGCTCGGGGAACGAGACGATCCCGTTCCCGTTCGGGCCGCACACCGGAAGCTCGTGCCGGGTCGCGTTCGCGATCAGCTCTTCCTCGAGGCCGCGACCCCCTTCGACCTCGGCGAACCCGGCGCCGTACACGACCGCGCCGCCGCACCCGAGCTCGCCGGCCTCGTCGACCACCCCCGGAACCGCCGCCGCGGGCACCGAGATCACCACCGCGTCCGGGACCGCGGGCAGCTCGGCGAGCGAGGGGAAGCACGCGTACTCGTGCACCTGCTCGCGCTTCGGGTTCACGCCCCACACCTCGCCGGGGTACCCGAGCTCGCCGAGGTTGATCAGCGTCTGGCCGCCGTACGACTCCTCGCGGTCGGTCGCGCCGACGACCGCGACGGAGTGCGGGTGGAGTAGTCGGTGGAGATCCACGGGCTCTTGATAGCCGATGGCCCGGTCAGCCGTTAGTGCAGGGTCCGCTCCACGCCGCGGCGCTCCAGCGCCCGGGTGACGATCAGCCGCTGGATCTCGCTCGTGCCCTCCCAGATCCGGTCCACACGCAGCTCGCGGTTGAACCGCTCCGCGACGTTGGTGCGCATGTACCCGCGCCCGCCGAAGGCCTGCACGGCGCGGTCCGCGCACCGGCACGCCGCCTCGGAAACGAACAGCTTCGCCATCGAGGCCTTCGCGTGGATCACCTTCGGGTCGACGACGCCCTCGTCCTCGAGCCGCGCCACCTCCATCGTCAGCAGCCGGCCCGCTGCCGCGTCAGCCGCGGAGTCGGCGAGCGGGAAGGACACGCCTTGGTAGTCGTAGATCCGGCTCTCGCCCTGGACGCGCTCGATCGACCACGCGACCGTCTCCTCGAGCAGGCGCCACATCGAGCCGACGCCGCGGGCCGCGATCCCGACCCGCTCCTCGGTGAACCACTTCCGCTGCAGATCGTCACCGCCGCCGAGCCCGCCGATCATGTCCTCGTCGGCGACCTCGACGTCGTTGAAGCGAATCGTCGGATGGCCGTGCGGATAGGTGTGGGTGAACGGCGGGTCCTCGACGACCTCGATCCCGGACTTCTCCGCGTCGACCAGGAACAGGGTCGGGAGCTCCTTCCCGTCCTCGATCGCGTTCGCCATCACGATGTACACGGCGGCGATGTCGCCGTAGGTCACGAACCACTTCTCACCGTTGATCACCCAGCCGCCGTCCGAGCGCTTCGCCGTCGTCGCGATGCGCGACGGATCGGAGCCGGCGTCGCCCTCGGTCACCGCGTAGGCGTCGTGGAGCTCGCCGCGCAGAGCGGGCTTCAGCCACCGCTCGATCTGCTCCTCGCTCCCGGCCTTGAGCACGTTGTACGCGCCCGGCATGTACCAGGACAGCGCGTTCGTGGATCGGCCGAGCTGCTCCTCGACCAGGAACCACTCGAACTTCGTCCACCCCTGTCCGCCGTGCTCGCGGGCGTGCAGGCCGCCGCTGAGGCCGGCCTCGATCGCCTCGCTCTTGATCCGCTGCTTGAGCTCGTCGGGGATCTTCCCCCCGCTCGTCTCGGCGAGAACCTCGTTCGGGATCAGCACCTCGTCGACGAAGCGCCGCGCGCGCTCGCGCAGATCCTTCTGCTCGGGGGTCAACCCGTTGTTGCTCTGCTGCTCGGCGACCAGCGTTGCGGTGTCGGTGCTCATCAAAGTCCTCCGTTCGATCTCAGCCGTTCGATGTCTATTACGGGACCAGGACGTCCTCGAGCCGCGAGCGAACGTCCGCCGTCTTCTCGGCGGCGCGGCCCGGCAGCCCGAGCAACAGCCCGTGGTGGTTTGCGACGACCTCGATCGCGATCGCGCGCGCCTCGACGACCCGCGGGTCGTCGCTGGCGGCGGTGTTCTCGATCAGGGTCACGACTTCGGTCAGGTACTCGAGCCATGGGCGCTGGCGTCCCCGAACCACCAGCCGCTCGATCCGCTGCCGCTCGCGAGCGACGGCGTCCGGCATCGGATCCCCGTCCGCGCGCAGCGTCGCGACCGCGGCCGGAAGCTCGCGTTCGGGCTCGGGTGTGAGCGAGAGCCATGCATCTCGCCCGCTCGGGATTGGGGCCCGCCTGGACACGCGGGGCGATGATAACATCGACTGATCACAAAGTCAGGAACCTCATCTGCCCTGCCTCCCCGCCTGTACCGCGACCCGATGGCGCTCGAGGCCGAGCACGCGAGAATCCTGGAGCGGAGCTGGCAGCTCGCTGGACACGTCTCCCAGCTCCCCGAGGTCGGCAGCTACCTGACGACGCAGGCCGGCACTCAGCCGGTGCTCGTCGTCCGCGACAAGGAGCACGAGCTGCGCGCGTTCCGCAACGTGTGCCGCCACCGCGGCTCGCGGCTGCTGAGCGGCTCGGGCCAGTGCGGGAAGGCGATCCGGTGCCGCTACCACGGCTGGACCTACCGCTTCGACGGGTCCCTGATCGGGATGCCCGAGGTGCGCAGCTTCGGCGACGACGTCGACAAGTCGACGCTCGGGCTGCTGCCGGCGCGAGTCGAGGAGATGTGCGGGCTCGTGTTCGTGAACATCGATCCCGACGCGCAGTCGCTCGCCGGTCAGCTCGGCGAGCTGCCCTCCCGCCTGGAGCGCTACGGGATCGAGAAGCTCGTCCCCTACGAGCCCGGTGAGGACTACCAAGAGGTGAACTGGAAGATCGTCTGCGACAACTATCTCGAGGGGTACCACATCCCGATCGGGCACCCGGGGCTGATGCGGATGCTCGACTACAAGAACTACGACGCCGAGCTCCACGACGGCTACGTGTGGTTCGAGGCGCCGCTCCGGGACAAGCCCGCCGGGACCCGGATGGAGCGCGCGTACCGGCGCCTCGTGCGGCCGATGCCCGGCCTCAGCGACGACGACCTGCGGACGTGGCGCTACATCTTCATTTACCCGAACACGGCGATCGACCTGTACCCGGACCAGATCGGCACGTGGCAGATCAAGCCGGACGGCGTCAAGCGCACCCATGACGTGTTCATGGGCTATCGCGAGCGCAACCCGGGCCTCCGCACGCGGCTCGTGCAGCGGATCAACACGAAGCTGAACAAGCTGGTCCACAAGGAGGACGTCGACCTGGTCGCGAACGTCCAGGCCGGAATTGAAACGCGCGGGTACCGGCCCGGACCGCTGTCGGCGCGCGAGAGCGCGATCGCGTGGTTCGCCGACAAGATCCGCGAGGACCTCGGTCCGGACGCGGCGGCGGACGAGCCCGAGCTCCGCCACCGCTCCGAGATCGAGGCGGGCGCCGCGGCGTGAGCCCGGCGGTCGCAGTCCAGGCCGAGCCGAGCGCGCGCGAGCGGATCCTCGACGCGGCCGTGGAGCGGATCGCGACCGAGGGCATCGACGGCGTCCGGATCGCGCGGATCGCGATGGACGCGCGCGTCTCGACCTCGCTCGTCCACTACCACTTCGACAGCCGCGAGGCGCTGCTCGCCGAGGCGCTCCTGCACTCGTTCGAGCTCGCCGGCGACGTCCGCATCGGGGAGCGCAACGGCGACGCGACCTCGCACGCCGACACGCTCGCGGCGATGATCGACCAGTGCATGCCGTACCCGGGCGCGGCGGAGCGCGACTGGATCCTGTGGGTCGAGCTGTGGCTGCGCGCGGTGCGTCGGCCCGAGCTTCGAGACACCGCGGCGCGCCTTTACGCCCGCATGCACGAGTGGCTGGCGAGCGAGATCGCGGCCGGTGTCGCCGCCGGCGAGTTCGCCGACTGCAAGGTCGACGCGCTCACCGATCGGGTCCTGGCGTTGCTCGACGGGCTCGGAGTCCGAGCCCTGCTCGGGGACCCGTCGATGCCCGTGCAGCGGGCGCGGGGCGAGGTGTGGCGGGTGCTGGCCGCCGAGCTGGGGCTGGACGGGGAGATGCCCGCGCGGGCGAACGGGTGAGCGCCGGCTCGCGGGCTGGTGTACGAGTCGGGCGTCGGGGGTATAGGGTTCTTGAATGACGGTTCAGATAACGGACCGTCATAGGAGGAGAGGGGTAGGAGGAGATGAGCCCGCGGCCCGAGATCGCGCACCGGCGCCGGCCGGAGATACTCGCTGCTGCGAGCGAGGTGATCAGGGAGCGCGGCGTGCAGGGGACGCGGATCGTGGACGTCGCGGATCGGCTCGGGAGCAGCCCGCCAGCCCTCCTCTACTACTTCGACTCGAAGAGCGAATTGCTGTCGACGGCGCTGATCACCGCCGAGGAGGGCTTCTACGAGGAGTTCGAGCAGCGGCTCGAGCGGCAGACCAACGCGCGCGAGGCGCTGGTGCTGCTCGTCGACGCGTGCCTCGGCGACGACGGCGACAACGACGCGTCCCTATGGATCGAGCTGTGGTCCCGGTCGCTCCGCGAGCCTGAGCTGGCGCGGATGCGCGCGCAGCTCGACACCCGGTGGCGCGACACGATCGCGCGGATCGTCAGGCAGGGTCAGGAGTGTGGGGAGTTCGGGCCCGCCGACCCCGACGACGTCGCGACGCTGCTCGGGTCGCTGCTCGACGGGTTCTCGATCCAGGTGACGCTGGGCGACGACGCGGTCCCCGTCTCCCGGGCACGACGGCTGTGCCTCGAGCTGCTGGAGCGCGAGTTGGACTGCGAGTTCCCGAGCGCCTACGATTCGGAGGAGATGTCGGTGGGGTGACGCAAATGAGAGAGAAAGGGATTCCGCGCCGCCGGGTGGCGCCGAGCGACGTCGTTCGCGGGCTGGGGCAGGGGAACGGCGAGCTGTGGCTCCCCGGGGTGGGGATGCGTCGCCGCGAGCTGCTCCAGGTTGGGGCGGGGACGGCACTTGCGCTGGGCCTGTCGGCGTGCGGGATCGGCCGCGGGCTGCAGGGCGACACCGACAAGGTGATCGAGCCCAAGGTCGACGGGGACCTCTTCTACTACAACTACTCGCAGTACATCAACCCGGCCGTCGTCAAGGAGTTCGAGGAGAAGTACGACGTACGGGTGGTCGAGTCGTACTTCGACTCGATGGAGGGGATGCTGGCGAAGCTCCGCGCCGGCAACACGTATGACGTGATCTTCCCGACGGCCGAGTACGTGCAGCGGATGATCCAGCAGCAGCAGATCCTCCGGGTCCCGCAGGACAAGCTCGAGTACCGGGACAACATCTACGCGTACTTCGACGACCCCTGGTACGACCCCGACTCGGCCCACTCGGTCCCCTACTCGATGTACATCACCGGGATCGGTTACCGCACCGACCTGATCGAGGGCATGACCGGGTCGTGGGACGACTTCAAGAACCCGGACGGGGACGGGCGGGTGACGATGCTCGACGACTTCCAGGAGGCGCTCGCGGCGGGCAACCTCGTCAACGGCTTCGACATGAACACGGTCGTCGAGTCCGAGCTCGAGACGACGAAGAACTGGCTGCTCGACGTGAAGCCCTACCTGCGCGGCTACTCGGTCGACACGATCACGACGATGGCGAGCGGCAACGGGTGGATCGTCCACCTGTGGAACGGCGACATCATCAACATCCGCTACCGGGTCGACGACCCCCAGAACTACGTGTTCCAAAAGATCAAGCAGGACGGGTTCCCGGTCGGCAGCGACGCGATGGTGATTCCCGTCAATGCCGAGCACCCGGGGACGGCGCTGCTGTTCATGGACCACATGCTGAACCCGAAGAACGCGGCCAAGAACGTGTCCTGGAACGGCTACCCGATGCCGAACAAAGGCCAGGACCAGACCTTCGCCGACCTCGCGAAGGGCGATCCCGAGATCGTCGTCACGACTGACGACCTCGAGTCGGGTGACCAGTTCGCGAACCTGACGCAGACCGAGCGCGAGCAGTGGACCAACACGTGGCTCGAGGTCAAGGCGTCCTGATCCGTGTCTGAGAACCGGTTCGCCCACCTGATGCTGCTCCCGGCGGGCCTGTGGCTGCTGCTGCTGTTCGCGGTCCCGCTGTTCATCCTCCTGCTCGTCTCGCTGGGGGCGACCGACCCGGCCTACCAGGCCGTGTACGGCTGGAACCCGGGGAACTTCGCCGACGTCTTCGATCCGCTGTTCGCGCCGGTGCTGCTTCGCTCGGTGCTGTTCGCGCTCGCCACCGTCGCGCTCTGCCTGCTGATCGGGTACCCGGTCGCCTACTACATCGCTCGCTTCGGCGGCCGCTGGAAGACGCTGCTGATCGCGGTCGTCGTCCTCCCGTTCCTCGTCAACTACCTCGTCCGCACGTACGCGTGGGTCGCGATCCTCTCCGACGAGGGGCTCGTGAACGGGATCATCGGCGGCAAGCTCGGGATCTCCGAGAGCGGGATCCAGTTCGTGAACACGCCGTACGCGGTGATCGGCGGCCTCGTGTACGGCTACCTTGCGTTCATGATCCTGCCGCTGTACGCGGCGCTCGATCGCATGGACCCGTCGCTGATCGAGGCCGGCAAGGACCTGTATGGCAGCAGGTGGCAGACGTTCTGGAACGTCACGTGGCCGGCGGCGTTCCAGGGCGTCGCCGCGGGCTGCGTGCTCGTCTTCCTCCCCTCCGTCGGGGACTTCGTCGCCGCCCAGCTCCTCGGCGGGCCAGACACGTACATGGTCGGGAACCTGATCCAGCAGCAGTTCCTCGAGAACCAGAACTGGCCCTTCGGCGCCGCGCTGACGGCCGTGATGATGCTCTTCCTGCTGATCTGGATGTCGATCTACCTGCGCTCCGCCGCGCGATCGTCCCAGCAGGAGGCGATGTGAGCACCGTCGCGGAGCCGCGGGCGGGGCGGGTGTCGCTGCCGAAGGCGCGGCAGGGACGCAGGCGCCCGCGCGACTTCGACAAGCCGCGGTTCCTGCGCGCCTTCTTCTGGCTGTTCATGATCTTCACCTTCGCGCCGCTCGCGATCGTGGCGCTGTTCTCCTTCAACTCGACCCCGTCGCTGCAGGACTTCAACGGCTTCAGCCTGCAGTGGTACGACGAGTTCCTCAGCAACGCGACGCTGCGCCAGTCGCTCACGGCCAGCATCGAGATAGGGCTCGTGACGATGGTCGTCGGCACGTTCCTCGGCACGACGCTCGCCTTCGCGCTGGTCCGGGCGCGGTCGAGGATCGCCCGCTCGAGCAACCTGCTGATGCTGTTCCCGCTCGTCACCCCCGAGATCGTCGCCGGCGTCGCGGCGCTGCTGCTGTTCGCGCAGATCGGGATGGAGCTGTCGCTCGCCACGATCATGATCGCCGAGATCACGTTCTCGATCTCGTTCGTGACCGTGATTGTGCGGGCGCGGTTGTCGGCGCTCAACCGGGAGGTCGAGGAGGCCGCGCTTGATCTCGGCGCCACCCGGATCGAGACGCTGCGCCTGATCGTGCTGCCGGCGCTGTGGCCCGCGATCCTCGCCTCCGGACTGCTGATCTTCGCGCTCAGCTTCGACGACTTCGTGATCGCGTTCTTCACCACCGGCGAGTCGCCGACTCCGCTGGCGGTGCAGATCTACTCCTCGATCAGGTTCGGCGTGCGGCCGACCATCAACGCGATCGGGACCTCGATGCTGCTGATCTCGTTCCTGATCCTCGCGGTGGCGGTACTGCTGCCGCGGATCCTGGGGCGCAAGGACGAGCAAAACGTGCTGATGGGAGGAGACACCGTATGACGAGTGACGGCAACGGCGCGGGGCAGGAGGCGATCCGGTTCGAGGGGGTGAGCAAGCACTTCGGCGACACGGCCGCGGTCGACGACCTCAACCTGGTGGTCAATCGCGGGGAGTTCTTCTCGCTGCTGGGGCCGTCCGGGTGCGGGAAGACGACCACGCTGCGGATGGTCGCCGGGTTCGAGCAGCCGACGGCGGGAAGCGTCCACCTCGACGGCGAGCCGGTCGAGGGCGTGCCACCGTACCGGCGCAACGTCAACACGGTGTTCCAGTCCTACGCTCTGTTCGAGCACCTCGACATCGAGGGCAATGTCGCCTTCGGGCTGAAGCGCAGCAAGGTCCCCAGTGACGAGATCAAGACCCGGGTAGCAGAGGCGCTCGAGCTCGTCCAGCTCACGGGCCGCGAGAGCTCGAAGCCGGCGCAGCTCTCCGGCGGCCAGATGCAGCGGGTGGCGCTGGCGCGGGCGCTCGTCAACAAGCCCTCGGTGCTGCTGCTCGACGAGCCGCTCGGCGCGCTCGACCTGAAGCTGCGCAAGCAGATGCAGGTGGAGCTGAAGGAGATCCAGCGCGAGGTCGGGATCACGTTCCTGTACGTGACCCACGACCAGGAGGAGGCGCTGGCGATGTCCGACCGGATCGCGGTGATGGACGCCGGCGTCGTGCAGCAGTGCGGCCCGCCGGAGGAGATCTACGAGACCCCGCACAAGACCTTCGTCGCCGGGTTCATCGGCGTCTCGAACCTGCTTCCGGCGACCGTCGACGGAAAGGGCATCAAGCTCGCGGGCGGTGAGACGTGCAAGGCCAACCTCCCCGACGACGTCTCGGCCGGCGACGCGGTCCACTGCTCGGTGCGCCCGGAGAAGATCTTCCTCGGCTCCCAGGTCGACAAGGACATGATCGCGCTCGAGGGGACGATCGTGGAGCGGATCTATCTCGGGACGACGACGCAGGTGATCGTCGACCTCGGCGACGACCAGCGCGTGATCTCGCTGGAGCAGAACACTGATCGCTCGCGTGCGGACGATCGGTGGGAGATCGGGCAGAAGATCAAGCTCGGGTGGTACCCCGAGCACGCCCTGGTCTTGCATTAGGCATGCATTAGGGCGCCCTAACTTCCTGCTCGACATCCTGATAGCGTGCGCCAATGGCCCATGCCTCTTAGGGTGCCCTAATGTCCTTCGCCCAGGCTCCACTGGACGAGATGGCGCTGACGATCGCCGGCGCGTTCCGGCCGGTGAACGCGGGTCGTGCCCGCGCTCGCCTCGACCTCCTCGGACAGGCGCTCGCGCGGCGGCGGCTCGACGATCCCACGACCCGCGCGCAGGCGCTGGTCGAGACGATGACCGCACACGCCGGATTCGCGGTCGACGACCGCGGCGACGCCGAGGCGCTGATGCTCGATCGAGTCCTGACGCGAAGCACGGGTCACCCGCTGTCGCTCGCGATCGTGTACGCGGCGGTCGCCAAGCGGGCCGGATTCGATCTGCACGTGATCGGCGCTCGCGAGACCTTCCTCCTCGGCGACCCCGAGTCCGATCCGCCGCTCGCCATCGACCCCATCCCCGGGGGCCGCGTCGTGCGGGACCGACTGTGGTGGCTGTGCCCCCACATGGTCGGGCTGCGCCTGCTCGACGAGATCAGCGAGCGCTACGCGCGGCACGGAGACCTCCGCGCGGCGATCCTCGCCGCCGAGCTGCGGCTGCTGCTTCCCGTCGATGCCGGTCTGCACCGACACCACGAGCTCGAGCTGACGAAGCTGCGCGCTCAGCTGAACTGAGCTGAGCGACCGCTACGCACGCCACTCGCCGGCCGCGTAACGATCGAGCCCACCGAACAGCTCGCCGGTCTCCAGCGTCGCGATCCCGTGCCGGTACTCGTTCGACAGCGCCTCGCCGAGGTCCAGCGACCACTGCTCGTACGAGGAGGCGCGGTCGCTGCGCAGCTCGACGCGGCTCGCGCGCGGGGCGCCGGGCTCGCGCATCGCCTTCAGGTCGGCTCCGGCGCAGAACGTGTCGTTGGCCCCGGTGAGCACGGCGGCCGCCGCATCTTCGTCGGCGTCGAAGGCGCGAAAGGCGCCGACCAGCGCCTCGGCGGTGGGCTGGTCGATCGCGTTCGCGACCTCCGGCCGGTCGATCGTCACGACCGTCACTGGGCCGTCGCTGTCGACGTGGATGCTCATCGCGTGGCCGCGGCGGATCGTATCCCCCGTTCACATACGATCCATTGACTACAAGGTCAGGAACGCGACGACAGGAAAGGGAGCGGCTTTGGCGGCAACAGAAACGAACGGGATCCCGGACTCGACCACCCTCTACTTCGGCCCCTGGTACGGGCGCTCGCCGTACTTCGAGGCGACGCTGAAGGCCGGTTGCTCGGCGTACGACGTCTACAACCACACCTACATCCCGGCGTACTACGACGACCCGGCGGTCGAGTACGAGGCGCTGCTCGAGGGCGTGACGCTGTGGGACGTCGGGGTCGAGCACATCGTCCAGATCAAGGGACCCGACGCGCTCGAGTTCACCAACCTGCTCACCAGCCGCGACCTGACCAAGTGCGCGGTCGGCCAGTGCAAGTACGCGCTCCTGATTGAGAAGGACGGCGGGATCGTCAACGACCCGGTGCTCCTGCGGCCCGACGAGGACACCTTCTGGCTCGCGCTCGCCGATAGCGACGCCGGCCTATGGGCGCGCGGGATCGCTTGGGGAGCGGAGATGGACGTTGAGATCTCGGACCCGCCCGTGTACCCGGTCCAGATCCAGGGACCGAAGGCGAAGGACGTCGTGGGGGAGCTGTTCGGCGCCGAGGTGCTGGAGATGCCCTACTACCACTGCATGCACGCGGAGCTCGACGGGATCCCGGTCGTGATCGGACGCACGGGGTGGACCGGCGAGGTCGGGTACGAGCTGTACCTGCGCGACCCGAACCGCGGCCTGGAGCTGTGGGACCGGGTGATGGACGCGGGCAAGCCGCACGACATCCGCCCGATTGCGCCGTGCGAGGCGCGGCGGATCGAGGCCGGGATCTTCAACTACCGCTCAGACATCACGCTCGACAACAACCCGTTCGAGGTGATGGGGCTGGAGCGATTGGTCGAGGAGCAGGACCAGAGCTACATCGGCCGTGACGCGCTGGAGCAGATCCGATCCGAGGGCGTCAGCCGGAAGCTCGTCGGGATGGAGATCGAGGGCGAGCCGATGGAGTGGGAGCTGACCCAGTTCTGGCCCGCGAGCTCGGGCGGCGAGCGCGTCGGCCACGCGACGATCGCGATCCGCTCGCCGCGGCTGAAGAAGAACATCGGCTACGTGTGGGTCCCGATCGAGCTCGCCGACCCGGGAAACGAGCTCGAGCTCGAGCTCCCCGACGGCTCGAAGCGAAAGGCGACCACCCAGGCGATCCCGTTCGTCGACCCGCGCAAGGTGACGCCGGCGGCTTAGAGAGGTAGTCGGCCGAGCTGCTCGAGCCGCGGTCGGAGATCGCGCAGCTCCACGCTCCGTTCGAGGGTTGGCATGAGTTCGTAAGCGCGGCACCACGCGACGTCTCATGTTGCACGGAGTGGTGAAGGGCCTTGCCGCCCACCCCGAGCAGGATCGCCGGACGAACGATGAACACGAAGAGGAGCACGAGGATCGACGCCCCGAGGATCCCCATCGCGAGCGTCCGGTTTCGCGTCTGGCGGGCCGTGCGCGCCAAGGGGCGGGACCGTATGCGCGGTCCCTAAGCGGCTGCTTAACGGGCGTTGAGCAGCTCGACCTTGCGGACCTGGTCATGGCGGCCCTTGCCGCGCT
>Ga0214473_10003388_pt1 | contig 19356 bp, 19 predicted proteins | sample RVTome_7_FD_203509 | JGI IMG/M metagenome (GOLD analysis project Ga0214473, IMG submission 203509) | Soil microbial communities from uranium-contaminated site in the Upper Colorado River Basin, Wyoming, United States - RVT98D197 | ecosystem: Environmental > Terrestrial > Soil > Contaminated >... | reverse complement strand
TGTCGTCACTGGTTTTGAAGGCCCTTGATAATGGGCTGCGACTGGTTCTGTCGTTATAAATTTACAGCAGCCCAACTACCGCTTGCAGCTGGCGGCTCGCCTGGGTTGAATCCCAAGCGCCCACAGCTTAGCCGGAGCGTCAGGTGTACGTAGGCCGTATTGCAGAAAGCGATCCCTCTATGAAAAAGGAATACGTGCGTGGTTACACGGCAAGGGAAAGCGTGAGACCGGTGAATCAGGCAACCACACTGGCCGAAATCCTGCACTCCGACACCGTATATCCGGCAGGAAGCAATGTGCTGGAGGCGGGATGCGGCGTTGGAGCGCAAACCATCATTTTGGCGCGTAACAGCCCCAACGCCAAATTCACATCGATCGATCCATCGGAGGAATCCCTTCGCGCCGCAAGAGAGCGTGTCTCCTCGCAAGGCTTCACGAAAAATACTTTCATTGCAATGGTTGAAGGGGTCAAGGGACAGGCGATACGATCGGGCATCATGGAGGAGGCAGATTGGGAACTTGGAATCAGGGATTTATACCGGACTACGAGGGAGGACGGTACGTTTATCTATACATTTTTCAAAGGGAAGGCTCAATGAAACAACGAATCTTCGACTCGCACCTCCATATCATTGACCCGGCATTTCCCTTGGTGCCGAACAAAGGATACCTGCCGGATCCGTTCACCGTTGATGATTACCTGGGGAAAGCGCGTCCATTGGGTGTTACGGCTGGTGCCGTTGTCTCGGGTTCTTTCCAAGCTTTCGATCAAGGTTATCTCTTGAGCGCCCTTGAGCGGCTTGGCCCCACGTTCGTGGGCGTCACGCAATTGCCGGCCTCGGTACCCGATGCGGAGATCATTCGGCTTAACGAGAAGGGCGTAAAGGCGGTTCGGTTCAACTTGAAACGCGGTGGCTCGGAGTCGGTCGAGCACCTGGAGTCCTTCGCTCGGCGAGTCCATGATCTCGTTGGTTGGCATGTCGAGCTCTACGTTGATTCACGCGAACTTCACGAATTACAAGCCCTCTTGATGCGCCTTCCTGCGGTCAGCATCGATCATCTCGGACTGTCGAAAGAGGGTTTCCCGACCTTACTACGGCTTATGGAAAAAGGTGTCAGGGTGAAGGCCACGGGCTTCGGACGCGTTGATTTCCCGGTTGGTGACGCGCTCCGGGCCATTCACGCCGCGAATCCACACGCCCTGATGTTCGGGACGGACTTGCCATCGACGCGCGCGCCACGGCCATTTGAGACGCGCGACATCGTGCTGCTTGTTGACGTGCTTGGGTATAAGGGAGCGGAAAAAGCACTTTGGCTGAACGCGGTCAGCTTTTATCGGCTTTCGGTAAATGTGGTCAAAGGCGTCCGCAGCTGAAGCGGAGCGTTCGGCGGCATAAGGAGGAAAGATGAAGGTCAACGTATTCCAGCATGTGCCGTTTGAAGATATTGGCAGCATGGCTCCTTGGCTAAAGGCTCGTGGGGCCGAAGTGAGGTACACGCGTTTTTTTGAGAATCCTTCCTTGCCTGACCGTAAGGGCCTCGATCTCGTAATTGTCATGGGCGGCCCGATGAGTGTCAACGACGAAATGGAATTTCCTTGGCTTCGACCTGAAAAACAATTCCTCCATGATGCGATTGGACACGGGGTTTCTGTTTTAGGAGTGTGCCTGGGGGCACAGCTCATCGCCAGCGCTCTGGGGTGCAGGGTTTATCGAAATCGGGTGAAGGAGATCGGGTGGTTCCCGATTGAGGGGACACCTGCCCCCGCCACAGCATTCCGATTTCCCCCGACGTGCACCGTGTTCCATTGGCATGGCGAGACCTTCGATCTCCCGGCAGGTGCCGTTCGTTTGGCGAGAAGCGAGGCCTGCGAGAACCAGGCGTTTCAGATCAAAGAGAACGTGATCGGTCTGCAGTTTCATCTCGAAACCACGCGGCAGAGCGCGCGGGTCCTTGTAGAGCATTGCTCTCACGAGTTGGTGCCCGGTCCATATATTCAATCGGCGTTCCAGTTGGATGCCGTTCCGGATGAAACCTACGCCGAGATCAACGGACTTATGGACCAGGTGCTGACTTATGTCGAGCGTCTCGCGGGCTAACTACGCAGAGGTACGTACAATGAGACCCAGAGATATTTTAAATCAAAGAAAGAAAATTTACTTCATGATCGTGGCGATAAGTTTCGTCATATTAGCTATGGTAGCGTTCCTGGACAAATATTTACCTCCATCCTTGTTCAATATAATGTCACTTGGCTCAGGTGCTGTATTTACGGTTGGAATAGTATTAGTGTACATAGGAATTAAATGTCCCAAGTGCAATAAAATATTGGGGCTTAAATTCGTATATGCAGAGGAAACACTTACCCATTGTCCTCGTTGCGGAATCAATTTCGATGAGGATTCATTATAAATATCCATGACAGGAGGAAAAGCATGAGCATCCGGGACACCGCTTGGAACGCTGTTAAATGGAAGGTCATGAAGGCTCATCTTGGCTACACCGATGAGGAGATGAAGGCATTTCGAGAGAATCCGAGAAACGAAGATGTCCTCTCGAAAGCGCCCGCCTTGATCCACAAGACGATCGTCCTGGAGGTCGTTCAGTCTCACGGTTGCAACAGCCAACACAAGGCAGGTGACAAATTCATCTTTGATGGCGCCGGAAATCTCCTGACGAAACATTGCCCAAAAAAGATTTGCATCTACGCGCTCAACGCGGCAACCTCAATGATCTTCGCATCCAACGAGCTCTTCTACGCGGGCATTGATCCCAATGAAATGCGGTTCAGGCGAGCCGCCTGCTTTGACGTTGGTGTGCAGTGTGGCGGCTGGGGCCGGATCGTACTCGAGCTCAGCGTACAGGACCGGAAGGAGGGAGGCAGGTGATGTTGGGTACACGCAGCCGTTCTCGGGTCCACGGCTCTCTGCAACCTTGCCTTTCCCGACGAGCTGCCGTCGTTCCGCCAGGGCATGTGGAAATTCCATCGCACGGTTGACAAGAAGACGCTCGAGGTGACGGAGTGCTCGAGCCCGTCGGAGGACATGAAAAAGCAGAACGCAATGCTCGAGAAAATCGGTTGCCGGTTCCGTCATGACCGTGGAAAGCGATAGCGCGTACAAGATCGAGATCGACGCAGTGACCAATGGTCAAGCGACGAAGGAGCGGCTCGTCGCACAACGTGTCGGCGTATGCAGGAAGTAGACCGGCGCGAATCCAGCGCGGCACTCCGGACATCCATGGATGGAAAGGGAAATGCCGCACGGGAGGAAACCACTGAACGGGAGGGAAGCAGCCATGCCAGGCGACCCGAAGGCGGATGCGCTGACGAAATCGGCGGTTACGGCGGTAAATCGCTTCAACGAGGCCTTCAACCGGCACGATGTCGACGCCGTGATGGCGGCCATGACGAAGGATTGCGTATTCGAAAACACTTGGCCGGCGCCGGACGGAGAGCGCTACGAGGGTCGGGAGTCCGTTCGGTCCTTTTGGGAGAAATTCTTCCGTTCTTCCCCCAATGCCGTTTTCAAAGCGGAGGAGATCTTCGCCGGGGGAGACCGTTGCGTCGTCCGGTGGCGGTACGAATGGGTGGAAAAGGACGGCAAGCCCGGACACGTCCGGGGCGTGGATGTCGTTCGGGTGCGGGATGGGAAAGTGTCCGAAAAACTTTCCTACGTGAAAGGCTGAAACGGTCGGGAACGAAGGTTTCGCGCGAGGCGGCGCGCCGGCTTACACCGGTGTGACCCGAAGGAGTACGTTACGGGTCCTGGGTCCGTCGAACTCGCACAGGAAGATCGCCTGCCAGGTTCCCAGCACCAGCTGGCCGGCCTCTACGAAGACCGAGACGGAAGGGCCGATCAGGCTGGACTTTGCGTGGGCGTGCGCGTTCCCCTCGGTGTGCAGGTAGTTCCCCTTGGAGGGGACCATCGACTCCAGGATGTTGAGGAGGTCCTTCCGGACGTTCGGATCGGCGTTCTCGTTGATGGTCACCGCCGCGGTCGTGTGGGGGATAAAGATCGTGCAGGCGCCCTGTGTAATGCCGCTTTCCCGGACCACGTAGCGCACCGTGGCGGTGATGTCGACAAGCTGTTGTGCAGCCTCGGTCCGAACGTTGACGGTTTTCACGTTCATCGGGCTTCCCCCTTGGCATCCCTTTGTAGCACAGGAGCTTCACAAGGGTCAAGGAAGGGTGTCCCCCACGGGGGACTTCCCGCTATAATGGGTCCCGTGACGCCGACGATGCGCTTGATATTGGCCTCCGCCTCTCCCCGTCGCCGAGAGCTGCTCCACGCCGTCGGGGTGCCGTTCCGGGTGGTCCCTTCCCGCATCGAGGAGGCCCCCCGGCCGGGGGAGACGCCTCTACGGTTCGTACGCCGGGCCGCACGCGAAAAAGGGGAGGAGGTGGCCTCCCGTTACACATCGGCATTCGTCCTGTCGGCGGACACGGTCGTCGTTGCGAAGGGAAAGATTCTCGGGAAGCCCGCGGACCGGAAGGAGGGGCAGCGCATGCTCTCCCTGCTCGCAGGGCGCGAGCACCTGGTGCACACGGCGGCCTGCCTGCTTCGGCTGGACGGCGGGTACCGGGATGGATTGTGCGTGACCACCCGCGTCCGGTTCCGTCCGCTGACGGAGGAAGAGATCACGGCGTATCTCCGCACCGGCGAGAGCGACGACAAGGCGGGGGCCTATGCCGCGCAGGGAGCGGGAAATCTCCTCATCGACCGGATCTCCGGCTCCTTCACGAACGTGGTCGGCCTCCCGATGACGCAGACGCTTGCGATGCTGCTGCGGGCGGGGCTGCTCGTCGTGTCACGGAAAGGTTCCGGCTGGTACGAGTTCGCTGGAGGAAGGTCATAAAGGAATGGAAGAGCCGGTCAGCGACCGCGTGGCAAGGGTCCTGGAACGGGTAGCCCGCTCGGCGGCTCGTTCGGGCCGTTCCCTCGAATCGATCCGGCTGGTGGCGGTCACCAAGACGCATCCGGTGGAACGGGTCGCCGAGGCCTACGAGGCGGGCTTGAGGAGGTTCGGCGAGAACTACGTCCAGGAGGCGGAAGAGAAGGTACGGGCGTTCCCCGACGCGGAGTGGCACCTGATCGGGAAGCTCCAGGCGAACAAGATCAAGAAGGCCGTTTCCCTGTTCGGCTGGATACAGTCGGTCGATTCCCCCCGCCTGCTGGCCGACCTCTCGCGCCGTTGCTTCGAGGCGGGGAAGACGATGCCGGTTCTCATCGAGGTGAATCTGGCCGGGGAGGGGAGCAAGGCGGGAATCCCGCCGGATGGGCTCGCAGGCCTCCTGTCGTCCGCCGCCGGCCTGCCGGGTGTCCGGATCCGGGGATTGATGGCCGTCCCGCCGATGACGGAAGATCCCGAGGAGAGCCGGCCCAATTTCGTGCGCCTGCGGGAGCTGTTGGGACGGGTTGCCTCCCTTGGAGGGGCGGCGGGGGAGATGACGGAGCTGTCGATGGGGATGTCGAGCGATTTCGAGGCGGCGATCGAAGAGGGGGCGACGATGGTCCGCGTGGGGACCGCCATCTTCGGGAGCCGTGCAAGGAGGGCTGGATGAAGGGTTTGGGGTTCATCGGGGCCGGGAACATGGCGGAGGCGATGATCCGGGGGATCCTCGCGGCGAAACTGCTGCCGCCCGAAAAGCTGTTCGTGCTGGACATCCGTACCGGGCGGACGGAGGAGCTTCGAAAGCGGTTCGGCGTCTCCGTTTCGTCCGGGCTCCAGGACCTGGTGCGAGGGAGCGAGACGATCGTGTTCGCCGTGAAGCCGCAAACGATCCCCGAGGTGCTCCGGAAGATGGCCGGAAACGCCGGCAGGGGAAAATTGTTCATTTCGATAGCGGCGGGGATCAAGACCCGGGTTTTCCTGGATGCCCTCGGGAAAGAAGGCAGCGTGGTGCGTGCCATGCCGAACGCTCCGGCCCAGGTGGGGATGGGAAGCACCGGTCTCTTCTTCGCGGCGGGCGTCAAGGAAGATCAGAAGGCGCGGACCCTCAAGATCTTCTCCTCTTTCGGTACCGTGGCCGAATTCTCGCGAGAGGAGCTCCTGGACGTGGTGACGGCGCTGTCGGGCTCGGGCCCCGCCTATGCCTTCCTCTTCATCGAGGCGCTGGCCGACGGCGCGGTCCGCAGCGGGATGGGGCGGGAGGAGGCGATCCTCCTGGCGGCCTCCACCGTGGAAGGAGCCGCGAGGATGGTGCGGGAATCGGGAAGGCACCCCGGGCAGCTGAAGGACCTGGTCACCTCGCCCGGCGGCACGACGGCGGCGGGGATCGCGGCGCTTGAAAGGGGAGCCTTTCGCGGGGCGGTGATGGACGCGGTGTTCGCCGCATGGCAGCGGTGCAGGGAACTTTCCACTTGAGGTGAAGGAAAATGATCGTCATTCAGGATCTGCTGAAAGTCATCCTTGAGCCGCTCGGGATCATCTTCCACTACGTCCTGGGAGCCTACATCTGGGTGCTGATCATCCGGGCGTTGCTTTCCTGGGTGAGCCCCGATCCGTACAACCCCATCGTCCGGGGACTCTACTCGATCACGGAGCCGGTCCTGTCCTTTTTGCGCCGGAAGTTCCCGCTGATGGCGGGGAGCATCGATTTCTCCCCCATGGTGGCCATCCTCGTCATCTGGTTCCTCCAGATGGTCTTCGACCGGCTCTTTCTCTCGATTTCGACCTGGCTTTCGTTCGTCGCCCGGTGACCGGGACGTCGGCCACGTTCTCCGTCCGAGTGCTGCCCCGCTCCGCGAGAGAGGAAGTGGCGGGGGTCGCACGGGATGCCGTACGGATCCGGCTGACGGCCCCTGCCGTCGAGAACCGGGCGAACGAGGCCCTCGTGCGGTTTCTCTCGCAGGCTCTCGGCGTTCCGCGCCGGCAGGTGGAGCTCCTTGCCGGCCAGCGCACTCGACACAAGGTCGTGCGCATCCACGGCATGTCAAGGGAGGAGATTTTCCGGCGTCTCGGACTAGATCAGCCCCCGGATCGGGCCGCCTCCTTGCGCTAATCCACGTTGTGCACCCAGCCGTACCGGTCCGGGATCTCTCCGTATTGAATGCCTGTGATCTCGTCGAACAGTTTCCGGGACAACTCTCCCACCCGGCCTCCGTTGACGTTGAATTCCTTGCCGTTGAAGCTCAAGGTTCCCACGGGGGAGATGACCGCGGCGGTTCCTGTTCCGAAAATCTCGCGCAAGGACCCGTCCTGGAAGGTTTTTGTCACTTCCCCCATGTTGACGGACCGCTCGGACACTTTCCATCCCCAGTCGCGCGCGATCCGCAGGACGGAGTCCCGGGTGATGCCGGGCAGGATCGATCCGGAAAGCGGGGGGGTTACGAGTTCTTCTCCGATGACGAAGAAGATGTTCATCGTGCCGACCTCTTCGACCTGCCCCAGCCGGCCGGCATCCAACCACAGCACCTGGTCGTATCCTTTCTCTTTCGCCTTTTTCGCCGCCAGAAGACTCGCCGCGTAATTGGCACTTGTCTTGGCTTCGCCCAGTCCGCCTTTCGCCGCGCGGACATACCGCTGCTCCACCAGGATGCGCACCGGCTCGAACCCCCGGGCGTAATAGTTCCCTACGGGGCCGGTGATGATGAAAAACAGGTACTCCGCCGAAGGCCGTACGCCCAAGCCCGCCTCCGTGGCGATCATCGCGGGACGGACATAGAGCGACGTGCCTCGGGATGCGGGGATCCATTCCCTGTCGGCGTTCACGAGAGCGGAAACGGCCTGCAGCTGGTCCTCCGTCGGAACCTCGGGCATGCAAAGGCGCGCGGCCGACCGGTTCATCCGTTCGAAGTTCATGCGCGGTCGGAAAAGGCAGATCGTCCCGCCGTGGCCACGGTAGGCCTTCAGCCCCTCGAAGATTTCCTGGCCGTAATGCAGCACCATGGAGGCGGGGTCCAGGAGGATCGGCCGGTATGGCTCGATCCGCGCGTTGTGCCAACTCCGTTCCTGCGAGTGTTCCATGAGGAACATGTGGTCGGAAAATAGTTTCCCGAATCCCAGGGCCGAGTCATCCGCCGGTCTCGGTTTTTTCTGCGCCGGCGTTGCGAAGTGATTTGCGATTTCCATCGTTTTCTCAACTCCCGGTCGTTTCCCGGCATTTTATTTTCGATATATTCGCACTTTCCGCCCCGATTTGCATCCCCAATCCCCTGAAAAGGCAAAAAGCCGACCTTTTTGGTCGGTTGTTGAGTTTCCGGTGCCGGAGGAGGGGGTCGCCCGATGAGGCTCCGGCGTTCACGCCTTCACCCTCCCGGCAGCTCGCCCGCCTGCCGCCCTCCGCAAGGTCGGGCTGTTCCTCGCTATCCGCTCGGCGGCGGGCTCGCGTTCGACCCCCTCGTGAGACCAGCGAAAATGAAAAGGGCCAGGGAAGACCCTAGCCCTTGGGATTTCGCTGGTGCCGGAGGAGGGGGTCGAACCCTCATGACCTTGCGGTCACGGGATTTTGAGTCCCGCGCGTCTGCCAGTTCCACCACTCCGGCGCTGCCCGGATCGGCCCGGCTCGGGGGCCGAAGGATAAGCTCGTAAAGTAATTTTATACACACCGGGACGCCGAAAACCAACAGCTTCTTTTCGTTAAGGTTTCCCCCTTTTTCTGCCGAAGAGATTGCAACGGCGGCGGGACCGCCGCGGCAGGAGAAGGATGAACCTTTTACGGCGATTTTCGATCGTATGCACGGCGGTGATGGTCTCTATCGCCATCGTCCTCTGCTTCCTGGTCGCGCTCCGATTTTCCATCCTTGAGACCGACCTGGCAATATCCGGAACCCTTCTCGCCGGATTTGGAGTCCTTTACCTGCTCCTGTTCGGGATGATCCGCAGGGCAAACCGCCTGAACGATTCCCAGCAGGAATTGTCCGGCCGCCTCCTTTCCCTGATGAACAACATCCCCGGGATCGTCTATCGGGGTCATCGGAACTGGTCGATCTCCTTCATCGGCGCCGAGGTCGAATCGGTCACCGGGTATACGGCCGAGGAGTTCCTGAGCGGGGCCGCGCATTGGAAAGAGCTGATCCATCCGGACGATCTGGAATCGGTCAAGGATGTTTTCCGCCAAGCCGTCCGCACCAGGGAAAAGGTCTTGAGGAGGGAATACAGGATCCGGCACCGGGACGGCGGCTTCCGCTGGATCGCCGACAGGCGCCAGCTCATCTACGACGGGCAGGGCGAGTTCCTCTATGTCGACGGCCTGATCCTGGACATAACCCGGCGCAAGAAATCCGAGGAGGCGCTGCGACTCACGCAGTTCGCCGTCGACCGGGCGGGCGATGCCGCCTACTGGATCGGCCCGGACGGATGCCTGATCTACGTCAACGAGCAGGCGTGCAGGGTCCTTGGGTATTCCCGCGAGGAGCTCCTCTCCATGACGATCCACGAGATCAACCCGGAATTTCCCGCGGAGGTGTGGCCTGCCCATTGGGAAAGCCTGCGCAGGAGGATGTCCTATACCATCGAGTCGCGACACCGGGCGAAGGACGGCCGGATCTTCCCCGTCGAGGTCACCGTGAATTACGTGGAGTTCGATGGCAAGGAGTTCAACTGCGCCTCGGCCCGGGACATCAGCAAACGCGTGGAGGACCAGGAGAAAAGCCGCCTCCTGGAGGCGCAGCTCCTTCAGGCCCAGAAGATGGAGGCGATCGGCATCCTGGCGGGGGGCATCGCGCACGACTTCAACAACCAGCTGACCGGCATTCTCGGGTACGCCAATCTTCTCAAGTTCAGGGCGCAGCCTGGCAGCGAGGTTTCCAGGGCCGCGGAAGCGATTCAGGAGGCTGCGGATAGCGCCTCCCAGCTGACCGCCCAGCTCCTGGGGTTTGCCCGGAAGGGGAAGAACCTCATTGTGCCGGTGGACATCCACAGGATCATCGACGACGTCACGAGACTCTTCGAGCGAACCATGGACAAGAACATCCGGATCCGGAAATTCTTCACCCCCGGATCGATCTCCGTTATCGGGGATCCGACGCAGCTGCAACAATTCCTCATGAATCTGGTCATGAACGCCCGCGACGCGATGCCGGAGGGGGGCGAACTGACTCTCTCCACGAGGATCGTCCTCCCGAACGAATCCATCGGCGGCTCCCATTCGGGCGCCGCGCCAGGCCGCTATGCGCGCATCGACATCGCAGACTCCGGCGTGGGCATACCGGGGACCCACCTGGGGAAGATCTTCGACCCCTTCTTCACCACCAAGGAGCGGGGGAAAGGGACGGGATTGGGCCTCTCGATGGTTTTCGGCATCGTCAAGAACCACGGCGGCCACATCGAGGTGGAGAGCGGGGTCGGGGTCGGCACCCTCTTTAAGATCTTCCTGCCCCTTGCCGTCGGGGAGGCGGAAAGGGCGGAGGAAAATTCCCCCTGCCTTGCAGTTCCCGTGGCGGGCAGGGGCAGGATCCTTTTGATCGACGACCAGGAGACCGTCCGCGATGTGTGCAGCGCGATGCTTGAGACCCTGGGCTACAAGGTCAGCACCGCCGCCGATGGACGGGAGGGAGTGGAGTGTTACCGCCGGTTCGGGGAGGACATCGACCTGGTGATCATCGACATGATCATGCCGAATCTCGGCGGGCGCGACTGTTTCCGCGAGATCAAGGCAATGAATCCCGGCGTGCGGGCCATCCTCTCCACAGGATTCGGCATGGACGGGGCGGTTCAGGAGGTCATGGACGACGGAATCGCCGGGTTCATCCAGAAGCCGTACCGGCTGGAGGAGCTATCCCATACCGTGTCGAAGGCCATCGGGCGGGACCACTAGGTCCTTCTCCCCTTCTCTTCTGGAGTGCGGTCCCTTCTTCAGGTACAGTAGGCGTGATGAATATGCTCGATATCGGGATCCTCGCCCTGTGCGCGATCCTTGCGCTCCTCGGGCTGCTCCAGGGGTTCGTCCGGCAGGCGGCCTCGTGGGCGGGGCTGATCCTCGGCCTCGTCGTCGGGTGGAAATACGGTGCGTCGGCCCAAAAGCTCCTGCGCCTCGATTTCACGGGAGGCGCGGTCGCCGCATATCTTCTTGTCCTCCTGGGCGTCTACATCGCCGTCCGGCTGATCGGGCTCCTCGTCGAACGGTGGGTCCGGGGGACGAAGCTCTCCGGAACCGACCGCTTCCTCGGCCTGCTGGCGGGGGCCGCAAAGGGCATGTTCCTCTCCGTCCTGCTGGTGTTTTTCCTTGCCCTCCTGCTGCCGCGCGATGCATCGCTTCTGAAAGGGTCGAAGCTCTCCCCGCGCTTACTGGTTGCGGCCCGCTGGATGGAAGGTGCCTTTCCCGAGCGAATCCGCGAGTCGTTCCGCGAGAAGATGCGCGCCGCGGAGTCTCACCCGGCGGGGGAGAAGAGCGGCGGGAGCGAGGGGGAGGTTGCCCCGGATTCTCAGCCGAAAAAACGGTCCAGAAAATAGCTCCTCAGGCAGAGCGCCAGGTTCGCCCCGATCTCCCGCTTGGAGTTCGTGAGGAAGAGGCGGCCGTTCCACTCGAACGTCTCCTTCTCGACGCGTGTCATCTCCCAGCGCTCCGCCCCTTCTTCCCGGAGCGCCTCCGACAGCAGGGGAACCAGCTTGTCCTTCATCCGGAGGTGCGTGTCCACGAGCAGGATCGCGATGTCCGGCGAAAGCTTCCGGACGCGTTGGACAAACGCGCGCATCTCTTTTTGCTCGATGTGCTTGGGAGGGGACGTCTTCGTCTCGAGGTAGAGGAGTTTTCCCGAGAGGAGCGCCAGGATGTCAAAGTCTCCTCCGCAGGAAAGACCGGGGATCGTCACCCCCCACAGCACGTCGGTGTGGAACTGCCGGTGAAGGATCTCCGCCACGAACCATTCGAAGGTGTCGCCGAAGTCGGTCACCGCCTCGGCCAGGAGCCGGATGGTTCCGGCGGGGCCCCGCCGGATGAGGGCCAGCCGCTCCACCTGGCCGGCCATCTCCTCGACGGATTCGGCCGAAAAGAAAGGGCCGAGCCGTTCGGGCAGGAAGCGGTTTCGCAGCGCCAGGAGGTCGCGCAGGAAGAGGCGGAAAGCGTACGAGTGGAGAAGACGGTAGAAATCCCCCCGTTTTTTTGCGGACGAAAGGTAGGGGAGGAAGGTCCGCTCCTCGACGCAACATTCGGTGATCGCAAGGCCCCGCTGATGAAGAGCGCGCGCCATGGGGGAAGGCACGGCCGGCTTCCCTCGCCTAGCCGCGCCGGATGGCCTTCTGCGAGGTCTTGATGGCGCAGAGGTCCGCGCACATCGTGCAGACCGCCTCGTCGACCGTCGGCAGGCTCCCGCCCCGCATCGCCCGGGCGGTTTCCGGGTCGATGGACAGCTCGATCTGCGCCTTCCAGTCGAGGTTGCGCCGGGCGTCCGCCATCCGGTTGTCCCAGTCGATCGCCCCCGGAATCCCCTTGGCGATGTCGGCGGCGTGCGCGGCGATGCGCGAAGCGATCACGCCGGTCTTGACGTCCTCGACCGTGGGGAGGCGCAGGTGCTCGGAAGGGGTGACGTAGCACAGGAAGTCCGCTCCGCTCCAGGCGGCGATCGCCCCTCCGATGGCCGAGGTGATGTGGTCGTACCCCGGCGCGATGTCGGTCACCAGCGGACCCAGCACGTAGAAGGGCGCCCCGTGGCAGAGGCGCTTCTGCAATTGTACGTTGGCGGCGATCTGGTGGAGCGGCACGTGGCCCGGACCCTCGATCATCACCTGCACGTCCCGCTCCCAGGCGCGCTCCGTCAGCTCTCCGAGCGTCATCAGCTCATGCACCTGCGCGCGGTCGGTGGCGTCGGCCAGGCATCCGGGGCGAAGCCCGTCCCCGAGGGAGAGGGTGATGTCGTATTCCCGGCAGATCTCGAGCAGCCGGTCGTACTGCGCGAAGAACGGGTTCTCGCTGCCGTTGTGCTCCATCCATTCGGCCAGAAGCGATCCGCCGCGGCTCACGATGTCCAGCCGGCGGCCTTCCCGGACGAGCCGCGCCAGCGCCTCCCGCGTTACGCCGCAGTGGACGGTCATGAAATCGACGCCGTCCTCGGCCTGCTTGAGGATTCCGTCAAAGAAGTCGTCGGCGGAGAGCTCGACCCAGGATTTCCTGCGGGAAGCGGCATCCGCCGCGGCCTGGTAGATGGGGACGGTTCCCACGGGGACGGGGCATTCGTCGAGGATGGCCCGCCGGATCTCGTCGATGGGCCCGCCGGTGGAGAGGTCCATCACGGCGTCGGCGCCCGCCGCGATGGCGACCCGCGTCTTCTCGAGCTCGACGGAAACGTCCGCGCGGTCGCGGGAGGTTCCTATGTTGGCGTTGATCTTCACGCGCAGCCCCTCGCCGATGGCGACGGGACGGATTTCGCGGCGCTTGCGGTTTCTGGGGACCACGGCGCGCCCTCCGGCGACCTGTTCCCGGAGTTTCTCCGGAGAGACTCCTTCCTCCGCGGCCGCCCTCGCGATTTCCTCCGGAAGCTTCCCCGATCTCGCGCGATGCAATAACGTCATGGCGCACCTTCCCTTTCTGCTTTTACGCGGCACGTCCCTGGCGCAACGTACTCCGTGAGTGCAGCCGCCGCCGCGCGCGGCGGAGAGAGGGACAAAAGGAGCGAAAACGCTTCCTTCCGTCCGAATGGTCCAGCCGCGGCGAGCAGCCGGAAGATCTCCCCCGACGATACGGGGAGGGTGGTTTGCTGCGTTTGCGGAAGCATGGACGAAAGAACCCCCAAAAAAGGAAAAACCGCACCCCAAAAGGTACGGTTCGTGAAAGACCACGCTCCCTGCGCCGGCATTACCCGGATCAGGTTCGACGGGTTGCCCGGGGCGGAACCCCCCCGGGCTCTCAGCGAATAGCACCCCTGGCGGTTATGATGTTTCATCATACGACGCCGGTGGATTCGTTGTCAAACGATCGACGCGGAATGTCCCCGTCGCCTTTACTTGGGAGGGAGGGTGGGGTAAACTTTTTCAACATCGATTATTTCTCTCCCGGGCGAGGTGTATCTGTTGGCAAGGCCGACGATGGCGGAAATCAGCCTTTCGGCGCTCCGGCATAATTACCGGGCCTTGCGCTCCCTCCTTCCCCCGTCGACCTCCATCTTTGCCGTCGTGAAGGCGAACGCCTACGGCCACGGTGTGGTTCCCGTCTCCAGGACGCTCGTGGAGGAAGGCGTCAGGATGTTCGGCGTGGCCACCGTGGAGGAAGGGGTGGAGCTTCGCCAGGCGGGCATCCGCTGCCCGGTTGTCGTGCTGGGCGGGGTGGACGAGCCGCAGGCCGAGGAGGCTCACGCCAATGGCCTTTCTGCGACCCTCTTCGATCCCGACCAGATTCCCTACATGGCCCGCGCCGCGGCCACGCGCGACAGGCCGTTCCCGGTCCACCTGAAGGTCGACACGGGGATGGGCCGGCTGGGCATTCTTCCGGAGAGCGCGACAACGATCATCGAGGCCGTGAGGTCGCGCAAGGAGCTGCGCGTTGAGGGATGGATGACCCACCTCTCCTCCGCCGACGGGAAGGAACCGGCCGACCGGGAGTTCACCCTCGGGCAGCTCGCCGTTTTTTCCCGGGGGATCGCGGCGGTGCGGGAAACGTTCGGCCCCGGGGTCGCGGTGCACGCCCTGAACAGCGCCGGCATCCTGTCCTTCCGCGAATACGCGTTCGACATGGTCCGCCCCGGGATCACCCTGTACGGCAGCCTTCCGGCGGAAGGGCTGGGCGCGGAACTGGGCCTGCGGCCGGTGATGCGGCTGGTCACCAAGATCGTCTCGCTCAAGGAGCTGCCCCCGGGCCATCCCGTGAGTTATGGGCGGGGATATCGCCGGCCCGAGCGGCGGAAGATCGCGGTGGTGCCGCTGGGATACGCCGACGGCTACCGTCGTTCCTTCTCCGACGTTGCGTCCATGGTGGTGATGGGCCGCAGGGCGCCGGTCGCCGGAAGAGTGTGCATGGATCACACGATGCTGGACGTGACCGGCATCCCCGGCGTTTCGCCGGGGACGGACGTCGTGGTGATGGGAGAAAGAGCGGCCACGGCCGACGAGCTGGCCCGTATTTCCGGGACCATTCCCTACGAGATCCTCACGCAGGTGGGTCGGCGGATTCCGAGGCGCGTCGTTGGCTGACAAGCTGAAACGCACCGGACTCTCCGTGGTCCTGGAGAAGTTCGGGACCCGGGTGTTCCGGATGGTCGAGGACCTGGGGAACGTCTTCGTCCTCTTCCTGCAGTGCCTCACTTGGCTGTTCCGCCCGCCGTCGGAAATACGGAACATCGTGAAGCAGATGGAGGAGGTGGGAATCCGGTCGATGCCGGTCGTCCTCGTGACGGCAACGTTCACCGGCATGGTCATTTCCCTCCAGAGCTGGTCGGGCTTCCAGCGATTTCAGGCGACAAGCCTTGTCGGGTCGGTGGTGGCCCTCTCCATCACGCGGGAGCTCGGACCGGTGTTCGCCGGGCTCATGGTCTCCGGGCGCGTCGGGGCGGCCATGGCGGCGGAGCTTGGGACGATGAAGGTCACGGAGCAGATCGACGCTCTGGTGACCCTGGCCACGAACCCCGTGAAGTACCTCGTGGTCCCCCGCGTGATCGCCTCCACGGTGGTCCTGCCGATCCTGGTCGTCTTCGCGGACCTCGTGGGGATCCTCGGCGGGTACTTCGTCGCCGTGTACCTTCTCGGCGCCAACCCGTATGTTTACGTCAACAAGACCTACCAGTACCTTGAGTTCAAGGACATCTATACCGGTCTTGTCAAGGCCGCCGTCTTCGGCTTTCTGATCGCCCTCATCTCCTGCTACAACGGCTTCATCGCGGAGGGGGGCGCCGAGGGCGTAGGGCGGGCAACGACGCGGGCGGTGGTGGCCTCCTCGATGGTGGTGCTCATCTCGGACTACTTCATGACGTCGTTCATGTTCTAGCGGGAGGCGCCGGGTGCCGACGATCGAGATCCACGGGCTGTGCAAGCGGTTCGGAAAGAACGTCGTCCTCGACGGCCTCGACCTGACCGTGCTCCGGGGGAAGAATACGGTCGTCATCGGCGGCAGCGGCACGGGCAAGTCGGTGCTCATCAAGTGCGTGGTGGGGCTCCTGCGGGCGGACGCGGGGGAGATCCGGATCGACGGCGAGGACGTGACGAAGATGGACGAACGCGAGCTGGTCCGGGTACGGATGAAATTCGGCATGCTGTTCCAGGGGGCGGCGCTGTTCGACTCGATGAACGTGGGGGACAATGTGGCGTTCGCTCTCCGACGGCTCCACCGGTATCCGGAGCACCAGATCCCGAACATGGTGGAAGAGAAGCTCGCCCTGGTGGGGCTGCGCGACATCCAGCACCTGATGCCCTCGGAACTGTCGGGCGGGATGAAGAAGCGGGTCGGTCTGGCCCGCGCCATCGCCTCGGAGCCCGAGATCCTCCTGTATGACGAGCCGACGACCGGCCTGGACCCCATCATGGCGGACGTCATCAACGACCTGGTCATCCGGCTGCGGGAGTCGCTCGGCGTGACCTCGATCTCCATCACGCACGACATGGCATCGGCCTACAAGATCGCGGATTTCATCGCCATGTTGTATAAAGGAAAGATCATCGAGGTGGGGACGCCGGACCAGATCCGGCACACCGCCAACCCCGTGGTCTCCCAGTTCGTGGAAGGGCGCGCCCAGGGGCCCATCACGGCCGAGCACGAGGAGTTCGTCCGCTTTGTCCACCGGTCGGGCGAACCCCGGGGGCAGGAGGAGCATTGATGTCCAGGGAAGCGAAGGTGGGGATCTTCGTGGTGCTGGGGCTGGTGATCCTCACGTACTTCACGTTCCGCGTCAGCAAGTGGGGAGGGATCGCGGAAAAGGGGTACAAGCTCACCGTGGATTTCGAGACCGCAGCGGGGCTGGAGCCCAAGGCGAACGTGAAGATGGCGGGGGTCCCGGTGGGGAAGGTGGAGGAGATCCGGCTCGAGGGCAACCGTGCGAGACTCGTGCTGCGAATCGACAGGGACAAACACATCCCCGTCGACTCCATGGCGTCGATCCAGACCCAGGGGCTTCTCGGAGAGAAATACGTGGAGATCCTGCCGGGCCAGCAGACGGAGCAGATGCTTCCCCCGGGCGGCCGGATCGCCAATACCCAGCCGCCGCTGAACCTTGACGAGGTCATCCGGAAACTCTCCCTCATTGCCGACGACGTCAAGAACTTCACCGCGACCCTCTCCGGCACGATCGGGACGGAGGAGGGGAAAAAGGCGCTGGCCCGGATCCTGGCCAACGTCGACCGGTTCTCGGGCGACCTCAAGGACATCTCCTCGGACAACAAGGAGAACCTGCGGGTCACCATCGCCAACCTGCGGGAGTTCTCCCAGACGCTGAAAGAGCAGACCCCCGGCCTTGCGAAGAAGCTCGAAGCGATGGGCGACCAGGTCAGCGGAGTGTTCGGCGAGAACCGGGAGAACATCCGGGAGAGCATCGCGAACCTGAAACTGGCCTCCGCCAGGCTGGACAACACCCTCTCCTCCGCGGAGAAGGTGCTGGCCAAGATCGACCGCGGTGAAGGGACCCTCGGGAAACTGGTGAACGACAACACCACCGTGGGCACGCTCAACGACACCCTTGAGGGGATCAACCGGTATGTCCGGAAAACCGAATCCCTCAAAACGTTCCTGGACTACCGGCTCGAATACCAGACGGGCCCCTCCGAGTTCAAGCACTTCGCGAACCTGCGGCTCCAGCCTTCCGCCGACAAATATTACCTCCTCGGGATCGTCGACGATCCCCGCGGGAAGCTCGACACCAACGACACCACGTCGACCGTCAACGGGGTGACGACCCAGTCGCAAACGGAGACCTTTACCAACAAGCTTACGTTGACCGCGCTCGTCGCGAAGCGGTTCTCCGGCTTGACGATCAAGGGGGGGGTCATGGAGTCGACCGGGGGGATCGGGGCCGATTACGAGCTGCTCAAGAACCGGCTCACCGTGGGGCTGGACGCCTTCGATTTCGGGAGAGAGAGGGGGCAACACCCGCATTTGAAAGCCTACGGCAACTATGATATCGTCAAAAACCTTTTCATAACCGGCGGCGTGGACGACATTCTCAACAGCGAGAACAACCTGAGGACGTTCTTCTTCGGCTTCGGAATCAAGTTCGCGGACGAGGACTTGAAGACCCTGTTTGGGGCCGTCCCGATCAGGCCGTAGCGGGCGTTCGATCCCGGCGCGGGATACGGTTCGGAAGGGACGAGGATCATGGCGAGAATCCATCGGGCGATCTTGAGCGTGTCGGACAAGTCGGGCATCGTGGAGTTCGCGAAGGCGATCTCGCGGCTCGGCGTCGAGCTGTACGCCTCCGGGGGAACGGCGAAGCTGCTCAAGGAAAAGAAGGTCCCGGTCCGCCTCATCGAGGAATACACCGGCTCCCCGGAGATGCTCGACGGACGGGTGAAGACGCTCAACCCGAAGATCCACGGCGGGATCCTTGCGCTCCGGGACCATCCCGGGCACATGAAGACGATCGAGTCGCACGGCATCGTGCCCTTCGACATGGTGGTCGTCAACCTCTATCCCTTCGAGGCGACGATCGGGAAGCCGGGATGCACGCGCGCAGAGGCGATCGAGAACATCGACATCGGCGGGCCGTCGATGCTCCGCTCCGCGGCCAAGAACGCCCTCCACGTGGCGGTGGTCTGCGACCCCGCCGATTACCCGGACCTCCTGGCGAAGCTGAAGAAGGGGCACGGCAACTTGGATCCGCAGACGCACGCCGAGCTTGGGCGGAAGGCCTTCGCGCTGACCGCCGCTTACGACGCCGCGATCTCCAACTACCTGGGGAGGGGCGATGGCGCCCGGGAGGAATACCCGGTGACCTTCACCTCGCAATGGCGAAAGCTCCAGTCCCTGCGCTACGGGGAGAATCCCCACCAGACCGCCGCGTTCTACGCCGACCTTGCGCTTCCCGACGAGCCGACCCTTGGGGGGGCTCGGCAGCTCCAGGGAAAGGAGCTCTCCTACAACAACATCGTGGACATCGACGCGGCGCTGCAGCTCGTCCTGGAGTTCTCCGACCCCGCCGCGGCCGTCATCAAGCACACCAACCCTTCCGGCGTGGGGACCTCCAGGCGCCGGCTCGTGGATGCCTTCAAGAAGGCGAGGGAGTGCGACCCCGTCTCCGCCTACGGGGGAGTGATCGGATTCAACCGGCCGGTGGGAGCGGAGACCGCGCGGGAAGTCGCGGCCAGCTTCTTCGAGGCGGTCATCGCGCCCGGGGTTGACAAGGAGGCGCGGAAGATCCTCTCCGCCAAGGCGAACCTGCGGGTGCTGGAAACGGGCGGGGAATTCCGCTGGAGCGCGCAGGCGGGCCACGAGATGAAGAAAGTGAGCGGGGGGCTGCTTCTCCAGGGCCGGGACCGGCACGTGCTCCATGCTTCCGACCTCAA
>Ga0214473_10003387_pt1 | contig 19356 bp, 20 predicted proteins | sample RVTome_7_FD_203509 | JGI IMG/M metagenome (GOLD analysis project Ga0214473, IMG submission 203509) | Soil microbial communities from uranium-contaminated site in the Upper Colorado River Basin, Wyoming, United States - RVT98D197 | ecosystem: Environmental > Terrestrial > Soil > Contaminated >... | reverse complement strand
TAGAACGTCCCGGGCGGCAGCACCGTCACGCGCGGGGCCACCATTCCCACCGAGCCCGCGCGCTTGGTGCGGTAGTCGGTATTGAGGCTGGCCAGGGTCTCGTCGAGGATGCGCGCGAAGTCGTCCGCCTCGACCGGGGGCACCCGGAACTCGATCAGCCACTCGTGCCCGCCGCGCGGCTCGGACGCGGTCGGAAATGCGGGCGCCACCGTGAACTCCACCGCCTCGGCTTCCGTGCGCCGGCACGCCCGCACGAGGGCCCGCTCCACCTCTTCCACGATCACGTTCTCGCCGAACGCGTTCACGTAGTGCCGGGTCCGCCCGGTGATCGCGAGGCGCAGCGGGTCGCGCGCGGTGAAGCGCACCGTGTCGCCGAGCACGTAGGACCAGAGCCCGGCCGGCGTGCTCATCACCACCGCGTACGGACACTCCAGCTCCACCTCCGCCACCGAGTGGCGTCTCGGGGTGGCGCTGCCCAGATCCTCGACGGGGACGAACTCGTAGAAGATGCCGTAGTCGAGCATCAGGGTGAGCCCGCCCGCCGCCTCCGTCTGCACCGCCACGAAGCCCTCCGAGGCCGGGTACACCTCCACCCGCCCGAGGCGGCGCCCCAGCCACTCCTCGAACACCTGGGCGTACGGTGCGAAGGCGACGCCTCCGTGGATCAGCACCCGCAGCTCGGGCCAGAGCTGGCCGAGGTCGCGGAGCCGGCGCCCGCCCGCCTCGCACTGCCGCGCCACGCGCTCGAACAGGATGACGAGCCACGACGGCATGCCGGAGAGCAGCCGCAGATCCTGCGTCGCGGCCAGGGCGGCGATGGCCGCGAGGCGCTCCTCCCAGTCGGTGATCCCGGCGCAGGCCGTCCCGGGCGAGTAGCGCCCGCCAAAGCCCCACGGCAGGCGGCTCGCGACCAGCCCGGAGAGATCGCCGACCCGGCTCGTCGGGCCCAGGGGGCGGACCGCGGTGCTGCCCCCGAGGAAGAGCATGGGGCCGCGCATGAGCGCGCCGCCGCCCACCAGCGCCGCCGCCCGCAGGAGCGCGTCCCACCCACCCTTGCGGTGCCCGGCGAAGGCCTCGGGGGTCACCGGGATCAGCTTGTCGCCCGAGGTCGTGCCGGACGTCTTCACCCAGTCGCGACAGCGGCCGGGCCAGACGATGGCCTCCTCGCCCGCGGCGGCGCGCTCGAGCCACGGCTTGTGCTGGGCATAGTCGCGCACCGGCACCTGCGCTTGGTAATCGGCCACCGAGCGGATCCCGCGGAAGCCGTGGGCCAGCCCGAACTCCGTGTCGCGCGCCGTCCTGATCAACCGTCGCAGCGTCGTCTCCTGGGTCGCGGCCGGGTCGCGCCAGATCCGCTCCAGCTGGCGGCGCCGCCGGCGGCCGCACCAGTCGAGCAGCGATCCCGCGGGCCGGCCGATCACCGCACGCCTCCGAGCTGGGGCACCGCGAGGACTCGACGGCTCCGCGTGCCCTCGAGCCAGTCGTCCACGACCTCGGCGAACGGCGAAGGCCGCTCGAGCATCGGGGCGTGCCCGCACCGCGAGAGGTGCCAGAGCTGCGCGTCCGGGATGAGCGCGCGGAACCGCTCGCCCACCTCGGGCGGGGTGATCCGGTCCTCGAGCCCCCACACGAGGAGCGTGGGCACCCGGATCTCGCCCAGCCGGTCCTCGAGGTTGTCCCGGCGCGCGCTGCGCGCGAAGCGCAGCACCCGGAGCGCCGAGGTGGGTGTCGTGACCAGGCGGTGCACGTCCTCGACCCATCCCTCGGTGACCAGGGCCGGGTCGAAGAACACCTCCTCCATCTTGCGCCGGACCCAGGGCCGATCCGGCCGGTGTGGCACGCCATTCGTGAAGCCGCGTTCGAACAGACCCGAAGACCCGGTGAGGACGAGCCCGGAGACCCGCTCCCCGTGATCGAGCGCGAGCCGCAGGGCCACGTGCCCGCCCAGCGAGTTGCCTCCGATCACGGCGCGAGGAATGTCGAGGGCATCGAGAAAGCGCAGCACGTGCCGCGCGAGCCCGTCCAGCGAGGCCTCGGGCAGGCCGGGATGGAAGATCGGCAGCGTGAGCGCGATGGGCCGGTATCCGTCCTCCAGGCCCTCGAGCACCGGCTCCCAGTGATGCATCTGCCCCATGAGGCCATGCAGGAGCACGACGGGCTCACCCGCGCCCCGCTCCAGCCAGCGAAACTCCGGCTCGTCGTGCCCCGCTTCATCACAAGTATCCACGGTGACCTCCTTGTCGAAGGAATCTCAAGGCGCTCCGCGACTGGATGTGGACGTGACGCGGCATCTTGGCCGCCGTCCACGACCAGTTGACCTGCGCGCGGGTCCGACCGACCGCGAGGGCCCGGCGCAGCGCGCTCGCGGTCCGCCCCGGGAAGCCGGTGAAGGTGCTGCCGAGGTACCACACGTCGTGGGCGTCGCTGCCCGCGGTGACCGGCAGCATCCATTCGACGTTGAGCAGCGCCGCCCAGGCATCGTAGAGCCGCGAGAAGACCCCCGCGTTGTTGACGACCTCGATCGCGTCGAGGAGAAGCTCGGGGATCAGGCGCCCGATCGAGCGGTGCCCCCGCACGGTGCCCCGCAGCGGGTGGAACGGATGGGCGGCCACCGCCAGCCCGCCCTGAGCGTGGACCAGCTCGATGGTGTCGTAGGCGGAGAGACCGGGCTCCACCCGCTCGCTCAGGTAGAGCCCGAGCAGGTGGCCGTTGAGCGTGCTGATCTCCTCGCCCACCACCACGTCGACGCCCAGCTCCGGATGCTCGCGCGCGAAGTCCCGCGCGCGGAGCGCGCCGGCCACCTCGTCGTGATCCGTGATGGCGATGACGTCGAGTCGCCCCGCGGCGGCCCGCACGATCGCCTCCGGCGCCTGCCCGCCGTCGCTGTAGAGCGAATGCACGTGCAGATCCGCGCGACCCGTGAAGCTCGCTCGTCGCCGCGGCCGGCCTCGCCTCAGTGCGAACTCCATCACGTCACAGCATGCACGGCGGGCATTGATCGCATACCGTTTCCGCCGTGAAGTTTGTGTGACGCGGCTCATCGGAGGGGGCCTCGACGGCCCCCTCCGAGGCCTCCCCCAGAAGGGATTGCGCCGGCGAAGCCGGCGCGCGAACGGAGGTTACTCCGACACGCTCCGGCAGCTACGAGAAACGGGGGCTGGTCGTCACGAGCGCGTAATCCCCATCGGCAGGGTGAAACGGACGGTGGTTCCGCGCTCGGGCTCGCTCTCGATGCGCAGCTCCCCTCCGTGGGCGGCCACGAGGTGCTTGACGATGGCGAGGCCCAGCCCGGTGCCGCCCAGCTCCCGCGAGCGCGCCTTGTCGACCCGGTAGAAGCGCTCGGTGATTCGCGGGAGGTCCGCGGGGGGAATGCCGATCCCGGTGTCGGCCACCGCGACCTCGATCGTCCCGTCCCCCACCTCGCGAGCCGTCACCGTGACCGAGCCGCCCTCGGGCGTGTACTTCACCGCGTTGTCCACGAGATTGATCAGGACCTGCGCGAGGCGATCACGATCCGCCGAGACCGCGGGCAGATCGGCGGGGATGCTCGCGGTCACCGCCACCCGGGTCCGGGCCGCCCGCGGCCCGATGATGGCGAGCACGGAGGCCACCACCTCCGCGACGTGCACGGACTCCCGGCGCAGCGTCACCTTGCCCAGCTCGATGTTGGAGAGGTCGGTGAGGTCGTTGAGCAGCCGCCCCAGCCGCTCGCTGTGACGCAGCACGATCTCCAGGAAGCGGCGGGCGTTCTCGCGCTCCTCGAGCGCCCCGGAGAGGAGCGTCTCCAGATAGCCCTGAATGGCGGTCAGGGGTGTCCGCAGCTCGTGGCTCACGTTGGCCACGAACTCGGTCCGGACCCGCTCGAGCTGGCGGAGCGCGGTCACGTCGTGGAGCACCATGACCACCCCCGCGCGGTCGCCGGCCAGACCCAGCCGCACCGCGTTGATGCCGAGGATCCGCGGGGCGGGAGTCGTCAGGACCACTTCGCGGCTCACCGGGCTCGCCTCCCCGACCCCGCGGAAGATCTCGTGCAGGTCCGCGTTCCGGATGACCTCCTGGAACGGCTTGCCCTCGCCCCGCGCGCTGCCGAGGCCGAACATGGCCCGGGCCCGCTCGTTCATGAGCAGGACGTGCTCCTGGCCGTCCACCGCGATGACCCCCTCGACCATGGCATCCAGGATCGCGGTGGTCTTGGCCTGCTCCCGTTCGAGGTCCTCGATCTTCTCGCGCAGCCGTCCCGCCATGACGTTGAGCGACCGCCCCAGGGTGCCGATCTCGTCGGTGGACCGGGTGGGCGCCCGGACCAGGAAGCTCCCCTCGCTCATCTGCCGGGCGATCGACTGCATCTCCACGACCGGGCGCGTGACCCGCCCCGCCACGAAGATGCCGATGCCGAGCGCCACGAGGAGGGCCACCGCGCCCCCGGCCAGCATCACCTGGTGCAGGCTCTCGTACGAGGCGGTCACCGCCGAGAGCGGAAGGGCGAGCCGGAGGACGCCCATCACGCGCCCGGCTTCGCCCACCGGCGTCGCCACGTAGAGGAGTGGTGCGTCGACGGTGGAGCTGCGGCGCAGATCGCGCCCGGTGTGGCCATCGAGGGCCGCCCGGACCTCGGGCCGGCCCGCGTGGTTCTCCAGTGAGGCCAGGTCCGCGGCGCCGCGCTCCGATTCCCCGATCACCCGACCGTCCGGCGCGATCAGGGTGACCCGCGCTCCGGTCGAGCGGGCCACGCGGATCACGAAGTCCTGGGCCGCGCCGGGCCGCGCCCCGGCGCGGAGCGCGACCCGGGCCTCGTCGTGCAGCACCGCCGCCACCGAGCTGAGCCGCGTCTCGAGCGATTCCACCGCGAACGCTTCCAGGGCCCGATTCAGGTAGAGCCCGGCCGCGAGGCTGGTCACCGCGACGAAGCCGACCAGGGTCAGGGTCAGCTTCAGGGCGATGCGGCGCCGCACCGCGCGGAGGAGGGCCCCCATCAGCCGTCCGCCTCCAGCCGGTACCCCACCCCGGTCACGGTACCTATCCGCTGGCCCTCCGCTCCGAGCTTCTGCCGCAGCCGGCGGACGTGCACGTCGACCGTGCGGGACTCGATCTCGGCGGCCGCGGTATAGCCCCACACGTGATCCAGGAGGAACTCCCGCGAGAGCACGCGACCGCGCGCCTCGACCAGCGCCCGCAGGAGGTCGAACTCCCTTCTGGTCAGGTTGACCGGGACGCCGTCCACCGTCACCGTGTGCGCCGCCGGGTCGATCGTGAGACGCCCGACGGTCATCGGCGCCGTCCCCGGGGCGGGATGGGTCCGTCGGAGGACGGCGCGGATGCGCGCCACCAGCTCCCGGGGCGAGAAGGGCTTGACCACGTAGTCGTCGGCGCCCAGCTCGAGACCCAGCACGCGGTCCACCTCCTCGCCGCGCGCGGTGAGCATCACGACGGGCACCGCCTGGGTCGTGGGATCCTGGCGCAGCCGCCGGCACACCTCGAGGCCGTCCATCTCGGGCAGCATGAGATCGAGCAGGATGAGATCGGGCGGGGCGCTCCGAGCCAACCGCAGCGCCTCCGCCCCGTTCCGGCACTGGGTGACGTGATACCCCTCGCGCTCCAGGTTGAAGACGAGCAGCCCCCGGATGTCGGGCTCGTCCTCGACGATCAGCACGCGCTGAGCCATGGCCTCGCGCGGGTCACCAGAATCGCGTTTCTCCGATCTTGAGGATCCAGGCTCGCGCCGGGTCGATGTTGCGGCGGCGGATCTCGGCGAGCATGCGCGCCGGAGGCTCGTCGAGCGGCTCCTCGGCGAGATCGAAGGTGCCCCAGTGCATGCCGAGCATCACCTTCGCGTCGAGATCCACGAAGGCCTGCGTCGCCTCCTCCGGCGTCAGGTGCACGAGCTTCATGATCTCCGGCGGCAGGTAGGCGCCGATGGGGAGCGCGGCCACGTCGAAGGGACCCAGGCGTCGCCCCGCCTCCTTGAAGCCCGAGAAGTAGCCGGTGTCGCCCCCGAAGTACAGGCGCTTCTCGTGCCCCACGATGGCCCACGAGGCCCAGAGCCGCCGGTTGCCATCCCAGAGCGACCGCTGCGAGAAATGCTGGGCGGGCACGCAGACGAAACGCACCCCGCGGTGCTCGCGCCCCTGCCACCAGTCGAGCTCCTCCACGCGGGTCATGCCATTGTCGGCGAACCAGGCCTTGAATCCAAGCGGCACCACGAAGAGCGGGTCGTGGGTGGCGGCCAGGCGCTTCACGGTCGGGAGGTCGAGGTGGTCGTAGTGATCGTGCGAGATCACCACCGCGTCGATGCGCGGCAGATCCTCGAAGGCCAGGCCTGGAGGCCCGAGACGCTTCGCCCCGAGCCACGACGTGGGCCCCGCGCGCTCGCTCCACTGGGGGTCGGTCAGGACGTTCAGGCCGTCCATCTGCACCAGCAGGGTGGCGTGGCCGACCCAGGTGATGGCGGGCCGGTGCGGGTTCGATCGCAACCTGGCTCCATCGTTGGCCACCCGTGGGGCGTCGAAGCCGCGGGGCGAGGTCAGGCTCTGCACGGCCCGCTGGAGGATGAAGCTCCAGCGCGTCCAGCCGGAAGGGCGGATGAAGGCCAGATCGGGATTGCGGAACCCGCCCTCGACATGATGCGCCGGCCGGCCGGTTACGGGCTCGGATCCGGCGCTCGCGCAGGCGGCCAGGAGGAGTAGCGGGAGCAGCGCGGCGGCTCGCGGGCGCACTCTGGCCCTGAGTCTACCGCGGGGCCGGCGCGGGCGTCCAGTTCAGGCCGAGCGCGCGGTGCTCCCCGCCTTCGCTCCGTTCGTCCCGGCCACCGGCAGGAGCCCGAGCAACCGCAGCCGCTTTCGCAGGGTGTTTCGGTTGATGCCGAGGAGCTTCGCCGCCTTGAGCTGGTTGCCCCCGCACAGCTCGAGCGCATGGCGCAGCAGGGGCAGCTCAACCCGGGCCATGACGCTCCGGTAGAGCCGTCCACCTTCGGCCGTCACTTCGCCCACGAGGGACGGAAGCGCGGTGTTGACGAGCTCGTCGAAGCCGCCCGTCCCCGGCTTGATGCTCATGCGATCTCTCGCAGCAAGGCCTGTGCCCGGGAGCGCCGGGCAGTAAATCAAGGGGCTTAGCATGGGCCTCGCCTCGCCCGAGCGCGCAGAACTGCTCACCGCATAAGCATGCAGCCTCAATCCTGAGCAGGAAGAAACGACACGTGAGCGCTCACGACCCGCCAGCCCGCCTCCGTCCGCAGCCACGTCTGGCTCTGCCGGCCGCGTCGACCCGAGTCGTGCTTGGTGAACTCGGTGTTGGCGGTCGCGAAATCCGGGCCGTAGGTCGTGACGAGGGTGTTGGCGAGCGTCCGCCGCAGGTCCACGTTCGGCCGCGCCTGGCGGAACGCGGTGATGGCGTCGTGGCCGTAGAGGCTCTCCGCGAGGCCGAACCGGATGGTGAGCGGGCTCTTCCAGAAGAGCGCGCTCAGGGTGGCCACGTCGTTGTCGACGAGCGCCCGTTCGTATCGCTCGAACGCGGCGGTGACCTCCGCGACCGTCTTCGGGTCGTTGACGGGCATCATGGCGTGACCGCGGCGGCCGCCACGCCCTTGGCCTCGAGCAGCGCACCGACGCGGAGGACGTGGGCCTCGCGAAACGGCGGGCCGATGATCTGGACTCCGAGGGGCAGCGACCCCACCCGGCCCACCGGCACCGAGAGCACCGGCAGGCCGATGAAGGACAGCGGCTGGGTGTAGACGCCCAGATTGGGGCGCGTCAGCACCTCGACGCCGTCCAGCACCATCTTCTCCTGGCCGATCCGCGGCGCCGGACAGGGGGTGGTGGGGGCCAGCAGGACATCCACCTCGCGGAACAACTCGGCCACGCGGGCCCGGTACCAGGCGCGGAAGCGCTGGGCCTGCTGGTAGACGACGCCCGGCACCAGCGCGCCGGCCAGGAAGCGGTCGCGGGTGAGCGGATCGAAATCCCCGGGACGCGTCCGGAGGTCGGGCAGATGAGCGAGCGCGCCCTCGCACGCGGTGATGACCATGGCGGCGGCGCGCGCCCGATGCGCCTCGGGAATCGTGGCCCGCCGGGAGACGCCCAGGGCGGCCGCGACGGCCGCCACCGCGGCGAACGCCTCGGGCTCCCCGCCGCGAGCGAAGTGGCCATCCAGCACCGCGATGCGCAACCCGTCGATCCCTTGCCCCAGCACCGGCAGGCAGGGCTCGGCCGGCCGGGTGGAACAGGCCGGGTCCTCGCGGTCCGGGCCCTGGATCACGTCGAAGGCCGCGGTGACGTCCCGCACCGAGCGCCCGATCGCGCCGACATGATCGAAGCTGCCGGCGAACAGCGCGGTGCCCACGCGGGAGACTCGGCCGTAGGTCGGCTTGAGACCGAAGGCGCCGCAGAGCGCGGCGGGCACGCGCACCGAGCCGTTGGTGTCGGACCCGAGCGTGAGCGGCACGAGCCCCGCGCCCACCGCCGCGCCCGAGCCGCCCGAGGAGCCGCCCGCCACCCGGGTGGGGTCGTGCGGGTTGCGGGTGGGCCCGTAGTGCGAGTTCTCGGTCGTGAAGCCGTAGGCGTACTCGTCCATGTTGAGCGCGCCCACCAGCACCGCGCCGGCGCGCCGCAGGGCCGCCACCGCCGCCGCGTCACGCGCAGCGGGCGGGCGCTCGGCGTTGATCTTCGAGCCGGCCAGCGTCGTGACGCCGGCGATGTCGAAGAGATCCTTGACCGCGAAGGGAAGGCCCGCGAGCGAACCGGGGTCGCGCCCGGCCGCGCGCGCGGCGTCCACCCGATCGGCGTCGGCGCGGGCCTGGGCCGGGAGCACCGTCGTGAACGCATTGACCGCGGGCCCGCGCTTGCCGATCTGCGCGAGCGCCGCCTCCGTGATCTCTCGGGCGCTCGCCCGGCCGTCGCGGATGGCCGCGACCAGCCCGACCCCGTCGGCGGCCGCATAGTCCAGCGCGCTCACGGCCGGGACGACCCCGGGTCGAATACCGGGGCCGACTCCACCTCGTCCGGCAGTGGGAACTCCATCACGAGCGCCGCCGCGGACAGCACGACGCCCATGAACTGGATGACGCCCGGTCGATGCGGGGGCGCGATCGGCAGCGCGATCAGGTTGGCGGCGGCGTCCACGTACGCGCCGATCTCCGTCGGCGTCGGCATTGGGCTCATCATCGTCCTCCCCGGCCGGCCAGGTAACCGCGCCAGCCCCCGTAACCCGAGATGTTCTCGGCGCCCGCCACCGCGTGCGCCTCGCAGAGGAAGCCCTTGACCGCTTCTCCGTCCTCGAGTGTAACGGTGCCGATCGCGAGCGGAGGCGGAATCGCGGCGACGAGGTTCCCGAAGGCCGCCTCGCCGATCTCCCAGACTTCCACCTCGATGGCGGCGCCCTCCTCCCCGGCCACCCGGACCAGGCCGGGCTTGGGAGGGACGGTACCCGTCAGGGCGTAGAGCCGGTAGACGGGCATGGTGCGGCCCGCGCGCACGAGCCGCGCGCCGCGCTCCCCGAGCTCGCGGTTGAGCGGCTGGCCGGAGAGGTGGGCGCCGACCACCGCGAGCCTGACCAGACGGTCGCGCGAGCGCGCGGGCGGGCCCCCGCCCTGCTCGCCCGCGCGCTCCTGGAGCCGGCGCTCCCAGGCGACGCCGAGCGCGCAGATCAGCTCGTCGTGGAAGGCAGGAGCGATCAGCGAGAGGCCGAAGGGCAGCCCGCTCGGCCGCACACCCGCCGGGACCGCCAGTGCGCAGCAGTCGAGGAGGTTGACGAAGTTGGTGTAGTAGCCGAGGTTGTTGTTGAGGCGGATGGGGTCGGCCGCGACGGCGGCGTGCCGATAAACCGTCCCGGTGGTCGGCAGCGCGAGCACGTCCATCCCGGCCCACTGCGCGGCGGCGGCCCGGCGCAACGCCTCCAGACGGTACATGCCCGCGAAGACGTCCACCGCCGAGAGCGCCCGCGCCCGTTCCACGATGGCGCGCACGACCGGGTGCACCTCCTCCGGGTGGCGATCGAGGAACGGGCCGATGGCGTGGAGTCGTTCCGCCACCCACGGCCCCGCGTAGAGCAGCTCGGCGGCGGCGCGGAACGGGGCCAGGTCGATCTCCACCCGCCGGCCCCCCAGGGCCTCGCGCCGGTCCAGCGCCTGCTCGTAGAGCCGCGCGGCCGCCCCGTCGCCGAAGAACTCGCGCTGGGCGTAGCCGGGAACCCCGAAGCGGAAACCGGCGCCGAGCGAGGGCGCCGGCGCCCCGGGCTCGCGCGAGTAGGGGTCCTCGGGGTCGAGGCCGCGCGCGACGTCGAGCACGCGCGCCGCGTCCTCCGCGGTGTGGGCCAGGATCGACACGCAGTCGAGCGACCGGCACGCCGGCACGACGCCGGCGGTGCTCAGGAGTCCGCGGGTCGGCTTGAGGCCGACGATGCCGTTGAAGGCGGCGGGCACACGCCCGGAGCCGGCGGTGTCCGTCCCGAGGGCGAACGTCACCAGGCGCGCCGCGACCGCCACCGCGGAGCCCGAGCTCGAGCCGCCCGCGATGAAGTCGCGATCGAAGACGGAGGAGAGCGCGCCGTAGGGCGAGCGCGTCCCGGTGAGGCCGGTCGCGAACTGGTCGAGATTGGTCTTGCCGACCAGCACCGCGCCCGCCGCCTGCAGGCGCCGCACCACCGTCGCGGTGACCTCCGGCTTGTACGCGAAGGCCGGGCAGCCCGCGGTGGTCGGCCGCCCCGCCACGTCGATAGTGTCCTTGACCGCGAAGGGCACGCCCAGGAGCGGCGCGGGCGTGCCCCCCCGTCCCCGCTCCAGCGCGGTCTCGAGCTGGGCGCGCGCCTCCTCGAAGGGGACGACATGGATCCATACCGAGTCGGCGCCACGCCGGGTGATCGCCGCGTACACCTCCCGCAGCACCGCGTGGGGCTCCGACGTGCCCACAAAGGACTCCAATAGAATCACCTCGTTGATCCCGCCACATTGAGATTCACCCGGAGAGTACCCTGAGGACAGGCAGCGCTGCCTAGAGCTTGCGCAGGCGGAGCGGGCCGAGCCCCAGCAGCTCGCGGCGGCACCGGGTCCACAGCGCCTCCACGCAGGCGGCAAGCGCGGGCGCCCCGGGACAGAGGAGCCGCGCCAGCACGCCGCCGCGGCCGAGCCGTGTCACGCCGGCGCGGCACTCCGGGCCGGCCGAGGCGAGGTCGCCCTGGAGGGCGTGCGCGAGCTCCTCCCAGGCCTGGCCGTCGCCCCCCCGTTTGCCGCTGTCGCCGGCTCGGATGGCCGCGAACGTCGCCACATAGCCAAAGCCCTCGGTACCGCCCAGCCCGTTCCAGCCCGCTCCGCCGGAGAGGATGCATCGCTCGCGGAGCAGCGGGCCGACCTCGTCGCGGACCAGCAGGCTGCTGTCGAGCAGATCGAAGCCCCATACCTCATCGCGGGCCAACCGGCCGGCCGCCCAGGCGTCGAGATGGAGCAGGGTGGCGTCGGGCGCCAGCACGATCTCGGTGGTCTGGCGGAGGCGAGCCCCCGGCGACGGGATCAGGTGGTCGGGGATCCACTCGAGCGTGGCGCCGCGGGCGACACCGATGGTGACCCGCTGGACGGCGGGCGGACCGGGGCTCCGGTAGACGCGCGTGGCCGACGGCGTGGAGAGGCACACCCGGCTGCCGGGGCCGAGCGAGACGTCGGTGTCGAGGCGGTCGCCGGCCAGGATCCCGCCCGTCGGGTTCAGGAGCAGCAGCGTGGCGACGCCGTCGCCGTCCAGATCCATGGGCTCCAGCGCCTGGAGCGGCAGCGTGAAGCGACGCTCGCGGAGCACGGTGCGTCCGCCGCGTGACTCGAAGGCCAGACGGAGTGCCCCGTCCCGACCGATGCGGCTCGGGACCGCGGCTACGTCAGGCTTCGAACAGGAGATCGCGCTGGATCCAGGAGACGATGGTGTCGACGCCCACACCCTCCCGGAGATTGGTGAAGACAAAGGGTCGCCCTCCCCGCATGCGCTTGGCATCGCGCTCCATCACCGCGAGATCGGCGCCGACGTAGGGCGCCAGGTCGATCTTGTTGATCACGAGGAGGTCGGAGCGCACGATCCCGGGCCCGCCCTTGCGCGGGATCTTGTCACCTTCGGCCACGTCGATGACGTAGATCGTGGCGTCCACCAGCTCCGGGCTGAAGGTGGCCGCCAGGTTGTCGCCTCCGCTCTCGACGAACAGGAGCTCGAGCCCCGGGAAGCGGCTCACCAGGTCGTGCACCGCCTCGAGATTGACCGAGGCGTCCTCGCGGATGGCGGTGTGGGGGCAGCCGCCGGTCTCCACGCCCACGACCCGCTCGGCGGGCAAGACACCGCGCCGGATCAGGAACTGGGCGTCCTCCTGCGTGTAGATGTCGTTGGTGATCACCGCCATGTCGAAGTGGTCGCGCAGCCGCCGAGCCAGAGCCTCCACGAGCGCGGTCTTGCCCGAGCCCACCGGCCCGCCGACGCCGATCTTGACCGGCTTGGGGATGGACGGAGTGCTCACGAGCGGAAGAGCCGGGCCTCGAGCCGCTCGTGGAGGATGCCCTGGATATCGAGCCCGGGCGTGAAGCTCCACAGGTCCGCGGGCGCGCGCTCGGCCGCCTCGCGCGCCACGCGCTCGATGACCGGATGCAGGCTCCAGAGCACCGCCTGCCCTTCCATCTGGCCCATGGGCAGGAGCCTGAGCGCCGCGCCCACCAGCAGCGCGGTGGTCGAGTAGAGAAAGGCGGTCGCGGCGGCACCCGCCTCCCAGCCGAGCGCGCCCGCCGACATGCCGAAGGCGACCGCGTGGTGTCCCGGCGCCCGGCGTGCATTGACCTCGTCCAGGTAGCCGCCGAGGCGCGCGTCGGCGATCAGGGAGGCCGCGACCCGCAACGTCTGGCGTCCCATCTGGCGGCTCCCCTCGCGGAACTCCTTCACCACCTTCATCGCCTCCAGGGCCTCGTCGAGCCGGCGGCAGCCCTCCAGATCGCCGCGGCCCAGGGCTCGCAGCGAGCCGGCGACCGCGGTCGCGTCGCAGGGGCCGGCGGCGCCTTCGAGCTGGGCGAGCAAGAAGCGCTCGAGCCCGTGCCGATCGCGGACGATGCCGGCCTGGCAGTAGCGCTCGAGGCCGAAGGAGTGGGCGTAGCCGCCGGTGGGGAACGCGCTGTCCGCGAAGTGGAGCAGCGAGACGAGCCGATGATCAGTCATCGGGGCCCCCGCCGAGCGGCGCGTACACCGCCTCCCGCCGCTCCCAGCGGATGCCGAGGCGCCGCGCGAGCTGCTCCATCGCCGGATCGTCGGGCACGAGCAGCGCGTCGCCCTCCATCGCCAGCGTGAAGTGCCGGTTGCCCACCTCGAAGGCGAGGCGCACCGCATCCTCGAAGCTCGCCGGGAAGATCGCGAGCAAGGGCTCCGGGCGGGCCTCCACCGCCAGGTACCACTCGGCCTCCACCGCGATGACCCGGCCGGGCTCGAGCACACTGCCGGTCGGCAGCGCCAGGGCGACCTCGCGGCCCCCCGTCGTGGTGACGCGCTTGCGCGTCCACCGCCGCTCCTCCCAGGCCAGGCAGAGCGTGTCCCGGGCCTTCCCCGCGAGCGCGGCCGCGTCCACCGCCGCCGGCGCCTCGGTGATCACCACCATCGCCCTAGCCGCGACTCTTCATGAGCGAATCCCAGGAGCCCGGGCGGGTGGCGTCGGGGGCGGCCTGCCGGGGCGGCCGTAGTGGGCCCCCCGAGTCCGGTACGCCGCTCGAAGAGCGGCGAATCCGGCGAGCGGGTGACGGAGGCTGCCCCGGCAGGCCGCCCCCGACGACAGGACCCGCCCGTCTCGCGCGTATGTCACTCATGAATGGCCCGGGCTAGAAGAGGAAATAGCGCTGGGCCATCGGCAGCACGCGGGCCGGCTCGCACGTCAGCACCTGACCGTCGGCACGCACTTCGTAGGTCTCGGCGTCCACCTCCATGCGCGGGCAGTAGTCGTTGTGGATCATGGACGCCTTGGTGAGCCGCCGGCAGCCACGCACCGTGGCGATGGTCTTGCGGAGGCCCAGGCGAGTGGCGACGCCGTCCTCCACCGCGGCGCGGGAAAGAAAGGTGAGCGACGTGGACGCGACCGCCGCGCCGAAGGACCCGAACATCGGGCGGTAGCGCACCGGCTGGGGCGTGGGAATGGAGGCGTTGGGATCGCCCATCGCGGCCACCGCGATGAAGCCACCCTTGAGCACCAGCTCGGGCTTCACGCCGAAGAAGGCCGGCTTCCACAACACCAGATCGGCCAGCTTGCCCACCTCGATCGAGCCGACCTCGTGGGCGATGCCCTGAGCGATCGCGGGATTGATCGTGTACTTGGCCACGTAGCGCTTGGCCCGCGCGTTGTCGTGGCGGCCGTCGCCGGGCAGCGCCCCGCGCTGCATCTTCATCTTGTGCGCGGTCTGCCACGTGCGCGAGATGACCTCGGCGATGCGTCCCATGGCCTGCGAGTCGGACGAGAGCATGCTGATCGCGCCCAGGTCGTGCAGCACGTCTTCGGCCGCGATGGTCTCCGCCCGGATGCGCGACTCCGCGAAGGCCAGATCCTCCGGGATCTTGGCGTTCAGGTGGTGGCACACCATGAGCATGTCGAGGTGCTCGTCCATGGTGTTCACCGTGAACGGCATGGTGGGGTTCGTCGAGGACGGCAGGCAGTTCGACTCGCCCACGACGCGGATGATGTCGGGCGCGTGTCCCCCGCCCGCGCCCTCCGTGTGATACGTATGGATGGTCCGGCCCTTGAAGGCGCGGATGGAGTCCTCGACGAAGCCGGCCTCGTTGAGCGTGTCGGTGTGGATCGCCACCTGGATGTCCATCTCCTCGGCCACCGACAGGGCGGTATCGATGGCGGCCGGCGTGGTTCCCCAGTCCTCGTGGAGCTTGAGCCCGACCGCGCCCGCCTCGATCTGCTCCCGGAGCGGCGCGGGCCGGGAGGCATTGCCCTTGGCCAGAAAGCCCAGGTTGATCGGCAGCGCCTCGGCGGCCTCCAGCATCCGGTGGATGTTCCAGGCGCCCGGCGCGCAGGTCGTGGCCGCGGTGCCGGTGGCGGGCCCCGTCCCGCCGCCGATCAGGGTGGTGAGCCCGGCGGAGAGCGCCTCGTCGACGAGCTGCGGGCAGATGAAGTGGATGTGGCTGTCGATCCCCCCGGCGGTGACGATGCGCCCCTCGCCCGCGATCACCTCGGTGGAGGCGCCGATCACCATCCCCGCGGTCACCCCGGCCATGATGTCGGGGTTGCCGGCCTTGCCGATGGCGACGATGCGGCCGCCCCGGATCCCGATGTCGGCCTTCACGATGCCCCAGTGATCGAGGATCAGCGCGTTGGTGATGACGAGATCGAGCACGCCCTCCCCGGCGGTGGCGCGGGCCGACTGGCCCATGCCGTCGCGGATCACCTTGCCCCCGCCGAACTTCACCTCGTCGCCGTAGGAGGTGAAGTCGCGCTCCACCTCGATCAGGAGCTCGGTGTCGGCCAGCCGCACGCGGTCGCCGACGGTCGGGCCGTAGAGATCCGCGTACTGCCGGCGCGGGAGCCGCAGGCTCATCCCCGCGCCCCCTGGAAGCCGCCGGCCGCCGCCCGCTTCACGCTCTCCCCTCGTCGCTTCTCGCCCACCGGCCCGTCGGTGAGCGCGTTGAGGCCATAGACCTCGCGCGCCCCCGCCAGCTCCACGAGCGTCACCGCCTTCTCGTCGCCGGGCTCGAAGCGCACCGCGGTGCCGGCCGGCACGTGCAGCCGCATCCCGAAGGCCTGCCGCCGCTCGAACCGCAGCGCCCGGTTCGCCTCGAAGAAGTGGAAGTGCGACCCCACCTGGATCGGCCGGTCCCCGGTGTTCGCGACGGTCAGCTTCACCGTCCGCCGCCCCGCGTTCGCCTCGATGTCACCCTCGCCGAGCAGATACTCGCCTGGAATCATGCGTGGCCTCTGGTTTGGGTGGAAGGTGCAACCCGCTCTTCTTTCATCTGCGGGGGCCCAGAAATGGCCCCCGCATCCCCCATTGCCGCGCTTCGCGCGGCTGGGCGTACGGTTGTCCGCGGACTGGGGGAGTGCGGGGGCCCGAGCGTCCGCCACACGAACGGTTGCCGTGTGCCCTCCAGTCGCCCGCGGTTGGGGGAGTGCGGGGGCCCGAGCGTCCGCCACACGAACGGTTGCCGTGTGCCCTCCGGTCGCCCGCGGTTGGGGGAGTGCGGGGGCCATTTCCGGGCCCCCGCATTAGATAGAGAAGCGGGTCCGTGTGATTTCATCTAATCGGGTGATGAATCGTCACCAACTTAGTCCCGTCGGGGAACGTGCCTTCGACCTGCACTTCCTCGAGCATCTCGGGCACGCCGTCCATGACGTCGTCGCGGTTCAGGATGGTGATGCCGAAGGCCATCAGGTCGGAGACGGTGCGGCCGTCACGGATACCTTCGAGGACGTCGGCCGTGATCAGGGCCAGCGCCTCGGGATAGTTGAGCTTGAGGCCGCGGCCGCGGCGACGGCGGGCCACCTCGGCGGCGGTGAAGATGAGCAGCTTGTCTTGCTCCCGAGGGGTGAGATGCATGGGGGCGAGTTTAAACCGTCAGGTGCTGCCTGACCATATCCTCCCGGAGGTCCTTGGTGGCGCCTTTCGAGACGATGGTGCCCTTCCGCATGATCGCGTAGGCGCCCGCCAGTCGCCAGGCGAACTCCAGATACTGCTCGACGAGGAGCACCGAGATGCCCTGCGCCTTGATGCGCTCGATCGCCTCCTCGATCTGTAAGATTACGGAGGGCTGGATGCCCTCGGTGGGCTCGTCCATCAGGAGGAGCTTCGGCCGGGCCAGGAGCACCCGGGCGATTGCGAGCTGCTGCTGCTCTCCGCCCGAGAGCACCCCGCCCTTCCGCCCGAGGAGGGTCTTCAGCTTGGGGAAGAGCTCGAAGACGTGCTCGAGCGCGTCGCCGTCGTGCCCGTTGCGGCGCCGCCCGAGCGTGCCCATCCTCAGGTTCTCCTGCACGGTGAGGTTCGCGAAGATCTCACGACCCTGCGGCACGTAGCCGATACCGCACGAGGCCCGCTCCTCCGGCCGGCGACCACCCAGGTCGGCGCCGTCGAAGGTGACACGCCCCGAGCGCACGGGCAGGAGCCCCATGATCGACTTGAGCAGCGTGGTCTTCCCGACGCCGTTGCGGCCCATGAGGCACACCACGCTCCCGGCCGGGACGTCCAGCGAGACGTCCCACAGGACCTGGCTTTCCCCGTAGGCCACGTTGAGGCCGCGCACCTCAAGCATGGGTAGGCGTCTCCGACCGGCTCCGGCCCAGGTACACTTCCCGCACCCGCTCGTCCTGCTGCACCTGGTCCACCGGCCCTTCGCAGAGCACCCGGCCCTCGTGGAGCACCGTCACCTTGCGGGCGAGGCTCCGCACGAACTCCATGTCGTGTTCGATGACCAGCACCGCCCGCTCGCGGGCGATGGCCTGCAGCAGCTCCGCGGTGCGCGCCGTCTCGTCGTCGGTCATGCCGGCCACCGGCTCGTCCACCAGCAAGAGCTCGGCCTGCTGCACGATGACCATGCCGATCTCGAGCCACTGCTTCTCGCCGTGCGAGAGACCGCCCGCCCGCTCCTCGCCGCGGCCGGCCAGGCCGATGGTCTCGAGGGTCTCATCGATCCGGCTCCGTTGCCCTCCGTCGAGCCGGGACCGCAGCGTGGCCATCACCCCCTTGCTCGGGCGGGCCAGCGACAGCTCCAGGTTCTCGCGCACGCTCAGGTTGGCGAAGATGGACGGGGTCTGGAACTTCCGGCCGATCCCCAGCCCGGCGATCTCGTTCTCCCGCCGGCCGGTGAGCTCGGTGTGCTTGCCGAAGATCACGCGGCCGGCCGCGGGCTGCACCTTGCCGGAGATGACGTCGAGCAGCGTGGTCTTCCCCGCTCCGTTCGGCCCGATGACCACCCGTAGCTCGCGGTAGTCCATGAAGAAGTTCAGGTCGTGGAGCGCCTTGAAGCCGTCGAAGTCCACGGTCACGTTCTCCAGATAGATGATGGAGCCTTCCGGGGCGGCGGCCGTGAAAGGCATTCAGCGCGCCTGAATGTGATGGACTTCGGCTTGCGTCTTGGCCTCGTCGGGCCGCTGGCCCTCATCGCGGCGCCCGCCCAACCGTACGCCCGCTTCCGCGGATGGCCACCGCCGGGTGATCAGCTTCTGGAGCGTGCCGACCACGCCGTCCGGGAAGAAGAGCACCACCGCCACGAAGAGACCGCCCAGCACGAGCAGCCAGAGGTCCGGATAGTGCGTGGTCAACAGGCTCTGCAGCCAGTTGACGCCGAGCGCGCCCACCACCGGCCCCAGCAGGGTTCCCCGCCCGCCCACCGCGACCCAGATGATCATCTCGATCGACGGCAGCACGCCGATCTTGGCGGGGGTGATGATGCCGACCTGAGGCACGTAGAGGGCGCCCGCCACCCCGGCCAGCATCGCCGAGATCACGAAGACGAAGAGCTTGAAGGCGGCGGGCGAGTAGCCGGAGAAGAGCACGCGCGTCTCGCTGTCGCGGATCGCGATCAGCACGCGCCCGGCCGGCGAGCGCGTGATCCACCGGCAGAGGAGAAAGGCGCCACAGAGACAGAGCGCGGTGACGACGTAGAGGCCGCGCTGGGTGGTGGCGCTGTTGAGCGTGAAGCCGAGCACGGTCTTGAAGCCGCTGAGGCCGTTGGTGCCGCCCAGGTTCAGGGCGTTCCGGTTGAACATCAGCCAGGTGGAGAGGGCGAGGGCCTGGGTGATGATCGAGAAGTACACGCCGCGGGTGCGGCTACGGAAGGTGAGGTAGCCGAACACGAAGGCGACCGCGCTCGGCACCACCAGCACCGCGAGCAGCGTGAAGGGGGCGCTGTAGAACGGCCGCCAGAAGAGCGGTAGCTCCTTCACCTGGTTCCACACCATGAAGTCGGGCAGCACGTTGCGATAGACCCCCTGGACGCCGATCTCGAGCATGAGGTGCATGCCCATCGCGTAAGCCCCGAGCCCGAAGAAGACTCCGTGGCCGAGCGACAGCACCCCGGTGTAGCCCCAGATCAAGTCGATACCGAGGGCGAGGATCGCGTAGGCCAGGAACTTCCCGAACAGGTTGAGCGTGAAGTCGGAGATCCGGAGGGGCGAGCCCGGCGGCAGCGCGTTCAGCGCGGGCAGGACCACCACGAGCAGCGCCGCGCCGGCCAGCAGGCCCCAGCGCTCAAGACTCCGCATAGCGTCCCTTGGCCGCGAAGAGTCCGGACGGGCGCCGCTGGATGAACAGGATGACCATGATCAGGATCAGCACCTTGCCGAACACCGCGCCCATCGAGGGCTCGATGATCTTGTTGAGCCCGCCGATGCCGAGCGCGGCCAGGATGCTGCCCAGCAGCTTGCCGACCCCCCCCG
>Ga0214473_10003386_pt1 | contig 19359 bp, 16 predicted proteins | sample RVTome_7_FD_203509 | JGI IMG/M metagenome (GOLD analysis project Ga0214473, IMG submission 203509) | Soil microbial communities from uranium-contaminated site in the Upper Colorado River Basin, Wyoming, United States - RVT98D197 | ecosystem: Environmental > Terrestrial > Soil > Contaminated >... | reverse complement strand
CGTCCTGATCAACCACATGACCGGCGGTCGGCTGCTGGAAGCTGCGCCGGCGCTGCCTGAATTACAGGTCGACGAGCAGACGCTGGCCGCGGCCGAGGAGGAGCTGCTGGATCGGGGGCTGCTCGTAACGCTGCCGTTCGAGGAGGTGTCGGGCGTCACCTCCCAGCTGGCCAGTGTGCTCTCGGCGGCAATCACCCCGGACCGGGTCTGCATTGTTCGCACGGTGCACGGGGACCACACCGATCCGCCGGTCATGTTCAGCTTCACGCCCGAGTGCATCACCCGCAACCAGGTCGACAATCAAGGGCAGCACGTCTTCGTCGAGCTCGCCGATCGTGAGGAAGCGGTGAGTGCGATCCTGGCAGCCGGCGGCGCTGCCGACAAGACCCCGGCCAGGAAGGGCGCGGCGAAGAAGGCCCCCGCCAAGAAAGGCCGCGCTACGACGAAACCTCGGCCGCTTGCTGACCTGCTGAAGGAAGCGACCCGGCTGGTCATGCTGATGGTGGTGGCCGACCCGGCCGAGCCGGCCGCAGCGGCCCACAGCCTCTCCTGGCTTGAGACCGAGGCGGGGTTGTGGCTGGTCGACGGCGCTTCCGACGGCGAGGCGCCGCAGGCAGCCCCGATTCTAGAGAGAGCCCTGCGCACGCGAGTTGCCGCCGCGATCGAGGGGAGGAATAGATAACCCTCTCGCACCCATTCCCCTCATCGTCAAGAACAGCTGTTGGACTCGGTGGGCCGTAGCTCACGGCACGCTCAGTGGTTGATCGCTGGGGGACGCACAGAACTGCCGGGCGGCCCTAGACTCCTCCCAATCCCCTTGGTTATTCTCGCGGCGGCTCTGCTCGGAGCCTGCGAGGTCGAATTCACACCCAGCATAGAGCCGCTCAGACTGGCAACGCTGCCGCCGCAACCGTTCGGGACGCAGGTCGTAGGGTCCTCGGAGGTGCGGCCGGCGGAAGTTGAACCGAGCCCGGTTTCGCCTCTGGATCCTGCATTTGACGAGGATGATCCGTGGCAGTGGATGGCTGCGATCGAGCAGCGCTGGCCATCGGTTGATATCGTCGCCTGTGCAAGGGGCGAGATGGCGATGGGGTGCGCGGAGTGGACGGCAGGAGAGCTGGGGTCGCTCTACGGGACTCTGGAGGATTACATCCTGGGCCAATACTTGTCCGGCAGGGTAAGGTTCATCAGGATGGACGATGAGCCCTACTCCGGGCTGCATGCCGGCCTTTGGGAAGACGGCACCTCCAAGGTCAGTGAGATCAGGATCTCCGACAGGGCATGGACCACGCCACCTGCTGCCGGCCTACCAGACATCCTCGACTTCCCGTTCCGCAAGACGAATCAATTCCAGGGCACGATTGCGCATGAGCTCACCCATGCAGCGGTCTGGTTCCACCCTGAGTTATTAGACTGGTGGAGGGAAGCACAACAAGAGGCTGGAATCAGCCTGGGCGAGGGGAACTGGATGATCGGTTTCCTCTACCGGTGGAGCTACTATGATGAATTCGAAGCCAATCCGGAGCTGTACGACGATCTCGTGCAAGGGGAACTCTTCGCGCTGGCAGTCGGGGCAGTGATGTATGATCCGATCTGGGGGACGGGTCAATAGGGAGGAGTAGCGATGACTAGCCTTTTCAGGTTTTCGCCCCTGAACATGGTGCTAATCGGTGTCGTCCTCGCTCTGGTTCTGGTCTTGCTGGCGCTTGGGCTGCGAGGTCCCCAACGCGCCCGTAAGCTCGCCCGATTCGCTTTTCTGGTTATTCTTGGCCTCGTGGTATTGACAGCCGTAGTCGCGGTCCTACGCATCTATGTCTTTCCCCTTCCCCCGTTCTAGACGCATGCAATTCGGGTAGCATCAGCGCCGCATCCTGGAGGCGGACATCTACGTGAGCTACAAGCAGGACTGATGAGCCTTCCTTGATTCGAGAAGCGAAGGCGAGTCCTAAGTCACTCTGGGCCAGGGCTTCGTGCCTGATCCTGACGGCCGCCCTGCTGGGCGGCTGCTGGGGCGGTCCGAACGTCACCCCGCTCGAGATCGTCACGGCCGAGCCGCCTCCAGAGTTCGGACCCATTGGGCCTCCCTCCGGGGTGGTGAGGCTTGAGCAGGTCAGCCAGACAGACCTGTCGATCTTCTTCAGCCAGTACGAGGATGACACCAGCATTCCGGCCGATGTGCTGGAGCGGTATCTGACCGATCCGGCGATGATGGCTGCCCAGACCGCCATGATCAACGACCTGATCGGCCACGTGCAGGCCGGGGGAGCCCCACTCACGCCGCAGGAGTTCTACCAGCAGGCGCTGGCCTACACTGACGACCCCGGGACCGCACTGATCCTGTGCCACAACGTTCTGAAGGCGATGGCCCGGGGACGGTCGCCGATTCCGTGGGAGAAGCACTCCGAGCAACCGCTGGTGTATCTCTTCGACGGCGGGGAAGTGAACGCTGCGGAGCTGCCGCTGCATCCCGATGCCGCCACCACCGGTTCACGCGGCCAGCCCTCGCTCTTCTACCGGTTCTTTTCGCCCACCGCGCTGGGACGGTATGACGAGGGGGATTGGTATCACTACTACCTGGAGGCGGCCACCGCCTACTACGGTGCAACCGGCCGGGCCGACACCGGCGGCCCCGGGCTCGGCATCGACTACTACCACGTCGTCGGCGGTGCGGTTGATGATACGATCAACCAGATGCGGGATTCGGGCTACGAGGACACGGCTGCCTACCGCGGCTGGCGCTGGGCCAACGCCCTGAGCTTTCTGGAGGAAGCCTTCTACGGCACCGACTTCGGCGGCACGCAGGAGGAGGCTGGACGGGAAGCCAGGGACCACATGCGTGGGGCGATCTTCGGACTCTCGCTGGCGGGCTACGAAGCCACCTGGCCCTGGCTGGTGCCCCGGATTGGCAGCGCCGGCTCGACCGGGGTGGATGTGTCCGAGTCCACGTACGAGACGCTCGACCCCGCAGTGGAGGGAGGTTCGCCATGAGGCGTGTGCTTCCGACGAGAGCGGCTGGGCCTACGCGGCGTGGGACCCGTCAGCTCGTGGTGGTCGCGGTGGTTCTGTGGTTCACCGCCGTGGCGGGCTGCAACGGCCCGGCAGGACCGACCCCGACCCAAGGCGTGTCTTTGCTCCCAGACGCACCGCATATCGAGCTGGCGACCCTCGATCAGCTGTTCGGCTCGGCCGGATCCTACCTGCAGATCTCCGGTGACCTGGAGGTCATTGCCTTCCGATGCACCATCGTCGAGGGCACCTTCTGCTGGTTCGGCGAGCGCACCCAGGACGGCGCGGTCGCCGGCGACCTGGCGCGCCGGGTGGTCGATCAGATCGGCCCGCAGGCGATCGAGAACGCCAATCGCAACGAGGTCGCGGTTCAGTGCTACCGCCCGGCCGCTGGCGGCGAGCCGTACTGCGAGATCGACTGGGGGTGGGGGGCCGGGTGGGAGGCGCTGGCGCTGGAGTAACCGGGTCTGGTCCGGGAGCCTTCGAGGCTGGCTGAACCCATGTGAAACTTCGTCAGGCGGTCTCTCTGCTGGGGCTCCTGATCCCGCTGCTGTATGCTGGCTGCAATATGCCGGGCTTCGAGCCCGACGTGGAAGAGCTGGTGATCCCCGAGGCACCCCAGGGACCCGAGTTCGGCCCGGTCGATCCGGCCGCCGCGCCACCGGAAGTCCAGCCGGAGGATCAAGCGCCGCCGGTCATGGAGCCAGTCCAGTCTGAGCCCCAGCTCACCACGCTGTGCACGAACACGCTGATGTACATTCGCTCCAGCCCGGGCAAACCCGTCGCAGACGTAGAACCGGACAACACACTGGCCCTGCTTGACCCCGGGACGGAGGTCGCCTGGACCGGGAATTCGGCCCAGGCTACGGCCGATGGCGAGATGCTGACCTGGTACGAGATCGACACCGCGACCGGGCTGCACGGCTGGTCGGCTAGCCAGTACCTGACCGCCGGAGGATGCGGGGCAACCATCGTCGTGGGGGGGTTCGCCACCATCGTGGCGAGCCCCTGGTATTCCGGCTCCACGTGGTTGGGCGAGACCGCCAACTGCGAGGACTGCACCCACTACGGCGTCGACGTGGCCACCGGGGCGGGAGACCCGGCCCTCTATGCTCCCTGGGCCGGCGAGGTTCGCGCCTATGACAACTGCGAAGAATGCCCGGAGGGCGCTGGGAACACCTACGAGTCGGACGAACCCACCGCCGAGGACTATAACTGGGGATACGGTGCCACGACGATCGTCGAGTACGCCTACGAGGACATGAGCGGCGCGGACATCCAGCGGCTGCGCGACAGCGGCCTCGACCTGCAACCCGGGCAGTCTCTGTACATGATGTTCACCCACCTGGACAGGCAGGTCGACAACCCCGATGCAGGCACGGCGCTCACGGCCGGGGACGCGGTGGCGACCATGGACAGCTCCGGAAACTCGGAGGGACAGCACGCGCACGTCGAGGCCGCGGTCAACGACAGCGGGTTAACCCAGGGCGACGCCAGCCTCTTCGGGTACTGGTGGAATAGCGTCGCCGAAGTAGACTGGTCGTCCGACACCATCGAAGGACGGCAGGGCAATCGCGTCGATCCGGCGCCGCTTTTCAACCTGCCGTGATGCTTGGAACTGAGAGAGGAACCCCATGACGTCTACCCGCCCCCTCTGGCAACGGTCTCACGCCGCCTGCATCCTCGGCCTGGTGTGCGCGGCGTTCGCGGCGGCAAGCTGCAACGGGCAGTCGGCCGGCCAGGTCTCGTACCTGGGACCGACGATTGAGGGCGTCCGCCAGATCCACCTTGTGGATCCCGACGGATCCGAGAGACGGCAACTCTTTGCCGGGGAGCAGGAGCTGGGCGGCGGGCTCGTCTGGGTGCCGGACGGCGAGCATGTGCTGGTCTTCGCGGGGGAGGACCGTGAGGCCGTGCTGGCGGACATCGAGACCGAAACACTCGGGCGATGCGTGACCTGCGGCATTCCCGACGCCGGTGACCTGGCCATCTCCCCGGATGGGTCCTGGGTGGCGGTGGGCTCCAGCGATGGTCTGTATCTGGTCGAGCTGAGCGGGACCGGGCTGCAGCTGGTTTCCCCGATCGTCAGGCCCGGATGGATCCAGTGGTCGCCGGACGGGAAGCGAGTTGGCTTCTTTGCCTTCGAGGACCGCCCACGGCTGTACCAGGTCGAGATCGCCGTCGGCGAGACTCTCGAGCTGACGGCGGCGTACGATGAAGGCGGCCTGACTTTCTTCGCGCCGCACTGGTCGCCGGATTGGGATTGGGTGGCGGTGCGCACATCGAGCCGGGAAGGGCTGGCCATCCAGGTGATGAGGGCGGACGGGACCGGGCTGACCAAGGTCGCCGACTGGGAGTTCCGCGGAGAGGCGTTGGATCCGGGACTCTTCCCGCCCCCGCAGTGGTCGCCGGATGGGGAGAGCATCCTTTTCACCAGCTATTCACCGGCCGGAGACTCGGACATTTTCGTCGTGGATCGGGATGGCTCGGGGCTCGCCAACCTGACGAACGGAGCAGGCGTCGACACTGACCCGGCCTGGTCGCCGGATGGGAAGCGCATCGCCTTCGTCAGCTCGCGGGATGGGAACCGGGAGATCTACATCATGAACGCCGACGGGAGCGAGCCGGTCAACCTCTCCAACAGCCCGCAGACCGACGAGTTCTCCCCGGCGTGGAGGCCTGGCCGCTAGAGGGGCAGATCCGCCCTTTAGGGAGCCTCCTGAGAATTCCCTCTCTGAGGAGCCGATCCCACGGGTGCCGGAACGTCCGCACTGCGTCCCCACGCTGTAACGCAAGGACCGGGACAATCTACAACGCGTAGTAGAGCCGTGCGCCCAAACCGCCCTCGGCCCGGAGCCGCTCGGCGGCCCGCCCATGCACCAGCTCGATCGTGCCGTTGGAGGCGAAGACCCGGGCGGTCGCATCCTGGAAGGTCTCGGGATCGTGGAGTGGCCAGGGGGCCAGCAGCAGCTCCACCCGCTGCTGCTCCAGCGCCTGCATGACCGCCTGGCGGCCGAGCGCCCACGGGCGCCCATCCATCCGCGCCCGGTGCTGACCTCCGGAAGTTGGCCTCTCCGCAATTGTGGAGTTGACCTCGGCGGAAGCTGAGGTACGCTACGAGCAGGGCTGCGTCGGAAGGAGGCCTGCGCCGTGGCCAGAAGGCGGCATTCCCTTGAGCTCAGGTTCCAGATCAGCCCATGAGACGATTCTCGAGGCCCGGGTTCGCCGCGGCCACACTGCTGATCCTGATCCTTGGCAGCCCACGCGCTCCGGCGGCGCCCTCGTTCGGGGCGAGTTCGACGCCCGCCCCCACTGCGATCTTGCCCCCCTCAACACCGATCGTCTCGGCGGCCGAAATATGTCCCGGGCCCGGCTCTCCCTCCGTGGAGTTCGTCCCCGATCGCGTTCCGGATCTATTTGAGCAGCAGATCCTGGATTTCCTCAACGCTGGGGGATCTTCCGAGCGCCTGGCAACTTCGATCCGGGCGCTCGCGATCCCCTTCCGGCACCCGGAACAAGAATTCCTGGAGGTGAGATTCAACCTTGTCCACCAGGATGTCACGGGGGACGGGATCCCGGAGATCGTCCTCTCGTTGGGCTTCGCCGGGTTCTACCAGGGAGACTACGTTGACTATCGTCCCCACGGGCTCGTGCTCTCCTGCCGCGAGGGTTCGTATCGGCGGATCGGGCTTTTTCCCTTCGTGGAGCTGTTCCAAACGGGGGACCTGACAGGTGATGGCTTGCCCGAGCTCGTCTTCATGAAAGAACTGTCGACTTTGGATGCAGTGGTGTCCTTCTTTACGTGGGCAGCAGACAGCTTTGTTCAACTCGCGGTAAACCCCTCACACGACTTTGCCTACCGGATCGGAATATGGATCGACCGCGAGCTGCATGTCCCCCTGGATGGGCCAAACCTGCAGGACGTGGATCGCGACGGCAACCTCGAGCTGGTATTCGCCCGCCTCGTCTACCGAACGAGCGACTCCCGCGAGGCCAGGTCTGGGCCGCTGCGCGATCGCCGGGAGGTCTGGGGGTGGAATGAGACCGCGATCGAGTTGGAGCGTTGGGACTACGATCCGCCCGAGTTCCGCTTCCAGGCCGTCCAGGACGGCGATGACCTGACCCTGTTTGGCGACCTCGGAGAGGCGCTGGCCTCCTATCGGCGGGCCCTGAGCGAGGATCGCCTGAAGTCGTTTCAATTGTTCCACACCCCCGATTCTGTCCTCCTGCGCTACGGCGCACCCATACCGACCCCGGATCCCGCAGAACGCGCCCGGCTGAATGCCTATGTACAGTACAGGATCATGCTCGTGCATGCCCTCCTGGGCAATGAGGGCGAGGCCGAGCGGGCATTCCGCTTGCTCCTGGAGTCTCAATCGGGGAGCGACCCGGGATTCCCCTATGCCGAGATGGGCCAGGCGTTCTGGAACGCGTATCTCCAGGAGGGCGAGCTCAGTTCGGCCTGTAAGGCGGCAGTGGACTACGCGCTGCGGCATGCCAATGAAGTTCTGATTCCATTGGGAAGCAGCACGTACGGCTACTGGAATCGGGAGTACCGGCCCGAGGACATTTGCCCCTTCGAGGACGGCGGAGGATGAGCCGGTCTTCGGTGATCCTTCGTTCCGAGCGAAAGAGGCCCGCAGCGGTTCTCGGTTTTCGCGGGTGGTTGCCGCCTGCGGGGTTCACTCTTGCGGTTGCCCTGTTGATCAGCGCCTGCGCCACGCCGGTCCCCACGGCCCCAACGACGCCTGGGTCTGCAAGGACGAGCACGCCCGCGGCTTTTCCCTCGCCCACCCGCCGCCTGGCCGGGGCGGGTTCGCAGGTCTCCAGCGCGCCCACCCTCAAACCACAGACGACCGCCGCTCCGGCTCCGTCGCCGACGGTTCCCGCTCCGCCCGACGGCCGTTGCCCGGAGCCTGGGCGCGCGGCTCCAGCCCTGGCGCCGGCGGAAGACATGCGGGGGCTTGCAGACGAGACCATCAGCTTCCTTAATGCGCGAGGGTCGGCGGCCGGGCTGCGCTCCGCGCTGGATGAGATCGAGGGTTATCCAGAGGGGCGACTCTGGACTCAGGTTCTCGTGCGGGAACTCACGGGCGGAGGCCCACCGGAGGTGATCGTCGCCGCCGAATTGCCCGTCTATCCGCCCAGCGGCGGCGTTCTAATCTTCGCCTGCCACTCCGGCACATACCGGCTCATTCACCGGGACCAGCTTCCGACGTGGGGCGGGCTCTTTCTTCTGAACGTGGTCGACATGACGGCCAACGGGCTGCCGGAGGTTGTCTATTCCGCGGTCACCTCCTCGGGAAGCGGTGGTCTCGGTACAACTATCGTGATCCTGGAATGGAACGGGGCAGGGTTATCATCCCTCCTGGACGAAGGCTGGATTGAGATGCTCAATGTGAACGACGACTGGGTCGTTGACACCGACGGGAGTGGGACGCTCGAGCTGGTGCTGGTCGGCGGGGCCTGCGCCTGCCGGCCTGGGGAGGGCCCCCAGCGGGTACGAACCGAGTACTGGGCCTGGAACGGCCTGCACTTCGCGCTTGCTCGCTGGGAATATACGGCGCCGGAGTACCGATTTCAGGCGGTCCAGGACGGCGACGACGCCACCCTCTTCAGCGAATTCGATGCAGCGTTGGCCTATTACCAGCAGGCGATCTATGATGTGGATCTGAAAGGATGGAGCCCAGGCGAGGAAGGCGCGGGCACTTCTGGCACCCCCACCGCTGTGCCGGAACCATCCGAGTGGTCGCGTTTGGAGGCCTATGCCCGGTATCGGATCATGCTGCTGCACGCCGCACGCGGCTACCAAGAGGCTGCAAAGACCGTCTATGACACCCTGCAGGCTCGATTTCCGTCCTCGCGTAGTGGCCACCCCTACGCTCAATTGGCGACGGTGTTCTGGGAAGAGTTTTCGGGGAGCCAGGATCAGGCGGCCGCCTGCAACCGCGCCAGCGCGTACGCGGAGGAGCACCCCGCGGAGATCTTAGTGCCTCTTGGCAGCGACTTTTATGGAGTACTCAACCGGGACTATGCCCCGGAGGATGTGTGCCCGCTGCGGTGACTAGGACGCTCAGCCGGGCGGGCAGGCCGCTCGCCGCGGGCAACAGGATCAGATCGTGATATTCACCCGGCGGGCTGCGCCACACCAGGCTGAAGCCCCACCCGTGCCAGCGCCACACCGTCAGGTAGCGGGCTGACCCGTCGGGCGCGGCCTCGATTACCGCCAGCTCCTCCAGCCCGTCGCCGTCCAGGTCGCCCAGCTCGACTTCCAGGATGGGGGCCTGCACCGGCGATCCGCCCCACAGGTCGTGGTAGCTCCCGCCCCGGTACCCCACCACGAAGGGTTGACTCGTCCCTTCGGCTTTGTCGACCGCCAGCAGCACCTCATACCGCCCGTCATGGTTCGGGTCTCCCAGCGCCAGATCGCGAACCAGCCATTCCGGCGGGCTGCGCCAGGCGGAACTGCCTCCCTGGATGATTTCTACCGCCTGTCCCTGACGCCGGATGATCTCAGGGGCCCCGTCGCCGGTGAGGTCGATCGCTCCCGATCCGAAGATGCCGCTCCTCGTCTCGTCCGAAACTCCAACCGGCTCACACGCTTCCGCTGAGCAGGCGAAGCCGAGGCGCTCTTCCGGCAGGATGCGAGCGAGCAAGTCGGAGGCCGCGTCGGGGTTCATCCAGCGCGGCCGGGGGGCGGTCCATACGGGTAGCGCCTGGGCGGCTCGCAGCCCCTGCCTGTCGAACAGCAGCCGCAGGGCGAGGCCCTGGGAGGTGTCGCCCCATCCCTGGTCGAAGGCGAAGTTCCCCAGGCTGTAGGCCACCAGCCGTGGCCGGGCTTCGGTTTGTCGGGGCTGGACGAGTTGAAGGTCCTGCACGACGTGCGGGTGGGAGCCCAGGACGACGTCGGCGCCGGCCTCCAGCAGCTCGCCGGCCAGCTCGCGCTGGGGCAGGAGCGGATGGCGCTGGTACTCCTGCCCCCAATGCACCAGGACCAGGACGATGTCGGCCGCGGCCCGGGCCTGGCGCACCGCCGCCAGCAGAGCCTCCCGGTCCGGCGCCCCCAGGTCGTTCCAGGCCAGAAAGGCGAGCGTCAGGCCGTCGATCTGGCGCAGGACCGGGCGCCCGGCTTCCACCGGCTCCAGCCCCGCGGCCTGCAAGCGTAGCCGGGTCTCGCTCAGCCCAGTCGGGCCGGCGTCCATGGCGTGGTTGTTCGCCAGGCCGAGCAGGTCGAAGCCGGCTTCGGCGAGGAGCGCGGGAGTCTCGAGTGGAAGCAGGAGCGTCAGCGGCTCGGTCGCTGGATGGCGAGCTGCCGGCGATGCTCTCGTCGGGGACTTCCCAGCTGATGGCTCCCCCGCCAGTGACTCTCCCGCCGGCGGACCGGAGGCGACGGCGCCTTCTAGATTGCCGATCGTCAGGTCTGCGCCACGCAGGATTTCGGCCACGTGCCCGAAGAGATCCGGCGTCCCGGCCAGCTCGCGGCCGGTCATGACGTCGCCGACCGCCAGCACCTCCACCAGCCGTTCAGCGGCCGTGGGAGCCTCGCCGCCACGAAGATAGATCCAGGTGCCCGAAGAGGCGCCCGCAGCGCCGGATGGCGGAGCCGGGCCAAGGACGAGGACGGCGACTGCTAGGGCCAGTGCGCCAAACCTGGCAGTCCCCCGCAGCGCAGCCCGGGCCGCGGACCACACCGCGCGCTTTGGGCTGAATGACGAGATCACGTCGCAGCCGCCTTCTGCTACGGAAATGCCGGCGGCTCACCCGCATAGACTAGGTTGGTGACCTGCCAGGCCGTCCCCAGATCCTGCCCCCTGTCGATCAGCTCCAGCGTGTAGGTGGCGTCGAGCGAGTACGGCCCGCGCTGCGACACCACGGCGTCGTCGATTTCGGGCGACCACTCTTGGAGGGCGTACAGCGTGTCCCTCCACGATTCACGGGCGGTCACCACCGCCAGCGTCGGCGACTGCAGGTCGAAGGAGCGGAATTCGGAGGCGAGCAACTGGTGGCCCATGTAGCGCTGCGCGGCCGTCAAAGAGGCCATTTCGGATGTCACCCGTTCGGCCGCCGGGCCTCCGCCGGCCAGGTACACGGGATCGCGATACCAGTAGGCCTGGGTGATCGACCCGCGGAATTCCTGCACCGTGCGGCTGAGCAGCTCGTACTCGATCTCGTCCACCAGGAAGCTCGCCGTCCATTCCGGCGGCGGAGGCGCACTGCCGTCGTCGAGCATGCCGCGCCATTTCTCGTCCGTCAGGCGGTCGGGGATCGGCCAGGGGAACTCGTAGTAGGAGAACACACCACCCCGGGCAACGTGCAGGTAGGTCGTCCCATCCGCCTCGACGATCGGCACGACCGCGTAGATCGGATTGACCCGGCCGACGCCCTCTTCGAGCGCGGTCGGCGGCGGAGCGGGGTTGGTGGCCACGTCGGCGATCACGGCTGCCTGCGGTTCTTCCTCCATGTAGCGCCGGGCGAGCGGATCCTCCATGTCCGAGTCGGCAGCCGCCATGGTCAGGGTCTCGAGCTGGCCGCCGTAGAAGCGGATCGTGGCGTATTCGTCCTCGGTGAGCGGTTCGCTGCGCAGCTCCTTCTCCGCCATGGTCTGCAGCGAGGTCGCCAGGGTGTGCAGCGTGTCGAGGCTGGTCGCGTCGACCTCATTCAACAGCCCGCGGCTCTCCATCCCGTCACGCGTCATCTCTGTCAGGGCGGCCAGGCGGGCGAAGAACTGCGGCACCGGCTCGACGTAGCCCTTGGGGGGCTCGGGCTGGGGTGGAGGCGGCCCACCCCCCAGCTCGGCGTAGACCTGCTTGGCGTACAGGATCGTGTCGTGCTTGAGTTCCGCCCAACTGCCCAGGACGGCGTTCAACTGCTTGTCCAGCCAGGCCGACGAACGCATGAAGGCCGGATAGCCATCGCTGGGCACCTCGATCAGCGGGTGGAAGGTGTACAGCCAGGTGTTGTAGAGCGTTTCGGTCCAGTCACTGACGGTCAAGCCGGACATCCAATCCCGCATCTTCTGCATCTGCTCCGGGTAGCGCTCGTAGTGGGTCTCGCCCATCTGGTCGAGGATCGCGTAGGCGCGCTCGGAGCCCATGGCGGCGAAAAGGTCGAGGCCTTTCGGCAGGCCGCGAGGGTCCGTCAGAGTCCCGACGTTGCGGAAGATCAGCTCGCGGAAGACATAGGCGTCCGGCACGAAGCGCTGGCCCATGAAGCGCAGGCCCTTGGTGGTCTCCTCGACGTCCTGGGTCACCGCGATGACCAGGCCCAGGATCCTGGGCGGCGGGAGCTGCATGGCCAGGTCGATGAACTCCTGCAGCTTGGCCTCGTCGACCAGGTCGGTGACCTCGGTCTCAGATCCGTAGACCGCATCGAGAACGTCCAGGTACTGCAGGGCGGTCAGGTCGTCCGACCGGCCGACCATGAAGGCGGTCGGGCTGTACAGGTCCTGCCACAGGTCGAGCGCCGGGCGGCCGTCGACGGTGGTGTCCTTGAGTGCCTGGACGAGCAGCAGCGCGGCCCGGGTCTCTTCTTTACCGACCTCGGGGTCCTTGGTCTTCAGTCGGAAGGTCATTCGGCCGTACCACATCATGCTGCGGAAGTAGGCCTTGAGGTCTTCGCGCAGGGTGTAGTGGCCGCGCGGGATGTACTGGGTGTAGTCCTCGCCGAACTCCAGGCCGGGGAAGAGCGGGGAGGGCAGGATGCCGGCCGCCTCGTCGACGAGAGCGAGCTCGCTCTGGACCAGGTCGCCGGCGTAGGCCGGGATCTCGATCTCGGGGTCGAGCAGCCGGCTGCCCACGCCGACGAAGGCGACGGTGCGGCGGGCGGCCTCCGCCCAGGGACCGTCCTTGAGCGCCTGGTACTGCCCATCGGCCTGGGCGAGCAGCGCGGCGTTCAGGTCGCGCAGGAGCGGGATGAAATGCTCGACCTCGGCCGTGCGCAGGACCTTGTCGAAGAGCAGGTGGTAGACGTGCAGCAGCGAGTCGCTGGTGACGAAGACCGGCTGGTTGTCGTAGCGGGCCTTCTCATAGACCGTGAAGAACTCCTTCTCGACCCCGGGGGCGACGACGAAACCGTGCTCGGCCAGCCGCGCTCGCAGCCCGGGGGAGAGCAGGAACGACACGCGCACGTTGCTCAGGTCGGCGGCGATCGGCTCGTGCACTACCGCCGGAGCGACAGACACGGCCGGTTCGTTGTAGGCGGCGAAGACCGGCATCGCCGGAGCGCCGACCGGCACCGGCATGACCGGCGTGGGGGTGGCCGGCGCGCCTGCTGAGGGGGTTTCGACGAGGGCGGTGGGGGAAGCCTGGGCGCAGGCGCTGAAGAGAAGCGCGAGCAAGATCAGGCTTGAAGCGATCGTGTTGCCTTTCATGCCTCTTCCTCCATCCTGCGGGCCTTGTTGGCCGGCAGACGATGCAGAGTAACTTGGACCGAAGCCATTATCGCGCCGGAGAATTTGCGGCGCGCGGAGGGACGATGGGCAACAGCCTCTCAAGGAGCGCGAGGAAATCCAGGGGTGACCGGACCACCGGTCAGGGTCTCCGGGGCAACATGATATAATGGGTCCGATAGATCAGGAATGAGGTGGATAGTCAGCAAGCCCCTATAGTCTCCAGCAATCGACTGCAATCCCGCGTACCAACTAACCCCAAAAGGAGCAACGCCCGCATGAGTGCCCTCGAAATGGCAAGCAAGCTGTTCAAGGCCATCGAAGCCAAAGATACGATGGCAGCTGCGAAGTTGATCTCAGACGATTTCACCTTCAGCGGCCCAGTACCCCAGCCGATCAGCGGGGGCGAATGGCTGGCCATGCAGCAAAGTCTGAGCAATGCATTCCCAGATTGGAAATTCAACGCGGCCGATTTCCGCGAGGAAGGCGGCAAGGTCCGCGGCACCGTCCAAATCACCGGCACGCACAAGGGCGAGCTGGACTTGTCCGCCCTGGGCATGCCCAACGTGCCAGCGACCGGCAAAGCCGTCAAGCTGCCGCGCGAGGAGATCACTCTCTCCGTTTCGAACGGTAGATTTACGTCGCTCAACACCGCGGCTACCGAGGGCGCAGGAGTCATGGGCATCCTGAGCCAGTTGGGTGTCGAGGTTCCCTCACCCAGCATGAGCTAGGCTCTCCCTCGAAACACAGGCCCAGTTCAACCGATAACCAACCGAGCCCCATCACCCGATCTTGGGGATGGGGCTCGTTGTTTCTCGGAGATTGCGTCAGCGGCGGAAACGCAGCGCCCTGGCCCACTCGCCATAGGAGTTTTCAGCCAGCGACAATCCGGGCGAGGCTTGAAGCACCGGAGGCCGTGGCACTCCAGGCAGGCAAAGGAACTACGGTTGGCTGGCCAGACCACCCGCGATCTCGCCGCCATCGATCACGAAACACTGCCCAGTAATGAAGCTGGCCTCATCGGAAGCTAGAAAGGCAAACAGGGCAGCTACATCCTCGGGTCGACCCAATCTCCCGAGCGGAAGTTTGCTTTCAAAAGTACGGATCATCTCAGGTGTGTACTCTGCAGCCTGCATGGGGGTCAGGATGAATCCCGGGCAAATGGCATTCACCCGCACCTTGGGCGCCAACTCCAGCGCCATCGTTCGGGTTAGTTCGATCACACCTGCCTTGGACGCGTTGTAGTCCGCGTAGTGAGGATAGCCCATCAACCCGTTGGTCGATCCCATGTTCAGAATAACCCCCCCGTCCCCGGCCAGCATGTGTCGGGCGGCTGCCTGGGCAACGTAGAACACGCCGTCGAGGTTGACACCCATCACGGTGCGCCATTCTTCAGGCGTGATATCCATGAAGGCATGGCGCAGGCTGATGCCCGCGTTGTTGATGAGCACATCCAGCCCCCCCATCAAAGCGCCAAGGGTCACAAAGGACTCGGCAACGGCAGCAGGCTCGGACACATCCGCCAAGATGGCGCCACTGAGCTCGGGGTGCTGATCCTCGAATGTCTTTAGGAGCGCCTCGTCACGGTCGAGCACCACGACGCGCGCGCCTTCCCCCAAGAATCGCAGTGCGGTGGCGGCGCCAATACCGCTGGCCCCGCCTGTGATCAGGGCACGCTTGTTCTTCAATCCCTGCATCAGGCTTGCTCCTGTATGACTCCATGGACGATCCCAACTGCGCCCAGCGCGGCGCATTCAACCTGCCAAGCCGCCTCCGTCGACAACCAGCGTCGTGCCCGTGACAAAGGCGGAGGCGTCGCTGGCCAGGTAGAGCGCCGCTTGGGCAATGTCCTCCGGTTGCCCAATGCGCTTCAAGGGGCGATCCGCTGCCTCAGCGAAGAATCCTTCCAGATCCTGGCCCAGTTGTTGAGCTTCTTCCTTCAATAGAGGTGTGTCGGTATCGCCGGGACAGATGCAGTTGACCCGGATATTCTGGCTGCCGTGATCAAGCGCCATGGCCTTGGTCAGAAGCACCACCGCGCCCTTCGAAGCACAATAGGCGACGGCTTTGCGCCCGCCCACTAGCCCCCACCCCGAAGAGACATTGATGATCGCTCCCCCGCCGCTCTCAACCATGAGCGGAACAGCGTATTTCCCAAAGAGGAAGATCGATTTGACGTTGACGGCCATCACACGGTCCCATTCATCCTCCGACGTATCCACGACCGACGCCCGGTGGATCACGCCGGCGCTATTGAACAGAATGTCGAGCCCGCCGAATTGCTGCCCCGCCCTCCCGACAACCTCCTGGCAGTCCTCTGCACGGGTGACATCACACGGGACGAATAGGGCTCGACCCCCTTCCGCAGCGATCTCGTCAACCACCTCCTGACCAAGATCTGCCCGAATGTCTGCAATGCATACGGCCGCCCCCTGGCGGGCAAACAGGCCCGCTGTAGCTCGGCCGATTCCGGATGCGCCCCCGGTGACAATCGCTCGCTTACCTGATAAGTCGTCCATGCTCACCCTCTGGATGATTCATCCGCAGCAGACTGTCTTATGCGATGGCTAGCATGCAGCCTTGTATACGATACGTTCGTGATACCCAGTAACGACCTGGACATAGCCAGCGAGCAGCTCGTCCACTTCCCGGTCGCCTGAATCGACCAAGAATGGCTGTCCCTTCAGTGCGTTGATCTTTCCAGGTGTGCTCACGACAACGAGGTTCTTCTTGATGTGTTCCTCATCTCTGCCTAGCTGCCTGATGACCTGTGGGCTGAGCTGCTGGTTGCCCCTGCCAAAGAGATAGCCTTGCCCACCGATGGGCGCGAGGATGATCTTCGCGGCCCGGTCATGGATCAGATCAAGAATCTGGGATTCACCCGGATCGGCAGCTATCAGCTGGCCATTACAGACCACATCCACGCCGAGCAGGGTTTTCGCCAATCCCAACTCAGAAAGGATCGCCCGGGTGGTCGTGCCGGGTCCGATGATGTAGAGACAGTCATCCCGCAGGTTTTCAAGGACATCCGATGCGATGGCGTAGAGCGTTTCCGCGTCGCCCGGGCTGCTCCCGACCTTCGTGCTCTGAACCAGACTGCGCCGATAGGGGATCTTGAGGTAGCCAACCAATTGCGCAGAAACAAATCCTGCTCGGACAGCCCCCTCATCGATATCCATCACCTCGGCTTCTCTCAAACGAGACGCCGTGCCACGCATGAACAATCCCGCCAGCTCTCCGGCGCTCCGGGGATTGGTGGCAAACGCCGCGGAATGGATCTTGACGCCCGCCGGGATGCCCAGGACAGGTACCCGGTCGCCGATCGCCTGGTAGATGTCCCTGGCAGTGCCGTCGCCGCCAGCGAAGAGGATCAGATCCACTCCAGACTGGGCCAGCGCCTGGGCCGCCTCGATGGTGTCTTGAGCCGTCGTCTCTCCAGGCCGAATGGAGCCCATCACATGGGGCTGAAATCCACAGGCTTGCGCAGCGGTTGCGCCCATCTCCCCCGGATAGGTGATCAGTTCCAATTCGGACTTGAGTGGGACCAATAGCTCAAGCGACTGGATCGACCTTTCCCCGGCCTGAGGTCGCGCGCCCAGGGCCAATGCCTGCTTCTGAATCTCGATGCCATCGCTGCCCTTCAGTCCCACCCTGCCCCCGATTCCGGCGATCGGGTTGATGATCAGCCCCAAACGCTTCTTCACCGAGATCGTGGTTCTCCTGCACTCTTACTTGCCAGCTTACGCCTGTACGCTCGCCAAGTCATGGCCCACTGTGAGGGATTGTCAAAGGACTCATGTTTGATCGTGTGAATGGTGCTGTTGTGCGGCGCAGTTTTCACGATTTCGGCGTTCGTGCGAGCTTCCTGAGCCACATGGGCCATGATCGAAGCGTACTCGTCCAGATCATCTCGAGAATACGACTCGGTCGGCTCAAGTGTGACCGGCTCCGGTACGACGAAGGGGTGGTGGCTGGTCCAATAGTGAACCCCAAAATCTGCCGCCCGCAGGCCAAGCTCCTCGGAGTGCACACTGGTCTCCTCAGCCAGCTCTTGCCAGCTGTAGCGCACCTGCTCGATGCGGCGTTTGCCGCGTGCGTACGGCGCCCTGACGCCGGGGATCTCCAACATCCTCTTGAGCAGGTAGTTGTTGTTTAGGACAGCGATCTCCGCCACCTCCCGCAAGCCCTGTGCGCCGAGGCTCATGGCCCAGGCGTAGGCTTTGAGAATCACAGACGCCGCTCCGTAGAATGACCTGATTTTGCCAATGGAGTGGGGGCGTTCGTAGTTCAAATGGTATTCCACCCCATCGAATTCAATGATCGGGAGGGGCAGAAAACGTCCCAGGTTCTCCGTGACCGCCAGCACACCGGCACCCGGTCCACCACAACCGTGGGGGGAAGAGAAGGTCTTGTGCAGGTTGAAATGGCACAGGTCGAAGCCGGCCTCGCGCGCCCGGGTGACCCCGAGGATCCCGTTGGCGTTGGCCTGGTCGTAGCTGCATAGTCCACCGGCTGCGTGAACGACCCGGACGAACTCCTCGATCCTGGGATTGAAGATGCCGGTGTCCTCAGGATTGGTGATCATCAGACCGGCGGTCCGCTCCGAAACCGCGGCTTTCAACGCCTCCAGATCCGGGTATCCATCCTCATCGGGATAGAGCGTGATGACTTCGAATCCGGCTGTCTTGGCGCACGCAGCATTGGAGGGGTGGGAGAAAATGGTGGTGATGATCTGATCCCGCAGCTCGCCTTCCCCACCTTCTTCGTGATAGGCGCGGATGATCGCCGCATTGGCATAGATCGCCTGTGAGCCCGCGCCTGGCTGCAAAGAGACATGGTCTAGCCCTGAGATCTCCTTGAGGATGCCCTCGAAGCAGTACATGATCTCCAGGATGCCCTGCACGGTGTCCTCGTCCTGCCAGGGATGCAGCTCAGCGAGCTCAGGCATTGCTGCGAGCTGGTCATTGATCTTGGGGCTGTATTTCATGGTGCAGGTGCCCTGCCCGATGTCGATGTTCAAGTCCGTCCCCAGGTTCTCCTGGGACAGCCTGACATAGTGCCGCAGCACCTGAGGCTGGGAGAGCTCGGGCAGTTGGGGAGGTTGCGCCCGACGCATCGTTTCCGGCAGGCTGGACAGGGGATCACCCACTGCCTTCGCAATGGCCTCTTCAACCGCTGGAACCAGGATGCCGCGCTGCCCTGGTTCGCTCAACTCGAAGATGACCGGCTCGTCCCACCTGGCCTGGTGGAACCGGCGCAAGTTCAGCTTTCCATGGGTGAACCGGTGCTGATGGATATCCTCATTCATGACTCAACCACCTCCCGAAGCGCATTCGCCAGGGCATCGATGTCTGCCTGGGGATGCACTTCGGTCACACAGTACAGGGCGCTCTGTCCCAACTTCGGGAACCTCGCCGACAAGTCCAACCCGCCAAAGATGCCCCTGTCGAGGAGGGCTTGGTTGAGCTCGGCGACCGACTTGCCCGTACCGTCGAAGTTGACCCCGAATTCCTTGAAATGTGGCGACTGGAAGATTGGCGCCTTCACGCCTGGAATGGCATCCAGCTGAAGCATGGCGTATTGAGAACGAGCCATGATGCCTGCGCCGATCTCGAACATGCCCTGGGGGCCCATCAGAGCCAGGTAGACGCCTGCCGTGATGCCCCAAAGCGCGGCAGCTGTACCGACCCACTCCTTGCCTGCCTCCCGAATGGCGAAGGAAGTCCGCTCATAGGCCACATCGCCAAAGCCGTATTCTCCGGGGACGATCGTCGGGGCAATGCCGAACAACCGGGAGGGATACTCCATCACGAACTTCTCCTCGTCCCGAGAGGCGATGAAGCCGGCCTGCCCGCCGCCGAACTGCATGTGCATGCCCAGAGGCTGGATGTCGCCGCAGACAATGTCCGCTCCATACTCCACCGGCGGGGTCAGTACGCCTAGGGAGATCGGATCGACACCGACAA
>Ga0214473_10003385_pt1 | contig 19360 bp, 16 predicted proteins | sample RVTome_7_FD_203509 | JGI IMG/M metagenome (GOLD analysis project Ga0214473, IMG submission 203509) | Soil microbial communities from uranium-contaminated site in the Upper Colorado River Basin, Wyoming, United States - RVT98D197 | ecosystem: Environmental > Terrestrial > Soil > Contaminated >... | reverse complement strand
GCGAGTTGTCCCGCCATCTGTAGGAGTAGCTGACGCCGGCGGTGACGTAGCGCCAGAACGTCATGCTCAGGCCCGCCGTCGCGGTCACGAATTGATACGTGGTCTGGCGAGTGTCGAAGTGACCGTAGGTGCCGCTCAGCGAGCCACTCAGCCTCTCCAGCAACTGCATCTGGTAGCTCAGATACGCGGAACGGGTCTCCGATGCACCCGCGACTCCGGCGCTGCTGGTGATCTGCTGGCCTCCACCGGCCGCAAGGGAGCCGTGTTCGAAAAGTTTGGTGAGCGCGAGGTTCCAGGTTGGACCGATCCGTGTGGACACGCCGAGACCGGAGCGGAGCGGGCCGTTGACAAAAACACCGGCCGACGCACTGAGCGACAATGTCGGATCGAACTGATGCGAGACACCGAAACCGGGATTGTGGCTCTGGGTGTGGGGAACGTCTTCGGTGTCGAAACGGCTGTAAGAATAGCTGGCACTCACAGTGGTGGTGGGGGACCAGAGGTATCCGAGGCTCAGGCCAGCACTATTGGTGAGATCGCTGCCTCCTGGGTCAGAAAAATCGCTGAGCGTGTGGCTGTAGGTCATTGCGCTGGTCCAACGCGGCGCCAAGCGGTAACTGGCGGCACCGGTAAAGAAGTTCGAGAGGGCACTGCCGCGCGAAAGCAGCGTGCTTGCTTGGGTGTCGGGGCCCGGCTGTTGTCCTGTCGGAGAAAAGAAGGCCGGGCCTTGCGGGGTTGAACCGGTGCGGGTGCGCACGACCCGCGTCACGGTGTCCGCCAGGCTCAGCGTCAGGCGCTCCGAGGCCCGATAGGACATCGTGAGGCTTCCGTTTTGCCCGTTGGTCGGGCTGTTTTCGTGGGTCTGACGGGCGTAAATCTGGGAGGAGTTGCCGCTGGACAGCGACATGGTGAGGCGTGGACGTTCGTAGCTCAGACTGAGGCCCGTGTGGATCGAGGTGACGAAATCCTCGGTGTGGCGGTCGTCGAAGAAGATGTTGTCGTTGTACTCTTCGCTCACCGAAACTGACGGCGTAAGCTCCAGCGGACCCGCGGGTGCCTGACGTGGATACCCCACAAGGAGAGCCATCAGCGCTGCCTCACAGCAAGCTGCGAAGAGGAATTGCTTCATGGTGAAATTGTTTCATTGAACCATTGATTCACATCAGTGCATCGATGGTGACACTGTGTTGTTGGCCTGATGATATGCGTGATCAGCGTTTTCGGCACCGCCTGCATCACCTCGCAGATGGGCGCAAAGCGGAACTCGCGCAGGAGTCGCCGGAGGCGGGGTTCGGTTTGCCGGAGGTTGGTGTACTGGCGAAATCGTGATGTGGCTTTGGCCGGGAGGCGAGGCTGATCGTGGTCGAGTTCCCACGGGTGGAGGTAAACCATCGCCGGCCAGCCATCGCGCTGATTGATGCGCCGGATGGACTGGCGTGTCACCCAGTACGGGAACAGGCGAAAATAGCCGCCCCCGGCGACCGGCCAGTTCCTTCCCCACAGCCGCACGGTCGACGGCGGAATCTCGGTGATCTCGCCTGCCGCACTGCGCAAGCGCACTGGGAACCGGTGGAACCCAGGAATGCCATAAAGGTCGTGGCGGATCGGAAAAATGCTCGAATCATAGCGGAAGCCGTAGTCAATCAGGATGTCGAGCGCCCAGAGCGTGTTCGACACGATCGAGTAGCTGGGGGATCGGAAGCCCCACACCGGTGCGCCCAGGCAGTCCTCGATAACGCCCTTGGCCCGCCCAACATCGGCCCAGAAGCGTGCCGGGCCAAGCTTGTAGACGAGACGATGGGCATAACCGTGACAGGCAATCTCATGCCCCCGCCCGGCAATTTGCCGCACCAGCCGCGGCCAGCGCTCCGCCACCCAGCCCAGAACGAAGAACGTGGCATGAACATGGTGCTCGTCCAGCAGGTCCAGCACGTGATGCGTGGTCGATTCGACTCGGTGCGGCAGATCGTCCCATTGTTCCGGCGAAACGGCATCATCCATCCCGTTGGGGTGGAAATACTCCTCGACGTCGATGGTCAGCGCGTTGAGCATGTCGGCGAGAGCGGACTCAGAAAAGGAGCAGCATAGGGCTTATGGAATCTCGCTTATCGCGTATGGCAGAGCACAGAAGGAGGACTACCGAGGACAGACGACAGACGGCAGAGGGGCCGGACGCATCAACGATACGCGATCCGCGCTAAGCGATATGCGCCGCTGGGCGGCTAAGAGGTGTGCTCGCCCCGTTTGGGGTAGCCGTAGCCTCTGCCGTAGTAATAGTAGCTCGACACGCTCTCCGTGGCCTCGTTGAACACGATGCCGAGGAGGTGTTCGGTGTGGAGCCCTTCGATAGCTTTCAAGACTGCGGCCCGCGGCGCGGCGCCGGCGCGCACGACCAGCACGACGTGATCCATGTGGCGTGCCACCACTTCCGGGTCAGCGGTCAGCAGGATCGGCGGGGTATCGAAGAGCAGGTACTGCCGAGGAAACTCCGTTTTCAGCTGCGTGACGAGCTGCCGCATGCGCTCCGAGCCGAGCAACTCGCACGCCATCGGTGTATGGCGGCCCGCGGGCAGCACGTGGAGACCGCTGTAGCGCGTCGGCGCCAGGCAATCATGCCAGTCGGCTTCGCCCAGCAGGACATCAGCGAGCCCCGGCTTACGCGGGATGTCGAAGTACGCTCCAACCGAAGAATTGCGCAAGTCGGCGTCAACCAGGATGACGTCCGGTCCGATGCTCCTAGAAAGGGAGATCGCCAGGTTCGCGGCGCAGACCGTCTTGCCTTCCCGGTCGAGCGCACTGGTCAGCATCAGCGTCCCCGGTCCGACGCTTTCGACGCGCGTGCGCAGCACACGAAACTGCTCTCCAATGACTGAGTCCGGGCTGACGAGTAGTGCTCCATGGTGCACGTGGCCGTTGCCGTGTACCGCGGACCACAAGCGGGAGCGCCAACCTCCGCGGCGATCACGGCGCGCGGCAGCGGGAGAGGGGAGAGCAGCCGGCGGCGCTGGGTGGGGAGAGGTGCCGTTACCGGACGCTGCAGCCCCGGGTGCAGGCGCAGCGGTGCGGGGACCTCCTTGGCGTTCTGTCTCACGTTGCGCTTTCTGCAGCGCGTCGAAAATGTCACTCATCGGCTTATGTGCGCTCCGCTAGTGTGGTGAGTCGGACATTCGTTGAAGGAGCCCGCTGGCCGGGTGGGCCAATGAACCGTTGCGTACACCCGGCCTATTGTCTTTGTCATTCCCTCAGTCTTGAAGCGGGAATCCCCTCCGCTCCGCCTGGATGCCCGCTGAAAGATTACGGGCATGACGGTCCTGAGGGAAAGAGCCGGTTCATTGGGAGCTTGTCGAAGTATGCTCAGAACCATTTTCAGCAACCTGCTAGAAAAGATATCGAGCATAGATGGTCACCATGGCCAAGCCGAGGATCAGGGCGATCCCACTCAGTCCGGCGACGCGGATGTGATAGCGCCGGCGGCGACCAGTAACATCGGGCGTAGGCACCTGCGGAACGACGGCCAGCACCGGCAAGGAGCAGACGGCCAAATCATCGACCACGTGGAACGAGGTATCCAACTGCGCCAGAAGGATAGGCAAGAGCAAGGCCAGGGCCAGACTGCCGCCGATGCCCCCCCATCGCAGTAGCGGGCGGTTCGGTCGTACCGGCAATTCGGGCAAGCTGGCCGGGTCGAGGACGCGGAAGCGTTCTCCCTTCTGGCGCCGTTCCAAGCTCTGTGAGAGCTGGGCATCGAGCTTCTTGTCGAGTGTGGTCTGGTACTGCTTCTGCGTCACGGCGTAATCGCGCGTCAAGTTGATCAGCTCTTCTTCGCGGGCGAAGGTGTTTTCGATGCGCTGCTGATAGTCGACAATGGCCTTTTCGATGCGGTCCTTTTCGGCCGCGAGCCGCGCGATTTCCAGGTCTGCGACCTGCACCCCCCGCGACAGTTCCGGAGCGAGGAACGCGTCCCGCGCGCCATCGCCCGTCGCCTCTCCCGCCGGCACCTGCGCCCGCAACTCATCAATTTGCCGCTGCAGACTGATCACGTCGGGATGTTCCGCTGTGTACCGGCCGCGCAGGGCTGAAAGCTGCGCCTCCAGGTCCCGCAAGCGCAGGCGCGGATCCAGCACCAGCTCGGGGCGCTCTTGTCCGGCTGATGACCGCACCGAGCGCGCCTCCGACACCTGCCGGCTCAGCAACAGCTTCCGTTCTTTGGCGGCGTCGAGTGCCAGGCTCACCGTTTGCAATTGGACCCGCAGTCCTCCCAGCGCTTGCAGGTTCGATTCACGCTGCTCCGGCAGTTCGCCCATGTGCTCCTGCTTGAACTTCTGAATGCGCGCGTCGTGCTCCTCGAGCTGGTGTTTCATCTTCTCCAACTCGTTCTCGAGGAACTCCGTCGTGCCGCTGACATGTTCCTCGCGGATCTTCAAGTTCTCGTCGATGTAAAGGCCAGCCAGGCGCGCGGTCACCTGCTGGGCGGTGGCAGGGTCATGGTCTTCGTACGAGATGCGGAAGGCATTATCCTTGACGAATACTTGTGTCGTGATACGCCGCCGCATCGCCTCGACCACTTGCTCGCGCGGCGCACCTTTCTCGCGGAGGTCGCGAAACAAGGCAAAGTCGTTGATGATGGCGTCCAGGCGCGTCCGACTGAGGACTTCCTGGCTGAGCGCGTTGAGCCGCGCCTCGAGCCGTGTCGTCACCGTGCTCCGCACAAACGCGTCGGGCACATCTTGCGGCTCGACCATGATAAGCGTGGTTGAGCGATACACGTTGGGCAGGGTGTGCACCGCCCACAGCGTCAGGATAAATCCGACGACGAAGGTGCACGCCGCCACCAACGGCTGCCGATGGATGGCGTTCAAATACTGGAGTACGGGGTTCTCTGAGGGCATGACGCTGGCCTGCTTCCTCTACGCGGCCATGAGTCCACAGATTCTGTCATTCCCGCAATCCTTAAGCGGGAATCCACCCCACCCCCGCCTGGATGCCCGCTCAAAGATTGCGGGCATGACGGACCTGAGCGAGGGACCAGGCTCATGGGCAGCTTGTCGAAGGGTGTTTAGACCCATTTTCGGCAACCTGTCACGGCACCACGATGGTGTCGTTTGGCTCCAAGGAGACATCTTGCGCGGCTCCTTTGACGATCGCGTCATAGTCCGGTTCCAGTGGCGGGGCACCGACCCGGACGATGCGGACGCGACCCCGCGCGGCAAATTCGGTGAACCCGCCCGCGACCGCCAGGCCTTGCAGGAAGGTCTGCTCGGGACGGAGCTCATACATCCCCGGCGTGCGCACGTTGCCAACCACAAAGAACCGGCGGCTGCCCATTGCCACCCGCACCACCACATTGGGATTGTCAACGAAGCGCGCCAAGCCGGTGGCGGTGTTCTGCGCCAATTCCTCTGGTGTCAATCCGGCCGCCTTCAACTCACCCGCGAGCGGCACGGTGATCATCCCATCGGGCCGCACTTGTACCGGACCCGAGAGCTTGTCTTCCCGCCAGACGATGACATCGAGGGCATCCCCGGGCGCAATCCGATAGGCTTTTGGCGCATCCGGCACTGCGGTGGGCAGAGGTCGGGAAGGGACGCACCCCGCGACAAACAGGAGCGCGGCGCACATGGCAGCGCCCACGACTGTGCGCCAACTACTACAGGGCGTGTTTCGCATCTCGCCTCCTCGTATGTATGAAGTGGTCCCCCGGGAGAGCATGCAGCAGTAGATGCTCCTCGCGGATCGGGGCTGGGCTGGTGCGTTCACGCGGACACATTGACCGCAGCGCCTGCGCCTTAGTACTCCAGTTCATAAGTTCGGTGACGTATTCGGCGACATCCGCTCACCTTTCGACGGGCTGCCCATGAACCGGCTGGCCCGAGGCGACCTGAGCCCTCTCGAAAATCCCCCGGCCGCGGTGCGGCCGCCCCCTTTGTCAAAGGGGGCAGCGAACAAAGTGAGCGGGGGATTTTTTCGACGCGGCGGTTCATATCCACTCCAAACCGGCGTCTTTGCCGGTCTGGTCTTTCAGAGGGTGAGCAGGGTGTCGCCAAATACGTTGCCGAAGTTATGTCCTGCAGTACCTATCGGCTCCCCCACCCCAAAAGGATGATCTTCAACGTTCGGAAGATGATGTAGGCATCCAACAAGACGGAGAAATTCTTCAAGTAGTAGAGGTCATACTCCAGTTTTTCTCGGGCGTCCTCGACGGTTGCGCCGTATGGGAAGTTCACCTGCGCCCAGCCGGTAATTCCCGGCTTCACGCCCGCCCTCTGATCGTAATACGGAATCACTTCGCGCAGCGTCGCTACAAACTCCGGGCGCTCGGGCCGTGGACCGACAAACGACATTTCCCCCAGCAGCACATTCCATGCTTGCGGAATTTCATCGATGCGGAGCTTCCGTATCCAGCGCCCAACCCGGGTGACTCGCTGATCGTCATCCACCGCCCACGTCGGTCCCGTCTCTGCTTCCGCATCGACGCGCATGGAACGGAATTTCCGCAAGGTGAACAGCGTTCCCTGCTCGCCCACTCGCGTCTGGCTGAATAAGACGGGCCCCCCGTCTTCCATTTTGATGGCGAGGCTCACGACGGCGTACAGCGGCGCTGTCAGGAGCAGTAAGCACAGCGACGCAACGAGGTCGACGGCCCGCTTGACCACTCGTACACTCGCGGACCGAACGAATCCATCCGAGAAGATCAGCCACTCGGGTCGTAAATGGGCCGTCATGATACGACCCAGCAGGCGTTCGTAGAACGTGTGTCCGTCCTCGACCTGATAGCCTTCCGTCTTGCAGCGCAGCAGTTCTTGCAGCGGCAACGCCGTGCCCAGGTCCGCGGTCGCAACCAGGATGCGCTTGATCCCGTGCGCCTTGACGGTTTCCAGCAGGGACGCGGCCGGGACGACGGGTACGGTGCGCAGGCCGGGATTGGAGCAGACGACTGGTATCGTTCCCGGTTCGCCGTCGGGGCTGACAAAACAGACCACCTGGTGGCCGCATTCCTGTCGGCGCCCGATTTCTTTCGCCAACCCTTGAGCTTCCGCCCCTGCTCCGACGATGGCAATGCGCGTGGTCACGCCGTAGCGATTCAGTAGCGCGTCGACCGAGTTGCGGAACACGGCGACAAAGGCGGTGGTCAGCCAGAGATGGATCAGCAGCGTCGACGAGCGAAACTCGAGCCAATCCGTGCACAGGAAGAGAACGCCAAACACCAGTGCCATGACACTGAAGGCACGGACAACGGCGGCGATCCACTCGCGGCGCAGTTGCAGTTCCGAAAAATTATAGAGATCGGCGTAGTAAAATCCCGCCAAATAGAGCAGCGCGGCAAAGATGACCTGCGGAACAAGCTGATCCACATGCAGGCTGACGTCCTGCCAGGCAAGATCGAGGCTGATGGCGACAGCGAGGGTCACCGCGATCCACGTAAATTCGGTCACCACGATCGTGACGCTGCGCGGCGAATAGTGACGTGCGGTCATCGGTTGAACTCCAGTGGAGGCAGGCTGATCTCACGCAGCGCTTCAAAGGGATGGCCGTTGGCGCGCATGTAGTGGCGGGTACGCGCCCGCTGCCACAGCCCCAGTTGGCGCTGTGGGGACAAGCACAGGTCCTGCGCCGCGCGATGAACGATGCGGCGATCGATGGCGGGCTGATCACGAGCAAACCCGGTGAGGAGGGCGTTGTCACACAGGACGTTGATGACACGCGGCAGTCCGCCGCTGAACTGGTAGAGCGCGACATAGGCCCGGGGCGCGAACAGGTCTTCCGTCCGACCGGCACTGGCCAACCGCGACCGCACGTAGCGGATGGTTTCCGGGAAGTCGAAGGCTGTCAGTTGGAAACGCAACGCCACCCGCTGACGCAATTGACGCATTTCGGTGCGTTGGAGCTGCGCCACCAACTCGGGTTGTCCGACAAGAAGCACCTGCAGCAGTTTTGCGCGGGAGGTCTCGAAGTTCGTCAGCAGTCGGATTTCCTCCAGCAGCTCGCACGAAAGCGCGTGGGCTTCATCGATCACGACCACGGCGCGGCGGCCGGCGCTCAATTGCGTCAGCAGGAACCGCTGCAATGCCCGCGTCGCGTCCAGAATCGACGCTTCAGCCGGCAAGCGAAACTCGGCGAGCAAGTGCTGATAGAGCCCGCGGCGCGACATTCCGGGGTTGAAGGCCACGGCGCTGGACACCCGATCGCCAAGCTGCGTGAGCAGCGTGTGTACGAGCGTGGTCTTGCCGGTGCCCACCTCACCGGTCAGCAACGCAAACCCCTTGGCGTCGCAAATCGCATACATCAAACCGGCAAGTGCCTCGCGGTGTTGCCGGCTGAGGAAGACGAAGCGCGGATCGGGATTCAGCGTGAAGGGTGATTCGCGCAACCCGTAGAATGCGTTGTACAACGCCATGGCTCTGTCCGCCGCTGCTGCGCTCGGAGCGCGTGCCGCGGCTCGCTGTTATAGGTAAAATCGTTAAGATCGGTGGCGGTGTCAGTCACCGACGTTCTTTGCCTGCCCCGTCTGGTCCTCAACAGATGGGAGGCGGAGGCCATGCTTGGTTAGCAGGTCGTAGAGCGTGACGCGGCTGATTGAAAGATCACGGGCGGCACGGCTGATGACCCCGTCGTTGCGCCGCAGAGCGCGTTCGATCAGCTCACGTTCCAGCTCATCACGGGCGACGCGCAAATTGCGCCGTTCTTCAACCACCGGCGTCAGGTCCAGGTCTTTTGCGGAAATGACGTGGCCGCAGCAGGTCACCGCAGCCGACTTGATGACGTTCTCCAGTTCCCGCACATTCCCCGGCCATTGATGCCGTCTCAGCGCCAGTTGCGCGTCGTGGGCGAGCCGTCTAGGGGGTGTGTGCATTTCGCGAGCGAGCTGCTCCAGAAAGAAGCGACTCAAGACCAGCACGTCGTCATCGCGCTCACGCAACGGTGGCACTCGAACCGGCAGCACCTTCAGCCGGTAGTACAAATCCTCACGGAACCTCCCCTCCTGCACCGCACGTTCCAGGTCGCAGTTGGTTGCGGCGATGATGCGCACGTTGAGCTGAATCAGCCGGGTACTGCCGACGCGCTCGATGCTGCGTTCTTGCAGGAATCGCAACAACTTTGCCTGGAGCTCGGGGTTCAGGTCGCCGATCTCGTCGAGGAAGAGGCTGCCGTGGTCCGCGAGCTCGAACTTGCCCTTCTTCTGGGCGTGCGCTCCGGTGAAGGAACCCTTCTCGTGTCCGAACAGCTCGGTTTCCAGCAGGGTTTCAGGGATGGCGGCGCAGTTGACGACCACGTACGGCTGTCGGTGGCGGGGGCTGAGGTTGGCAATGGCGCGCGCCACCAGCTCCTTACCGACCCCGCTCTCGCCGAGGACCAGTGCGGTGAAATCGGTGGCGGCGACGCGCCGGACGCGCTGGCGCAGCGTCATCATGGTGGATGAACTCCCGATCATGCCGGTGCCGTCTTCTGCCGGGTGGTCCATGAGGCCGTGCGCCTGACGGTGCAGGTTACCCAAGTAGGCGGCGCGCTTGAGCGCTACCCGGAGATCGTCCAGGGGCAGCGGCTTGACGAAGTAGTCGAATGCGCCCAGCGTCACCGCCTCGATCGCCGTCGCCTCTTCCTGCTCGCTGGTGATGACGATGATCTTCATGGCGGAATCCGCGCACAGGGCCTCCTGCAGCACCTCAAACCCCTGCCGGCGGTGGATATCGTCCGGGCCGAGCGCGAGGTCGACCGTCATCAGCGCCGGCTGCTCACGAATCATCGCCTCGAAGGCGGCTTCCTTGCTCGAAGCCGTGCGAACCTGGAAATCGCTGCCGAAGGCCCAGCTCAGCTGCTTGAGGATGTGCTCGTGGTCGTCAACGACAAGCAGCGTCGGTTTGTCCATCGTCGAGTTCCTGGCAAAGGGTTTCACGATGCGGTGGTGCCAGCGCTGGAAGCACCACCGTGGCGGTGGTCCCAACCTGTTCTTGACTGGTGAGTGTAATCGAGCCGCCGCTCGCTTCAACGAGGGTCTTGCACTGGTACAGGCCAATCCCGAGGCCGCCCTCCTTCGTGGTGTGGAACGCGCGGAATAGTTCACCACGTAAGAAGGAGGCCGGGATGCCGCAGCCCGTGTCGCCTACCGCGAGCTGCCAGCCCGCAGCCACCGGCGCGATCGCCACCGTGACGTCACCGTTCCCGGACTTGAGGCTTTCAGCGGCGTTCAGCAGCAGATTGGTGAGCACCTGAGTAAGGTCGTTCCGATCAACGGGAACGAAACACGCTTCGACATCCCGGGGAAACTCCAAGTGCAGGCGGCACCCGCGAGGAAAGACGAGCTGGGGTTTCTTCACGAGCTCCTGCACCAACGCCAGCAGATCGCACTGTTTGCCTGTCGTGGGCAGGCCGGGCTTCTTCGCGTACAGGCGACGGATCAGTGTCCGCATGCGGTTGGTGGAGTCTTCGAACGCCGCCATCGCGTCGGCGACGAAACGCGCATCGCTGCCGAACGTGGTCGCGTTTTCCAGCACGAACGACTGTTGCGCCACCAAGTTCTTCAGGTCGTGCAGGACGAACGTGGATACCCGGTCCAGCGAACGGACCTCGCGTGCCTCAGCGATTTCCTCGCCCAGTTGGAAGAGCCCAAGCGCACTGGCAACCTGGGCGGCAACGTGGCGTAACACGCGCCGGTCTTCCTCGTCGAGGGGCACCGGCGCGTCGACGTTCCCCGCTGCAAGTACCCCTAAGGCCCGTCCGTTGACCAGCAGAGGGCAGGCAAAAGACGCCGCGGTTGCATGTACGAGGACCGCTGGATCGCTGACCCCGGGCGGCTTCTGGCTGACGTGCGCAACGGAATTGACGAGCGCGTCCCGGCAGTCTGCTTCTTCGATGCGACCACGGGGCCAGTCGGCCGAGGCGATGGCAACCCGACGTAAAACTCCGGCGGCGTCTGCCAGCCAGACAGTCACTTCCGAGGCGCACAGGAGCTCCCGGCAAAACGCTGCCGTCTGCTGTAAGAGCACTGCCGCCGTGTCCGCCGCCGACACAATTTCGGTGAGGCGAATCCACGCCTCGCCGTAGTCGTGCTTGGTGCGGAAGAGGTGCTGGCCCACCGCCAGCCATATCCGATGACGTGTCCGCTCGGACCCGAGGGAAATGACCAGCCCCGCCACCACTGCAAACGCAAAGGCGGGGAGTACTTGAGGAATGGCGCGCGCCGCAAGACCTGATGCCCAGCCAAAGGCAAATCGGGCGACAATGAGGTAGGCGATGATCAAACTCGCAACCGAGGACCAGTACACGAATCTTCGCGAGGGCAAGAGCGGACGCGCACTTGGAAGCGTCTGCGCCATGCTCACCACGCCGAGCGCGGCGGCCACGCCGCCCAGCGCATCAGCGGACACCAGGGAACTCAAGGAAACGTACCCGTGCCAGAGAAGGCCGCCCGATGCCCAGAGCACGCTACCGATGGCGCCAACAGCGCTGGCCCAAAGCCACGGCACCTCGACAACATCGCTCCGCCAGCGGAAGGCGAAGATCGCGAACGCCACACAGCCCGGTACCGAACTGACCGCGGCGGCCAGCAACCCGTAGCCCGTCACCACGATCGTGGGTTCGGAAGCGATGCCGGTAATCCAGTCCACGCCGTGCGTCCACATTACCGCGGAGGCAACCACGGTGCTGGCGGCAAGACTGAGAACCAGTGCCTGCCACCGTGAAAACGCGGCGCGTATGCTTCCCTCGCCGCAGCTCAGCGCCAGCAGCAACCACGGCGATGGAACGAGACAGATCGCCGTGAGGAGCAACCGAGCCCTCGTTGGCGAGAACGGGGCGCGGACAAACAGGGAAATGACCAGTGCCCACCCTGCAAGACAAGCAAAGGACAACTCCAATAAAGCCCAGCGAGCAGACCGCGCCGGTGTCGCCGCCAGGCGCACCATTCCCAGTATGCTTGCGGACACAGCGCATGCGCTGGTGATGTCGACGATCAATTGTTCCACTGTTCAGGTCACATCTTGTTTTGAATACAAACGTAGGGGCTGTAAGGAAATAAAGCTTGCAAACGCGCAGCGGGCATCCATGATCTGATGGCAGGCCGTGCAGCTGGCCATGGACTCCGCTTGAAGATTGCGGGAATGACAAATTGTTCGCCCGCCGCAGGGGAATGAATTCCCCGGCTGAGTCGAGGCGAAGTCCCCTGACGGGGACTGCAAGAGCCGTTCACAGCAGGCTGCAGCCGAGCTGCCCATGTACCTTCGGTTCCCACTCGTCATGCCCGCAGTCTTTCAGCGGGCATCCACGATCTGGTGGCAGGCCGGGCAGCTGCCATGGATTCCCGCTTGAAGATTGCGGGAATGACAAATTGTTCGAGTTCGTGGCCTCACCAAGCCGGCATCCGCGCCGGTTGGACCTCTCAGGCAGAATGGAAAACCTCCTTGAAAACCAAGGCAAATACCGCTCACCCTGAGTAGGCCGCGTCTTCTCAGCGGCCGTATCGAAGGGTGTCTGCCAAGTCCTCTGGTTTACCCGCGGCGGAGGCTTACACTTGTGGTCCACGCAACGGACCCGAGAGCACGCCCCTTACGCCTGTCGCACCCATCTCTCCGGCAGCTCGACACGGGTTTCGCGCTGTAGGATGTGCATCAGCACGCAGATGCGCTCTCTTGCCGGCAGGCGTTGTTCCACAATTGCCGTCAGCCCGCGAAATGGTCCTTGGACGATGCGGACTTCGCTGTTCTCCTTCGGGCCTTGGTCGTACCGAATCACCCCGTCCGGGCTCTCGCGATTCCGCAAGAAGTCGATGACACCCCCGTCCACTGTTGCGGGGTCCACACCGAAGCGCACAAACTCTTTGACGCCTGGGGTGCGGGCGATACGCGTGAAGTCGTTGGTCAACCGCGCCAGCACAAACAGGTATCCTGGGAATATGGGTGCGATGGCGCTCCCGACGACCGGCCGCGGCCACTGCTCGATCATCGGCAGGTAACTCAACACCTCGCGCTCGGCGAGGACTCCCTGAGCCACCCGCTCGCGGTGGCGCTGGGTTTGCAGAACGTACCACGCGGCGTCACAGCCGGTGTCCACGCCGGAAGGCCATGTCTCGGCGGGCTCGACGGCTGCAAGTCGGCGCATCTCAGTCATGTTTCGGTCGCCTCAATCTCTGGCATATGGCGGATGGCATATGGCGTGTGGCTGCTGGTTCTAGACCATATGCTATCTGCCATACGCTATACGCGCGGCGCGCCTCGCTTCCTCTGAAACCTGCCGTGCCGGCTATAGCTCCGCCCAACGGACTCATGGTCCTCTTTCCCTCGCAGTACAATGTGACTTTCCAACCTCGTTCGACGGGAAAGCCGGCTCACACGTGCCGGCTCGTCCTGTGCCTTACGGCGCGTACTTGCCGCTACCCGATCGCGGTTTTCGTCCGCGACCTTGGCCGCGGCCTCGATTCAATCGCAAGCTGCACCCGGTCGTCCACATGCGTCGCAAAGGCTTCGATCGCCTCAATCTCGATCTTGTGCAAACTGCCAAGCTCCACCGGGGTCAGTTCAAACCCCGCACGGGCAACCGCTTCCTCAGGATCGCGGTGGAACGTGAAGCGGAAACTGCTGTCACACACGAGCTTACCCAGAGCCGCTTCCAGGGCGCACTGGCTCATACAACCCTCCCGGATCCTATTGAAGGCAAAGCGCCGGCCTTGCGGTGCCTGATGCATGCCATCATGTTGGCCAGCAGTATCAAAAACCGCACCAGCCTGGATGGCTAGCCTGCGAAACTGATCACTGGGTGTAGCGTAAAAATACGGATCAAGAATTCTGCGATGAAAGGATCAAACCTGGCTCAAAAGATCACTCTAATCGCCTCTCGCGTCAAGGCGATACTTTTTCATTCGGTAGCGTAGGGCTGGCCGGCTCAGTCCGAGGATACGTGCCGCCGCGGACACCTTGAAGCGCGTGCGTTCCAGCGCTTCGATAACGAGCTTGCGGTTGAGCTCCGGCAGGTTGATTCCCTCATCCGGCAACTGTGTCCAGTTGGGAGCCTGGAGCGGGGCGGAACCCACGCATTGACCGATCTTGCCAAACTCGTTTGGGGCCAGAGCCAGGGATGGTTCGGTCCACCGATCCAAGATGCGAAAGTCGGCGGATGTCAGGAGGCTGCCCTCGCTCATGATCACGGCACGCTCGACGCTGCTCTGCAACTCGCGCACATTTCCACGCCAGCTCTTGGCTGTAAGGTAATACAGCACTTCCCGTGACAGCCCAGGGGTTCTCGCTCCGCTCTCTTTCCCCAAGAGCTGCAGAAAGTGGTGCGCCAGCGGCATGATGTCTTCTAGCCTCTCGCGCAAGGGGGGGATGTGCACCGGAAAAACTGACAGCCGGTAATACAGGTCGCGGCGAAAGGTGCCGGCATCGACCCGTTCGGTCAGGCTAGCGTTGGTTGCGGAGATCAGGCGGACATCGGTTTTGTGGGGGATAAGGCTGCCGAGAGGAGAAAAGGTACCCTCCTGAAGGAACCGTAACAGCTTGGCTTGGGTGGCGAGTGGCAACTCGCCGACCTCATCCAGAAACAAGGTGCCACCATCGGCAGTGCTCAGGAGCCCCGGTTTATCAGCATCGGCGCCGGTAAAGGCACCCTTGCAGTAGCCAAACAACTCGCTTTCCAACAGGTTTTCCGGAATCGCGGCGCAGTTTACGGACACCATCGGACGGTGGGCGCGCTGGCTATTGCGATAAATGGCGCGCGCGATCAGTTCCTTGCCCGTCCCGCTTTCTCCCGTGATCAGTACGGGAGTGTCACGCCCGGCGACCCGAGCAACAATCGCGAGCACATCCAGCATCTTGTCGGAACGGGCCACGATCTCGGAGAAGTCGCACCGGCTCCGCAACTCGTCCTCGTGGCCGCAGTTTTTCGATGATGCCTCGGACAGACCGCGCAGTTGGCAGACCGAATCGAGAAACCTCTCTCGGCTGACCGGCTTCAACAGCATATCTGTCGCCCCGGCCTTCATCGCGGCGACTACCACGTTGACCGACTCCCCACTGCCGAGCATCAGAAAATCCGCCTGTGGCCTGGCCTTGCGCACTGTGTGGATCAGTTCGACCTCAGCGAGTGAAGCCGAGACGAGGTCAGCTACGGTCAAAGGGAACGATGCGCGAAGATGTTCCGCGACAGCGTCTTTAGCCGAAGCGGCTTGCACGACCGGGTATCCGGCGGCCTGCAGCCATCCGCCGTAGAGTGCTCGATCACTGGCGTCGGGAGAAACAACAAGCGTAGCGCCATCCATGTACAATGTCCCTTCTTACCAGACTCAGCCGCCACACAGCCCGGTGCCGAGTACATTAGACGCACAGGCACCTGCCCACGTCAATGAGTAAACATACGTAGTTTTGTCCTTGGCTGACCTTCACGACGCCAGATAGTGCCATTTGTCATGAAACGGGGTGACCATTCTGCGGGGTTCGTGATCCAGCGGCCCGTCATCTCGATGCTGACACGGTAGCAGGGCGCCCACCGCGAGATGCTGCCGCAGGCTTGTGGTGCGATGGTAGGGGTCAGGCAAGTCAAGCAAGTGCTTCACCCCGTTGGTCGTGATGCTGAAGACGCGGAGGAGCCCGCCGGCTCGGCCCTGCCCGATGATCACTTCAGCGCCAGGCAACGACGTAATGACGTCCGCTACCGAGGACGTCGTAAAGCATCTGCTATGCGCTCATCAAACCCACTCAACGCAGCATTATACGCGACACCTTTTGGCGATGTGTTCAAACCCTAACGCGGCCTAGGTCGAGTGGACTTGAATCCAGCTTGGATATCAGCCGCAGCCTATATGGCACCTGATTTGCCCAGTCACACTCAGGTGGAGAGAGAAACGGGCTGAGATGGAATACTTATGGTGGTCAACGCTTGCAGTTTCGTATCTCGTTATTGTCATTTGCCTCGCCCAGTTTTATGGCCAACTGTCGAAGAGAGAAACCGGGGTTCTGAACGCGACGGTCAACCAGACGCTGGCGAGCGCGTGATCGAGTCCGCGTCAGAGACGGCGGCATGAAACCCGGCGAAAAGCGTAAAGGCTCAGGGCCATTCGGGCGTGCCGAGAAAATGGGACGGCCCGTGCATAAGGAAGCTGTCTCCCTGTTGCAGGTGCACCCGATTCCGCAATCGGGCCAAGATGTACTTTCCGTTGCCGCTCACCTCGTGCGCCGTTTTGCGGCGGAGCAGAGGCGTGATGTTCCAGGGATATCGAGGGATGCTGAAAAGTTCCTGGCTGGCCACGTCTGGGTGCTCGACGATCTCTCCCGGCGCCTATGGTTGGCGGTTGCGAACAACCGCGGCAACCTGATTACCGCCCTGGACCTTTCCGACTAGTAGCGCAACGGCAGTGTCCTGACTTGGACTCCAGGGCGAGGCGTCCCAAGCCGCCCGGTCTGTCCTGCTCGCGCATGTTCCGCCTCTCGCCGACAGTCCGTCATGCGCCGCTGATCCCATTTCACGGATTTCCTTGAGGCTACCTGCGGCGCGACGGCCTTACCTGCGCCCGCCGCTGCCGAACGGCGTCGGCAGTCCACGGTCGGCGACCGGCGCGTGTGACGTTCAGTCGGTTAAACTCTTCGGCGGTGTTTGCGTTTGTCAGGCCGCTGATCTTGGCGGCGGCGCGCAGCCGGCGATGCAAGTGCTCTAATTCGCGACTGCGATTGCGCGTGCTCATCCAGTAGTACACGGCGTTCGGGGGCCAACGCCTACCCAGGGAAGTGCGATATCCCGTGCCGTTAAGGCGCTCTGCGATCTCCGCCAAGGTGAATCCCCGCTCAGTCCAGACGCCAATTTCCGAGGTAAGGTTGTTCATCGCAGTCCGCCGGGAATTCGGGGTCAAAGCGAGCTGTCTGAGCATTTGGTAGATGTGAGTCACCGTGTACTGCCAACGTTGATTCGTTTCGAGGTCGCCGGCAGCGAGACGGTCGCGGATTTGCCTAGCGGTCATACCTTCAGCGTGGAATTGCCTTACGAGTTCGCGAACTCCCCTGCGGCGCCAGACCTTGAGTGCCGACGTCGTTCCGTCCACCCAGTGAACCGTTGCCTCGATCGCCGTCTCCGTGCGCGCAACGACGATGTGATCAATCAGGCACTGTAGCGCCTCCTGACGCTCGCGATTGGTCATCAGCGGATGCCGCCAGAGCGTGGGGAGGTCCTGCAGCGACTGGTGAAGGCGGTGGAATTCCTGTTCGAGCGCCGTATCGGCGGGATTGGCGGGATTGACGGGCCGCCCATCGAGGATCAGGACGACCCCATGGTATTTGGCGAGCGTGCGGAGTTCTTCGAAGTTGAGGAGCTGGCGCGCCAACCGGGACACATTCAAGGCCGTCACCGCGCCGACCGTCCCGGTGGTCAGCAACCGCATCATTTCATTCCAGCCGGTGCGGCCGACGATGGTGGAGCCAGACTTTCCCAGATCATCATCGGATGGTGATGATCTGGTCCGGGGTCCAGCCATACTCGAGGGCCCAGCGCACCTGCTCCTCTTGTAGGTTGGTGGAGCCCCAGTGGTCCCTGACCTGGGCGACGGAACTCTGCCGTACATAATTGATAACCGCCCGCTGCAAGTGCCGCTCGGTAATGAGCGGATGCGACAGCCGGCGGACCGGAGATGCTGCGAGTGCCTTCGTGTCAGCAATCATTTCCTGCCCTCCTCTGGATGCGTATCAGTGCCTGGCCCAAGATCCGGTGCACGTCCTGCAGGCGCCGGCTCCACAGACCGTCATCGCGGTCCGGCGGCTGTGGTGCGCTGGCCGCCACCAGGACCGTCTTTGACTCGGGCACCAATCGTCGCAACAATCTGCGCGAGCGCCCGGACCCTGTTGATGGTGTGGATGAGATTCTGCTGTATGTCGTTTTCATGTGGAGATCGTAGCACATATCCCAGTGGTGCCCTTCGTATGCCTGTACTGTTGCCATGTTCAATATACTTCATCCATCGTCCGTTCTGCTTCATGCTCAGCCTTCTCCTCACCAAGCCTCACTCAGCACGCGCAAATGCTGGAGATCGATATCGAATCAGCCGTGGTCATTGGGCTGGTATGGCGCGTCGTGCCGTGCCGCTGGCGATCCATCTATCGAGTCCGCCATGCCGATACGCATAAAGAACGGTAAACTGTTCCTCGATTTCACTTGGCAGCACGTCCGCTGCAAGGAGTACACCGGCCTGCCGGCTAGCGTGGAGAACCGCCGCCGCTGCGAGAAGAAGATGCAGGCCATTGATCGCGATATCGGTCGTGGCGTATTTGACTACCGCGCCCATTTTCCGGACGGCACGCGGTTACACGTCTTCCACCCAGATGCGCGGCCCACCAGCGCCATGACGTTCCAGGCCTACATCATGCGCTGGCACAAGATGCGATCGCCATTCCGTCCGGATGGCACCCTTGCACGGGACGCGGCGCTGCATCCGTCGACGTGGTTGCACGATGAGCACACGATCCGGAAACACTTCATTGCGGCCTTCGGTCCGATGCCTCTCGATCACATCGACGTGATGCACGTGAACGTGTTTCGCCGGTCTCTGGTCGATGCCGGTCTGGCGGGAAAGAGCGTGACCTCCATCGTCGGGCTGTTGCACAAGGCGTTCGCCGACGCGATCGAGGAGAACATCATCGATGGGAATCCGGTACTGCGCATCACGAGCCGGCGACAAATGCGGCTGCACCAGCGCCGATCGACGTCCGACCCCCTGATTCCCGCCGAGGTGACCAAGTTTCTGGCTGCTGTACCGGACTGGTATCGCGACTTTTACAACATCTGGTTTCGTCTCGGGTGGCGCCCGTCCGAGATCGTTGCCGTGCGCCCTGGCTGGCTCGATTTCGAGCGGCAGAGCATCCGGCTGGAGCGCGGACGGATCGCACGCTGGGGTGGGATCGAGGCAGCGCCCAAGACCGGTCCGCGCGAGGTGGATTGCGCGTCAGGGGTCAATATAACGTTCCTGACAGCTTCGTCACCGTGGCGTTATCGGCGGGTGAGGATCCGGGGTGGGTGGCGCGGGTGTGCGGGACCTCGGAGCGGATGATCTTCCAACAACCGGCGATGGATTCCAGGGCTGCAGACAGATGCCGGGAAAAAGGTGGGCCGCGTGTTTGGGGAGGTAGGTGCGCAGGTGGTGGCCCGGCAGGATTTGGGCGGGGGACAGGGGGACACGTCGGGGGGAAAAACTCCCCCCGCTGCGTCCCCAGCCGCGTCCCCGAGCCGAATTTTACCTTCGAACGATGAACGATTACAGCTAGTTAAGATAGTGGAGGCGGGGGGAATTGAACCCCCGTCCGGAAGCGGTCAACCTCGGTGTCTACGTGCGTAGCCTCGTGCTTTGCTCTCGCCGGCGGGGCTCCCACGGACAAGATCCTCGACGGCCAGCTCGTTG
>Ga0214473_10003384_pt1 | contig 19361 bp, 10 predicted proteins | sample RVTome_7_FD_203509 | JGI IMG/M metagenome (GOLD analysis project Ga0214473, IMG submission 203509) | Soil microbial communities from uranium-contaminated site in the Upper Colorado River Basin, Wyoming, United States - RVT98D197 | ecosystem: Environmental > Terrestrial > Soil > Contaminated >... | reverse complement strand
GCTCTTCATCAGCGCGAAGGCTTGCCGCCGGCGCCGTTCCAATGCCTTGGGCGATCCTGTGGGTCTCATGGTGCATGGATCGGCATCCACAGTGACATTACTTGTGCGAACTTCTATAACACAGTTGCGACGCCTCGCGAAGAGGCCGCCGTACCTACACACTGAACAAAGGCATCAAACTCTCCATTGGTTTGATTCCAGATTTCCTCGGCCAATGGAAAGTAGCCCGCGATACTGTCGTAATTATTGAGTTGGTCGGTCCAGTAAGTGTGAGGCGCCTGACAGAGTTCTCGGGCAGCCTCGATCATATCTAGAATTAACTGTTTAGTAGTGAGGCCTCCATCACTCGGTACAAGTGTAAGTTCCGCACCAAGAGCCGACATATGATCACGCTTTTCCTGACTGAAGGCATCGGAAGTAACGATATGAAGACGATAACCCTTCACCACGCAGATTAAGGCAAGGGATGTGCCCGTGCTGCCGCCCGTATACTCGACGATCGTATCTCCGGACGTCAATCGGCCGTCCTTTTCGGCGCGTGAAATCATCGCCTGTGCCGAACGATCTTTCATACTTCCGGTTGGATTTTCCCATTCGAGTTTAGCGAACACTGTCCCACACTCGGGTGGAACAACACTACGAAGCTGCACCAACGATGTGTTGCCAATAGCCTGTAAAATGCTACGATCACTACTCATGCTCATGACTGGTCGTTTCCTGTGCGTGTAATGACTCAAACGGACTCGGTCTTACGCCGCCGGGCGTCGTTCCAGGCGACGAATCCCGTGGCGCTCATGACTGACTTTGACCACATCGGTGACCACTTCGTTCGACACGCCCTGTCCCAGTTCGGCCTTGAGTTGCTGAAGCGGGGGAAGACGCCGCACATTCCTGCACGCGGTTTGGCCTTGTTTACGCTGGACGTCCAAGCCCGGTGGGTCACGCCGGCGTCGTCGCGCTCCACCTGGTGCAGCTATGAAGACCCAGCCGGGCACCGCAGAACGCCGTAATCACCGGGCGCCTGATCCGGGTTCTCGTCTTTGATCAACAGTTCAATCGACCAGCCAGGCAGGTCGGCTTCGACCACCCGTCGACCCCGTCGCTTCAGCTTATGGGTGACCAGCGGGACCGCCCTGCCGTCTCCGCGCCGACGCGAGCACAAGATCTTGCGCTCGCTCAACTTCGTCAAGGTGCCGACTGGTTCGGCCACGCGATACTACTTCGTTCGTTGCAACCGGGTGATGTTCGCCGATGTTCCCGTGGGGCCCAGCACGTTGGCGGAATAGGAGCAGACCTTCGGGGGCGGCTACCCGCTGATCGACTCCTACGCTGCTTGCCTGGCGGAACCGCCGTTCTTGGTGTCGTCGTTGACTCAGCAGCGCTCCGTTCGCCGCGTCTCGGTAGAATTGTCTCTCGACGAGAAGGCTCTGGCCAGTCCGCAAGATCATGCACGGAATCCGGAATCGGGCGACGCCATACTAATTTCTTGACGTGCGATGCGGTGCCGCGCGAGGACGCGGCCATGCCACGAATCGGACGGGTCGTCGTCCCGGGGTGTCCTCATCACGTGTTCCAACGGGGCAATCGGCGGCAGCGGACATTCTCCTGCGATAACGACGACCGGGCGCACCTTGTTGATCGGCGAGCGATGCCATCAGTCCGTAGCGGACCGCCGTGCGGTTCGGCGAGTGCCGTCGGCGTTGCGCGGCTTCGACAACCGGGCGTACTGCCTGATGCCCGACCACGTCCATCTGATTGCCGTGCCGGACTCAGAGGATGGCCTGCGTCGAGGCATCGGCGAAGCGCACCACCGGTACAGGCGGTGGGTGAACTTCCGCAAGCGGTGGCGCGGGCACTTGTGGCTGGGACGCTTTGCGTCGCTCGTCCTCGACGACCATTACCTGCTGGCGGCCACGCGGTACGTGGAGGTGCATCCGGTGCGTGGGCGGATGGTGGCTCGCCCGCAGGCGTATCCGTGGAGCAGCCCGTCGGCGCATCGGAAGCGGCGGGACGACGTGTTGGTCAAGTCGGCAACACTCTTGGAGATGATTGGCGACTGGCGGGCGTTCCTGCCCCAGCCCCGCGCTGACGAATCAGGACAGGAGCTTCGACATCACAAGCGGACCGGCCGCCCACTGGGTGTCGAAAGCTCCCTGACGAACCTCGAAGGCCAGCTCAACGGTGTGCTGAAACCGACAATGCCCGGACGCCAGCCGAAGTCCCGGGAGAAATGAGCATAGTGTCCCCCAATAACGGCTCTGTGGGCGGAAAGCGCGGTCAGAGGCTGGCTTGTCCAATGAGACGTTTCGCAGATGTTCGGGAGGCAGTGTCAAATCCTGTGGAGATTGCCGCAAGCATCCCTGAGGTCGTTCACACCGCATGACCGTTGCGTTTCCTGGCCGCCGCGGGTAGTTCCATCGTCCCACACAAGTGCGCCGACTTCAGCCGCCGGCTCGTTTCCCTCCCGCCGGTCGAGATCGTCTCGCCGTTCCGTTCTACTCGCCAACGGGGTGCCTCCTTTGAGAAGACCATTCTGACCTTGTCTCAAGATACTATCTCCATCTGTTTGCACGAGATTTCAGGCTACCTCAATCTGTGGGTGCAAAACGGCATGCTCAAGCCTCCGGGCGCCCGTCCGCAGGACGACCTGCGGCCCACCCTGTCCCCCGCCGCCCTCTCGTTTCGGTCGAAATCTGCGAGCGACGGCCGACAGGGTCCCGAGCCGGAGGTCCCACAGACAGGATGCCGCTGAAACCGCGGACTCGAATCCCGCATCGGTTTCCGAGCGCATCGGGAGGGCTGCAAAAGGGACCGCTCACCGCCAGAAACCCGGCTCTTCAGCGACCGGAGACCGAAAGCCGCGCACGAATTATGCTGAGGTGGCTTTAATTCAGGGCAGCCTGGCCAACGAAAGCGCTGTTGAGGGTTGGCCGAGCCGGCTTGCGATGTAAGCAGGTGGCGTCTGGCTGCAGGGCGAACGTGGTGCCGCGACGGAATCTGGAGCAAGCCGAGTTTTGATTCCGGGATTCGCCGTGGGTATTGTCTCGCCTCAAAGGGATCTCGCGTTGGGAAGTCGGCTCCACCGCTTCAGGGAACAAAGGGAATGATTCGAAATCCGAGAGTGTGGATCTGCCTTGTGTTGGCAGAGGTCGCGGCTTGCGGCAGTAACCTGGGGTGTTCGGGCGTTCGCCGAGGCCCCGCGGTACCCAGGGACCTTCAAGACCGGGCGATCGTTGCCGGGATGCCAACCATCCGTACTTGGGGGGACTACGTCAGCCCTGAGTTTCGTGGAGGCGTCGCGGAGGCCTTGCGACGAAAGCAGGCGCACTGGGCTGCAACGGGCAACGCCGAGCATCCCCCGCCCGGCGCGGTCCTGGCGATTTCCGGGGGCGGGGCCAACGGCGCGTATGGGGCCGGACTGCTCTGCGGCTGGACTGAAAAGGGCGATCGTCCGGAATTCGAAGTTGTCACCGGAATCAGCACCGGGGCGCTCATCGCGCCCTTTGCCTTCCTGGGGCCGGATTACGATCCCGTGCTTCGTGAAGTCTACACGACGATCTCAACTTCGAGCATCCTCAAGAAACGTGGACTCCTGGGCGCCCTCTTCAGCGACGCTCTCGCCGACAGTCGGCCGCTGTGGAAGCTGACGCGCAAGAGCGTTGATCAGAAGTTGCTGGACGCGGTCGCGGCTGAATACGAGAAAGGCCGCCTGCTCTTGATCGGCACGGTCAACCTCGATTCACGTCGTTCGGTTGTCTGGAATATCGGGGCAATTGCCGCAAGCAAACATCCCCGCGCGTTAGAGCTTGTCCACAGCATCCTCATCGCCTCTGCCGCGATTCCGGCTGCCTTTCCGCCCGTGATGATTGACGTCCAGGTGGACGGGGGGAAGTTCCAGGAAATGCACGTGGATGGCGGCTGTTTGAACGAGGTCTTCCTGTACCCGACGTCGTTTACTCCTCTCGAGGTCGCCAAGGCCACCGTGGTGGCCCGCGAACGACGGATTTACGTCATTCGCAACTCGCGCGTGGATCCGGACTGGGCCGCGGTAGAACGCAAGACCTTGAGCATCGCCGGGCGGGCGATCTCGGCGCTCATCCATAGCCAGGGACTGGGCGATCTCGATCGGATGTTCATGACCGCGCGGCGCGATAGAATGGATTTCAACCTGGCGCACATACCGAAGGATTTCGACGTGGTCCCCAAGGAGCCGTTTGACCAGGAGTACATGCGAAGGCTCTTTGACGTTGGCTTTGAATCAGCCCAGGCTGGCTATCCTTGGTCGAAAACGCCTCCAGGATACGTCGAGGCAGAACCATCGTGAGTGCATCCGGCACTGCACTCCTCTTGGCCGGCCGAGGATGTCATGTCTGTCCGGCGCGGCAATTGCCGGCGGGTCATTCACATGGCCCTGATGGGCCGGACCAGGGGTCGGTCGCTGGCTGGCGATGCTTGGGCCCTGGTGAGAGCATCACTTGTCGAGGTTGGGCAGTGGGGGGATAAGGTAGCATGATCGCGGCGGATGAACTGACATCGGACTTGGTGCTCGACTCCCTCAACGTTGGCGTCTATGTGACGGATCGATCACGCCGAATCGTCTATTGGGGAAAGGCAGCCGAGCAGATCACGGGGTGGCCCGCCCGCGAGGTTGTCGGGAAGTGTTGCCATGAAGGCGTGCTGTGCCACGTCGACAAAGACGGTCATCAGCTTTGCGGCGAGGAACACTGCCCCCTGCATCGCTCCATGGTGACAGCCCAAAGTAGCACGGTCCCCATCATCGTCTTCGCACGAACGCCGGACGGTGGCCGCGTTCCTTTGCAGGTGACCGTTGCCCCGCTGCGCAATGGGCAGGGCGAGGTCGTCGGTGGGGTGGAGACTTTCCGGGACCTCTCGCAGGAGTTCGCGGACACGAGTCGCGCCCAGAAAATCCAACGCCTTTCGTTGCAGCAGGAATTCCCCGCGGATCCGCGCATCCGCTTCGAAGTCCGCTACCTCCCACACGACATGATCGGCGGCGACTACTTCGCCGCGGAATCCGTGGGGCCCGAGCAGTACGGGATCCTGCTGGCGGATGTGACCGGACACGGCGTACCCGCGGCGCTCTACACCATGTTTCTGAGATCGCTCTGGGACAGCCACAAGAGCCTCCTCGGCCACCCCGCGGCGTTTGCTCGGGCGGTGGGCGACCAGTTGCATCATCTGATCAACGAGGCACAGCCGTTCGCCGCCGCGATCTGCGGCGTCTTCGACCTCGGGCGCGGGGAACTGCGACTCGCAGGAGCGGGCAACCCACCACCGTTTGTCATTCGCGCCAACAGCGTTTGGGAAACGCCGGAGGCGTGTGGGCTACCGCTGGGGCTGATGCAGGGTGCCGAGTATGACGAAACCGTCGTACCCATGGCGTCGGGCGATTGCGTGCTGTTCTTCACCGACGGGGCAACGGAGATCTCCGGGGCGAACGAGGGGTACCTGGGCACCGCGGGATTTCGCAGGGTCCTGGAAGAGGTCAACTATCCGGCAGCCGGACCGGTGTTCACCGAGATCGAAACGCACTTGTTGGCCGCTTCGGATCGTATTCGTTTCGACGACGATGTGACTCTAGTTGATGTTCGGATTACGTGACGCCACCGGCCCCGCTCTATCGAGGGCTACACCCGGTTGGTGGCGCGATTCTGAAGGCGACAGGTGAAGCGTCGAACGACGCACGGCAGGTCGTTGACCCGCCCTAATCGTAGAGCGAGCCGCGAGGTGCAGCTCTCGCCCGCCGATTCTTCGGCGCCGCTCCGTCGAGGTACGTGGGCCTCGCCGCATGCCGCAAACCAACACTTGGCGTTGAAAGCGGTTGAAACCGGAAGTCATGGTTCGGCGCATCGAACCCGCCCGATCGTTGAGGGCCCACGCCTGCCGGCTGATGGCTGCCGGCTGCCGGCCGACATCTGCCAACTGACAACTGAAAACTCACCACTCGCAACTGAAAACTGAAAACCGACACCTGCCCCCCAATCCCACGACCACGGACTTTGTCCCACCGTTCTTCACCCCTTCGTCGCATTCCCCTTGCCACACACGCTCGAAGACCCGGCCCGGCGCCACGCGGCGGGACGCGGCGGGCGAGGCACGCCCTATGCGGCTTTCAACGGCATGTGTCAGCTTGTGCTACGCCACGTCAAACCACCAAGTGCTCCGACGCAGCCTGACATTTGGCTGCGGGCGCAGGAAACGAGCCGCGGGCGCACGCCCGCGGACCCCTCCGCCCCGAAGAATAGGGTGCGTCGAACTACTAGCGCGACATATCCGCGGGCCGGCTGTCCGGGGGAAAGCGCACCTCGGCGGCGAGGGACAGCGGATGACAGGGGCGGGCTGGCCGGTAAGATGCCGCGGGTCGCTTGCTTGAGTTCTTCACCCATTCGGCCGGAGGATACGCGTCGATGAGGCGTAGTTGGTTGCGTCTGGTGGCGGGGGTACTGGTGTGCGCATCGGCCGCGGGACCGCTGTCGTGCCGCAAGCAGGAGCCCGACGAGTTCGCCCGGCTGATGAACCTGGGCAAGGCCCATCTGGAGAATCGCGATTCCGCCAAGGCGCTGAAGGTGCTCAACCGGGCGGTGGAGTTGCAGCCGGAGTCGGCCCCGGCCTGGCGAAACCTGGCCCGGGCGCACCTGATGGCCCGCACCGCGGAGGCGGCCCTCGTGGCTCTGGGCCGGGCCCAGCCGCTGGAGCGCGACTCGCCCGCGACCAGCTACCTGCGGGGGCTCGCCCTGCTTCAGTCGTCCAAGTTTGAGGAGGCGGTGGCGGCGTTCGAGGAGGCGGTCCGGCTCGATCCGCAGGTGGCCGCGATGCGCTTCCAGTTGTCCATCGCCTATCAGGCCGTTGGAAAGAACGACCAGGCGCTGGAACAACAGCGCGAGACGGTCCGCCTCGACCCCCTGCACTCCAGCGCCCAGTTCAAGCTGGCCACCCACGCCCGGCGCACGGGCGACACGGCGGAGTTCGAGCGCCGCAACCGCGAGTTCCTGCGCCTGCGGCAGCTCTTCGGCGAAGAGACGCGCAGCGCCGAGGCGTTGGAGCAGTGCATCTACACCCAGCCGGAGCCGGCGAGCATGCCGGTGCCGGACCGCGACGGTAAGGACCAGACGATCGACGTGCGTTTCATCGATGCCACGGAAAACGCGTTTACCTCCGAGGGTGACGCCGTGGCGACGGCCATGACGGTGATTGAGGTCGATCCGGACGGGCGGAGCGTCCTGTTCGTGGTCGACGATGCCGGCGGCCTCGCGTTGATGCGGATGAATGCCGAGGGCGTCTTCGCCCGAACGCGGGCGGGGGATGGTCCGCACAGCGGACCCTTCGGGCGAAGCGAGCGGGCCGCGAGGGATGGAGCAGCGGATGGTCCGCACAGCGGACCCTACGGGCGGTGTGATCGCGCAGTGATGGGCGACTTTCACAACACCGTTCCCGAGGGGGCGACGTACGACGCCAAGCTCCACGCCCGAAGCGACGTGGTGCTGCTGGGTGAGGCCGGCGTTTGGCTACTGAAACAGACCGAACCGGGGACGTTCAGCGACGTGACCGCGTCGGCGGGGCTGACGGGTCGCACCGCCGACGCCGCCCGCTGGGTCGACGTGGAGCACGACGGCGACCTCGACCTGCTGCTGGCGGGCCCGTCCGGGCTGGAGGTGTGGCAGAATCACGGCGATGGGACGTTTTCGAACGTAACCGCGGACGTGGGGATCGAAGGAACCGGCCCGGCGGTCCGCGTCGTCGCGGCGGACCTCGACGCGAACAACGCCGTGGACCTGATCGCCGCCCGCGGCCCGGCGCCGACCCTGGTGTTCGAGAACCAGCGGGTGGGGCGTTTCGCGGCGCGGCCCGATCCGCCCGGCCCGTGGCCTGCGGCGGAGCACGTGCTGATCGACGACCTCAACAACGACGGCCGGCTGGACGTGGTGCTGGTCGGCGGGGGCGAGGCGGTGACGGTCCTCGGCGGGATCGCCTCGCGGGGACGGCTCGAGGTGCCCGGCGTGAATGTCAAGGATGTGGCACTTCTGGACTTCGACAACGACGGCCGGCTCGACCTGCTCGCGGCCGGTGCCGATCCCACGGACGCGAGCCGTGGGGGACTCCGGTTGTTCCGCGGACGGCCCGCCGCGGACGGATCGGTCGCCTGGGCTGACGTCACCACGAGCACGGGCCTGGATGCGGTGCAGGCGGGCGGCGTGGGTGACGTGATCGCCGCGGACCTGGACGCCGATGGCGACACCGACCTGCTGCTTCGAACCGAGGGCGACCGGCTGCACTATCTGCGGAACGAGGGCGGTCAGGTCAACGGCCAGCTCAAGGTCTGCCTCCTGCCCACCAAGACCAACCCCAGCGGCTATGGCACGCACGTGGAGTTGCGGCAGGGCCCCTGGCGGGTGACGCGGGCGGTGACGGGGCTGCCCATCGAGATCGGGCTGGCCGGCCGGGCCCAGCTTGACACCGTACAGGCGGTGTGGACGAACGGGGTGGTGGACAACCAGATCGACGTCGCCGTCGGGACCGCTCCGTTCACCATCGTCGAGAAGGTGGTCGCAACCGGTTCGTGCCCGTTTCTTTACGCCTGGAATGGCGACGGCTATCGCTTCGTCACGGACATTCTCGGCAACTCGCCGCTGGGCCTGTCCCTGAAACGTGACGTGCTGCTGCCCGCCGACCCGGACGAATTTGTAGAGATCGGACCGGCGGATTCCTTTCCGCCGCACGACGGGCGGTACGAACTGGTGCTGACCGAGGAAACGCGGGAGGTGCTGTTTCTGGACGAGGCCAGGTTGGTAGCCGTGGATCATCCCGCCGACGTGGAGGTCCATCCCACGGACAAGCTGATGCCGCCGCCGTTTCCGGTGTCGGAGCTATGGGCCGTGCGCCGGCCGAGGCCGCTGCTTCGCGCCGAGGGTAACGATGGCATCGACCGGACCGAGGCGCTGGGCGAGTTGGACGGTGTGTTCGCCCCACCCGGCCGGCCGCTTCCCCCGCCCTACCGAGGGCTGTGTGATCCGCTGAGCATTACCCTTGATTTCGGGCGGCTCAGCCCTGGTGAGCCGCTGGTGCTGGCCTTGACCGGCTGGCTGCAATACGGCGACGCCAGCACGAACATCGCCGCCTCGCAGAACGCTTCCTTGGAGGTGATCCCGCCCACGCTCGAAGCGGAAACAGCGCCTGGCGTGTGGACGCAGCTCGACGTGGTCGTGGGGATGCCGGCGGGAAAAACCAAGACGACCCTGGTGGACCTGGCCGGGCGGCTGCCGTCGGAGGTTCATCGACTACGATTGTTGAACAGCTACGAGATCCGCTGGGACCGGTTTGGCCTGTTCGAGCGAGCGGCATTGCCGGCTGAACACGTGCATGAAGTGTTGCCCGGGCGGGCCCAGCTCTATTACCGCGGCTTTTCGGAGATTCGTTCCCGGGCTCCGGGCCATCCGACGACGCCTGCGCATGACCAGGTGTCGCCGCGCCCGCCGTGGCGGACCACGCCGGCCGGCTGGTGCACGCGCTACGGCGACGTGTTGGAGCTGGTGACACGGCGCGACGACGCCCTCGTGCTGGTCAACGCGGGAGACGCCCTGACGCTACAGTTCGACGCCGACGCCCTGCCGCCGGTGCCGGAGGACCACACGCGGACCTTCTTTTTCTATTCCGTCGGTTGGGACAAGGACGAGGATCACAACGTGGTGGACGGCGACACCGTCGAGCCGTTGCCGGCGAGCGAGCCCGGGCGCCGACCTGCCTTCGACGAGAACGGCGCCGCGGAGGACTGGCAGATCCGATACAACACCCGCTGGGTGCCGCACGAGTTCACCGTGCCGCGGTAGTGAGCAGATCGCAGAGCACGTGAGGGAATCTATAGCTGACGCCTGATGGCTGCCCTGGCACGCTTGCCCGCTTCGCGTGAAAGCGTGGCATCCGCGCAACCAGGGCCGGGCCCTACGGCGCGCCGTCGAGGAAGGCCAGGCTGGTGTCGATGGGCTGCTCGAGGTTGCGCTGCCCTTCGACGTACTCGAGCTGCTCGCCGTCGCCGCGCACGGCCAGGCGGGCCTCGAGCTTCTCCGACTGCGGGAAGCGCTTCAGCCCCTCGCCCCAGGCCCGGCGGGCCTCCTCGAACTGCTTGGCCTTGGTGTGGGCGTCGCCCAGGCCGATGTAGCTCCGCACGAAGTGCGGCTTGAGTGCCGCGCCGCCGTCACTTTCCTGAAGCTCGAGGCACCGCCGGAAGTCCGCCACGGAGTCGTCGGAATGACGGAGGGCCCGGGGCCAGTGCAGGTGGTTCATCCCCCGGCAGTAGAACGCGACCCAGGAACCGGGGTCCCGCGCGATGAGGTAGTCGAGTTGGTCCAGCGACTTGCGGGCCAGGGTGCCCTTGCTCACCACCGCGGCGATGCCGCCGCAGGTGGGGATCTTGTCCACGTAGGCAGAGGCCAGCTCGAGACGGGCCGATACGTCCTCCGGCCGCGCGTTGACCAGATCTTCGAAGAACCGGATCGAACGCTTGTGCTGATCGTGCAGGGCGCAACGGCGGCGGTACTCGCTGGCCAAGGCGTAGCCGGCGGGGCGAAGGCGCAGGGCTGCCTCCATCTCGGAAAGCTGCCGATCAAGCTCCGCCGGATCGAGCGCCGGCGCGGCGGTACGGTCCGAATTGTCCTTGCGAACCCACGGCTTGGGCGCGGCAATGGCGATGGCCACGCGATCGGCGTACTTCGAGGGGTCCTGGCGGATGGTGACGATCTGGTCGGCGGGCACGTCCTCGAGGTACTGCAAGCCGCCGTCGGGCCAGCGAACCTCCAGCAAGGGGACGCGCTCGTCCGGCCCCAGCCCGAAGTGCAGGCGCGGGTCGCTCTGCCCGGAGAAGCCGTTGCCGCCGTCGTGTTCTCGAATCTGGGTGCCCTCGCTGGTGATGACCGTCACCCGGGTGCCGACGGCGTCACGGTTCACGCCGGTGGCGGGGTCCGCTTTCAAGTCGACGATCAGCGAGTGGTTCGCCGTGCCGTTGTTCCGGTAGAGGTGCGGCGGCTGGTCCTGATTGGCCACGAACACGTCCAGGTCGTAGTCGTTGTCGTAATCGAAGCAGACCACGCCGCGCCCGTCGCGGGCGCTCTCGATACCCAGCTCCACGGCTCGCTGGCTGAAGGAATACATGCCGTCGTTGCGCCAGACGCGGGTCGGCTCATAGCCGGAGAAGGACCGGGTGCCGATCGCCGGCCAGTTGGCGGCGTCGGCCGACTCCGATCCGGTCACTGTCCACGAGGCCAGGTCGTACCAGTAGTTTCCCTCGCCGGCACTGATGAAGCCGTTGACGGCGATGATGTCCAGGTCGCCGTCGCTGTCGTAATCGAAGAACTTGGCCCCCCAGCCCCAGCCACCGTCGTAAGTGCCGGTCTCCAGGGAGATGTCGGTGAGGGTGATGGCGCCGTCCGGCCCCAGCCCGTTGTTGTGCCAGAGCATGTTGCCTTCCTGGAGGTACTCCGAGGTGGTGATGTTGGCGACGTAGATGTCCAGCCAGCCGTCGTTGTTGAAGTCGCCGAAGTCGACGTTCATGCCCTTCTTGGTGTCGAAGCCGATGGCCGTCTCGGTGACGTTGCGGAAGCTGCCGTCGCCCGCGTTGAGGAAAAGCTGGTCTGGCCCGAAGTCGTCGGCGCAATACAGATCGGGCCAGCCGTCGTTGTTGATGTCCGCCGAGCCGACGGCCAGCGTCCAACCCGGATCCTCCAGCCCCAGCGACTCCGCCACCTCGACGAACGAACCGTCCGGTTCCTGCCGATAGAGGAAGTTCTTGCCGCCGTTGCGGGAGTGTTCGAAATCGTCGTGCATGATCCGCGTGGTGTCCAGGTTCCAGAGGTCCATCTCGCGGAAGTAGTTGCCCACGTAGATGTCCAGGCGGCCGTCGAGGTTGTAGTCGAGGAAGACCGCGGCGTTGCCGTTGGCCCACTGCGTGCCAGGCGAGCCGTCGCGTTTGCGGAACCGCCGCTCGGTCACGTCGGTAAAGGTGCCGTCGCGGTTGTTGCGGAAGAGTGCGTCCGGCCCCCAGCGGACCACGTATAGGTCGGACCAACCGTCGTTGTTGTAATCGCCCCAGATGCAGTCCATGCTGGTGCCCTGATCACCGTTCAGGTACGCCACCCCCGCCTTTCGGGCCACGTCGGTAAAGGTGCCGTCGCCGTTGTTGTGGTACAGGGCGTTGGTGGTCCCTTTGTGGGAGTCGGTGACGTAGAGATCGATCCAGCCGTCGTTGTTGTAGTCGCCCGCTGCGGCCGCGGCCCCGACGCTGCACACCCAGGAATCGATGTTGGCCAGCTTGCGATCGAGCGAAGGTTTGTGGTGGACGTGGGTGATGCCGGACCGCACCGCGACGTCGCTGAACTGCTTGAGCGTCGCCGAGTCCGACGCGAGGGCCCCGGCTTCCGCGCCCCGCTTGCAGCCGGAGAGGGCCAAGAGCAACACCGCCGCGACAGGGCAACTCGCCCGACCCCAAACGGGGACACACCCCCGGCGCAACCTAAGACCCTTCCCGGACATGGTGAACATGATGACTTCCGGCTCCGTGCAGATCAGCATCTGGCAGTATAACCGATTCGGGTGGAAATAACCAACTGGGCGACTTCGTTGCGAGGCAGGGGGGCCCGTGACAGAATCGGCGGCGGGGATGATCGGTCCTTGGCAGAATGCGATCCGGTCTCGGACCGCCCTGAAAGGGCAAAATAATCCAGGTCAGGGCAACGCCCTGCGGTTGTGCCGGCGTCCTTCCAGACCGGCCCTGAAAGGGCGTAGTAATCCATGTATCCCGCCCTTTCAGGGCTACTATGTTGTTGCATCGATTTCATCCCCAGGGCGTTGCCCTGGGCTTTTTTATCACGCCCCTTCGGGGCTGGCTGAAACCTGACCGCTCACATCCCGGCGGCGAAAACGCTCGCCGCCTAAACTGTCGCGGACCCGATGCAGGGCGCTGCCCACCCTTGCGGTTCCGCCGGTCGTCGGGGCGCGGCTCAGGCGCCCAGGGGAGGCGCCGCGTACACCGTGGGGTCGGGCACGCCCGCTTCCGCGAAGCCCCGCCGCCGCAGGTGGCAACTGTCGCAGAGGCCGCAGGCGCGGCCCTGCGTGTCGGGATCGTAGCAGCTATGGGTGAAGCTGTAGTCCACGCCGAGACGAAGCCCTTGGCGAATGATGTCGGCCTTGGACAAGGACATCAGGGGGGCATGGATGGCGATGCCGCCCCGTTCCACGCCAATTTTCGTAGCCAAATTGGCCAGGTGCTCGAACGCTGCGATGAACTCCGGCCGGCAGTCGGGATAGCCGGAGTAATCCACCGCGCTGACCCCAATGAAGATGTCCCGCGATCCAATTGCCTCCGCGTACGCCAGGGCGAAGGCGAGAAAGATGGTGTTCCGGGCGGGCACGTAGGTTGGGGGGATGCCCCCGGCCGCCGGCGGCCCGGCGGTCGATTTGGGCACGTCGATGGCGCCAGTCAGGGCGGACCCGCCGAAGCAGCGCAGGTCGATGGTTTGTTCCACGTGACGGACGACGCCCAGCGATTCAGCCACGCGCCGGGCAGCGGCCGTCTCAACCTCGTGGCGCTGCCCGTAACGGAAGGAAAGCGCATACACGCCGAACTGCCGCTCCCGAGCGATGGCGGCGGTGGTCGCGGAGTCGAGCCCTCCGGACAAGAGCACCACGGCCTTCAGCGATTCGTCGGTCATCGTGGTCGTTCTGCCTTTCGCCGATCGAGCGCTGTAACGGCCGCGTAACGAGCCTGGGTCAGGTTTGTGGAAACGACCTCGACCGCGGAGAATCTACACCGGCGACGTTCGCGGGCTGGAAATGTAGCATTCCGTTGGATCGAGGTCCAAACCGGTTCCGATCGAAAAAGCCCTGGAGATTCACCGGGCTGAGCGTCCGGCGGTCTGCACGGGCCACCGGCCTGCGAGACATGTGTGAAGCGGGGCGCCGGCGGTGGGATCCGGGCACCCGCGCCGACCGAGTGCCTTCGATCACGGGCGGGTGCTCGTGATCCATCTACTTTTCAGAAGAGAAACAAGGAGATTATCCATGTGCAAGCGTACCTCCTGGATTGCGGCGGCTGTGCTGATGGCCGTAGTGCCGGCCTGGGCCCACTGCGGCAAGTGCGGCGTCGGCGACGAAAAGCAGGGGCAGGGACATGCCCACGCGGAGATCGGCAAGCCGGCCCCGGACTTCGCCCTCAAGGACCAGGAAGGCCGGGAGCACAAACTGGCCGACCACAAAGGCAGCGTCGTGGTCCTGGAGTGGACCAATCATGAGTGCCCGGTGGTGAATCGTTACCACAAGAGCAAGGCCATGAAGGAGACGATGGCCAAGTTCGAGGGCAAGCCGGTGGTATGGCTGGCGATCGACTCCAGCCACTTCTGCGAGCAGAAGGTCGAGGGTATCCGCGAGTGGGCCAAGACCGCCGAGGTCACCTATCCGATTCTCCTGGACGCGCCCGGCGCGGTGGGACAGATGTACGGGGCCAAGACGACCCCGCACATGTTCGTCATCGATCAGAAGGGCGTGCTGGCCTACATGGGCTCGCTGGACGACGACCAGTACGGCGACAAGGAGAGCAAGCAGAACTACGTGGCGGAGGCCGTCACCGCCCTGCTGGATGGCTCCACCGTGGCGGTGAGCACCACCAAGCCGTTCGGCTGCTCGGTCAAGTACAAGAAGGCGGACTAAACCCGCCGCTGCCGGCGCGGAACGGGCGGAAGCCTTCCAGGCCCAAAACCAATCAGCCCGGGTGCGGGGCGCCATCAGGCGACCGTGCAGCGGGCTTTTTCTTGCGCCGATACGGCGCGCCTTGGGAGCGCGGCGGGCGATCGTTACCGTCTTGCGCAGCTCGCGCAACAAACTGAGCCGCGGGCTTCAGCCCGCGCGAATACACCGAATTCGCGGAACACCCCCGACGTTGAACGTTCGCGCGGGCTAAAGCCACGCGGCTCGGAATTCAGCCTGCGCGAAGCCGGCGAATACTCGGATCACCCGCCACGCCGAGCGTTCGCGCGGGCTAAAGCCACGCGGCTCGGGAGCCCGGTTCAACACGCCCCGCGGAGGAAGGTGCCCAACGTGCGGAAGAGGATGATCATGTCCAGCTCGAAGGACATGTGCTTGAGGTAGTACAGGTCGAATTGGAGCTTACGCTTGGCGTCCTCGATGGAGGAACCGTAGTGGAAGCTGATCTGGGCCCAGCCGGTGATGCCGGGCTTGACCAGATGTCGTTCGGCATAGTAGGGCACCCGCCGGCAGAGTTCCTGGACGATGTCCGGTCGCTCGGGCCGCGGACCGATGAGCGACATCTGCCCGATCAGGACGTTGTAGAGCTGGGGCAACTCGTCAAACCGCGTCTTCCGCAACACCCGCCCCACCGGGGTCACCCGGGGGTCATTGGGGGAAGACCATACGCTCCGGCCGTTCTCCGCGTCTGTCCGCATGGTCCGGAACTTGTATAACCGGAAGATCCTCCCGTTCTGCCCGACGCGGTCCTGGGAGTAGAAGACCGGACCGCCGTCGCACAGCTTGACCGCCAGGGCGATGAGCGCCCAGAGCGGCGCCGTGGCGCAAAACAGCGTCACCGACGCCAGCAGATCAAACGCCCGCTTGAGCGTTGCCTGCCGGTCGCAGTGCACCTTCAGGTCGGCGAACAGGAACCAGTGCGGGGTGATCTCGTCGACCAGAATCTGCCCGGTGGCCTTCTCGTAGAAGATGGCTTCGTTGGTCACGCGGCAGCCGTGCTGCAGGCAGGGCACCACCCAATCCATCACGTTGGGGTCGTGGGCCGCACCGGCCCCCACAACGATGTCGGTGATCCCGCGCTGGGGGACCTGGTCAACCAGGTCGGCAATGTTTCCGCGAAAGGACGGATCCGCGGGGCGATCCGCGACCGGCCGCCCGGCCGCGGCGAAGCCGGCCAGCACGTATTCGGGTAAATCGCCTCTGGCGCACGTTCGCTCAATCGACTGAAACAGTGCCCGGGAGCCCACCACGAGCAGCCCGCGGCGCATCCTGTGCAGCGCCCACCAGGCGAACAGGCGAATCCCCGTCCCTGCGGAGAGGTACAGCCCCATGGCCAGGACGACGAGGCGCCGCCCAACGGTGGAATACATGAGCACGTGGATGATCGCGTAGGCGCAGACCACCGCCGCCGCCGTGGTCAGCACCATCCGGGTGACGATCCGCGAGCGACTCATCAACGTCTCTCGCTCGTAAAGGCCGAACACCAGGCTGGCCACGGACACGACAAAGGCGAAGATAGCGCCCGCTTGCCAAAGGGCGATGTGGGCAACGTCCGATAGGACGGCTGGAGGGAAGACGCCGTAGGCGACGTAGACCGCGACGGCCACGAGGGCGACGTCCACGGCCAGCCAGGTGGTGGCGGGCAGCCCCCCCAACTCATGTCCGATAACGCGGACGGCGCGTTCTCGGAAGCTCCGCAGCACCTCTGGGCGCCTAGCGGCGCGGTGGGCGCTCAAACGACCGAAGGTGGAGGCGGCCAGCGGCGGGGCTTCTGCGGTGGCCAGCTCGGGATGCATTCGCGATCATTCTCCCAGGAACCACGGAGTGCATCGGTCGCTCCCCCAGCGGGGGTAAGTTATCGGCGCGGCTCCAACGCGGTGCGGAGCCCGATAACGGGCGGTGGACGGGCACGCCCACCGGTCCGTTTTAGGACCAGTGCGCTGCGGATGCATCCGATATTTTCTTGGCGATTCCCGGTGAGCCAGCGCGCCGGGTTAGGTAAAGGTCCCGAACCGGATATGGCGGTGGAGAAGGTGGCCAGATCGAGATGGGCGACGACGAGGGCGCGGTGCGCCTTGCTCTCTGTCGCGTCGTTGTCCGCTGGCTGCGCCGAGAAGAAGGTCGTGCCGTGGAACCCACCGCCGCGCGTGGCTTGGTCGGACATGGCCTCCACGGCCGTTCCGGCTTTGGACAACGAATACCGAATCCTCGTGCCACAGCCGACGCGAGGCTTGTTTCCGGCGGCGATAGCCGTGACGCGTGTGGCCGTCCTCGACGAGGGAGACGGTCCGGGCACCCGCCGGCTCCAGATCCGCCGCGACCCCCGCAATGAGTTGTTGCAATGGAACTCCGCGTTCGACGACCAGCCGGCGATCAGCGAGGTGTTCCCGATCGCCCAACGAAACCTCGGCGGGGCCGAGCCCGGCCCGACCCCGATCGCCGCCGCGGAGCGGGCCCTGCAGGCGCGGATCGGGCTGGTGTATGCCATGAACGAGCTCACCGAGCGCGAGGCGGAAATGATCGGACTTTTGTACGACACGTCCACGGCGCTGCCGCTCGCGGCGGTGCACGCGAAAGAGACCTCCCCGCCTCCGCCGCCCGACGAAGAGGAAGAGCCGCCGGTCGATCTGTGGACGCACGACGCCGGAGCCCTGGTGCGGGCCAGGTTCGGGCAGATCGTCTATGCTTGCCTCCGCGACCTGATCCTGCATGACGAGGCCGCGCCGATCGAGGCGCCCACCGGCTGGATTCCGGTGTTGCCCATCCGACCGATCGCCTGGCCGCCTTACCTCCCGTTGCCCGATGAGTTGCCGATGAGCGCCTTGCCCTCGGGCGGCTAGTTGGGGGCTACGGGTGGTCGGGCTCTCGGCGCAAGCCGCCGATCTTCATAGCCCATGACCAACGATCCTCCTGCCATTCAGGCCCACCGATTTTCGGGTGGGCGATTCATCGAGTTGCTGACCGGGTTCACCCTCCTGATGGTGATTCAAACCGGGTTGGTGCCCTTTGACTTTGCCGGGCCGGGCGACCGGCACGGCGCAGGCGTCTTCTTCGAAGGGAGTCCGTCACCGTGGGGCACGGCCGACGTCGTCGGGAACGTATTCCTGTATCTGCCCGTCGGCGCCCTGTTGTACTGGACGGTGACTCGCGCCGGGCGAAGCCGCCTCCAAGCCGTGCTGGGGTCTTTGGTGCTGTCCGCCGGACTCAGCAGCGCCGTCGAATGGCTGCAGAGCTTCTCGCCGGTGCGGGTCTCGTCGTTCGTGGATCTTGCTGCCAACGTGATCGGGGCGGGGCTGGGGATCGGCCTCGCCCGGGTGACGGCCTGGTTCGGGCCCCGCCTCTTCGACGCAGCCGCGGTGGAACTCCGCGAGCGGCCGCTCGCCACGGCCATCAAGGCGTACGTCCTCGTGCTGGTCATCTTTGCGATGATGCCATTCTCGTTCACGCTGGATGCTGGGCTGCTCAAGCGGTCGGTCAAGGAGATCAATCTCCGGCCCTTCGGGTCGTTGGAGAGGCACTGGAGCCTTGCGGACACGGCCTTCACCGCAGGAGATCAGCCGGGCTATGCCGCGGCGCGGGAGCAGGCCCAACGCTGCTGGAGCCGCTGGGCGGCGGAACTGGCCTCCTTCGCCGTCCTCGCGTGGCTCTTGCTGACCTTGCTCCACGAGCACTACGGATTCGGCCCCGCGACAGCGCTCGGCCTGGTCGGGTGGAGTTGCGGAGGGCTGGCCCTGGCCCTCAGCGTGGGGCAGCTTGTCGTCCTCACCCGCACCGTGGACATCACCGATGTCGTCTTCCGTGTAGCAGGCATCCTGGTCGGGTCGCTGACGAAGGTGCTTTGCAGCGCAGGGGCGGGCCGCCCGGCTCCGCACGATCGCCCCGATCGCGTGCGGCACGCAGCGACGGCCGGCAGCGCCGCGGCGCTGCTCTACATCCTCGCAACCGGGCTCATGCCGTTTCTCCTGGAGGCCCCGGCGGCAAGCCCGGGCGGCGGGCTGAAGGGCGGCTGGTTCGTTCCGTTCTACGCCGGCTTCCCAACGCGATTCGATCTGATGTTGGGCGACGTGATGGAGAAGTTCGCCGCGTACCTCGTGTTCGCGGTGCTTCTGGTGACGGCGCGGCCGTCCCTGACCCGCCGCGGGCTTGGTGGCTGCCTGCGCACGATCATTGCCACCGGCTTCGGTGTGGCCGCGGTCATTGAGGTCGCCCAGATATTCCTACCGGACCGCGTGGTCGACGTGACGGACCTGGCGCTGGCCGGGTGCGGCTGCGCTGCGGGTGTGCTGGTGCAGCACCACGTGGTGAGGTTTTACGCATTTGCCCGAGGACTGCCGCCTGTTGCGGCGGAACGGTGGCAGGCAGATAGCGCTGCGCCATGGCTGGCGCCGGCCGACGCCCTCATCGGCGAGCTCATGGTCCCGCATCCGGGCGCACCGGCCGAGCATGCCCCGAGGACGCGAGCGCAACATCGGCCCTAGTGGTTCGACGCACCCTTTTCTTAGAGCGTGTTTGAAAAGTGCTATCCGAGCCGCGCGCGGACCGACGCGCTTCCCCCCTTCGTTCAAGGGGGGACTGAGGGGGGTCATCCGCGCCGC
>Ga0214473_10003383_pt1 | contig 19361 bp, 19 predicted proteins | sample RVTome_7_FD_203509 | JGI IMG/M metagenome (GOLD analysis project Ga0214473, IMG submission 203509) | Soil microbial communities from uranium-contaminated site in the Upper Colorado River Basin, Wyoming, United States - RVT98D197 | ecosystem: Environmental > Terrestrial > Soil > Contaminated >... | reverse complement strand
ATCGAGTGCGGTCGGGTGCGGATGTCCCCGCGGCGCACCGCCTCAGCCCAGGCGTTGCGGGAGCATCCGAACCGCTCCCAACACTCGCATGCCGACAGCCCGGAATCGTATGCAGCCGCGATCGCTTCCCAGTCGTGGCGGCGGCCGAAGCGTTCGTCAACCGGGAGGCCGAGCCGACGAATGTGAAATGCCACCGTGCCCTTGGTGACACCGAGCCGCCGGGCGATCTCTACGCGAGCGAGCCCAGCGGCATAAATCCTGCGCACCGCGTCGCGGGTTTCGCCGGGCGCACGCTTGGGCCCTGGTCGTCCTCCTGCCACGAACGCATGTTCGTGTATTGATCGGACGGATTGGGCCCTTCGAACTGCCGGGGGAGGGGTCGAACCTCCGTTTCGCGGTCCAGAGCCGCGCGTCTTGCCACTAGACGACCCGGCATCGGGGCAAAAACATAGCGAGTCCAGCCGCGACCACTGCGGCCGCGCGAGGTTGCTAACCGACCCCGTCCAGCCCGCCGTCGACGTCCGCAAGCTGGTCGCGAGCGCTCAACACGTCGGCCCCCGACTCGATCAGCCGGCGGGCGTGCATGAGGTCGTCGGAGCGGCCGACGGTTAGGGCGGCGGCGAGCTTTCCGCCGTCCAGGTACCAGGCGGTGAACTCGCCCGCGTCGCGGTCGCCGCGCCACACGACCTCGTCCCACTTCTCCGCCGGGCCGACGTACTCGAGGCTGGTCCAGTCCGCGAGGTCGCTGAAGAAGTACGGCACCACCTTGTACGGCTCCTGCTCGCCGAGCATCGCCGCGGCCGCGTACTGGCCCTGGTTCAGCGCCACGTCCCAGTGCTCCACACGCAGCCGCCGGCCGTGCACCGCGCTGTCGTACGAGCACAGGTCGCCCGCGGCGTAGATCCCCTCGACCGAGGTCTGAAGCCGCGAGTCGCACACGATCCCGTCGTCCACCTCGAGCCCGGCACGGCCGGCGAGGCGCAAATCCGGGTGCACCCCGGCGCCGACCACGACCACGTCGCCCTCGACCTCGCGCCCCGACTTCGTCCGCACGCCCGACACCCGGCCGTCGCCCACGAACGCGTCCAGCTCCTCCCCGCCGATCAGCTCCACGCCGTGCGAGGCCAGCACCTCGTGGAAGTACCGCCCCACCTCCTCGCCGAACCCGCGCGACAGCGCCACCTCCTCCATCATCACTACCGTGCAGCGCTTGCCCTTCGCGGTCAGCGACGCCGCCACCTCGCACCCGATGTAGCTGCCGCCGATCAGGATCACGTGGTCGGCCTTCTCCGCGTCCTCGCGGATCTCGTCCGAGGTCTTCAGCGTCCGCAGGTAGTGGATCCCCTCGAGCTGTGTTCCGTCCACCCGCAGGATCCGCACGTCGGCACCGGTAGCCACCAGGGCCTTGTCGAAGGAGATCTCCTCCTTCGTCTGCAGCTTCGCGACCCGCTCCGCTGCGTCCAGCGACATCACGTTCGTCGAGGTGCGCAGCTCGACCCCGTTCTGCTCGTACCACTCCTCCGGGTGCACGAACGCGTCCGTCTCGGACGCCTCGCCGCGCAGGTACTCCTTCGACAGCGGCGGCCGCTCGTACGGGACGTGCGGCTCGCGCCCGACCAGGAGCACGTCCCCCTCCGCCCCCCGCTTTCGCAGCTCCGCCGCGCAGTGGGCGCCGGCCATCCCGCCGCCGACGATCAGGAACTCGACCTCGCGGCGCGCGTTCACGCCGTCAGCCTCCGGCGCTGTCGCCGTCGGCGCCGAACACTGCCTTCAGATCCTCCTCGACTCCCGGATCGAGCACCGCGAGCACCTCGTCGCCCGCCTCCAGCACGGTGTCCGGCCCGGGCACGAAGCCGTGGCCCTCGCGCAGGACCGAGATCAGCAGCGTCCCCTCCGGCATCTCGAGGTCGCCCACCCGGCGCCCGGCGACGCGGGAGTCCTGCGCCAGCAGCAGCTCGATGATCTCCAGCCGCTCCTGCGGCAGGTCGAGCAGGTGGACGAGCCCGTACTCGGGCACCTCGTGCTCGATCACCCGCAGGATCAGGTCGGTCGCCGACACGGAGGGCCTCACCCCGAGGAGCTCGAACCACTGCCGGTTTCGCGGGTTGTTCACCCGGGCGATGATCCGATCCACGAGGTACTTCTCCTTCGCCACCTGGCAGATCAGCATGTTGTCCTCGTCGTCTCCGGTGACCGCGATCACCAGGTCTGCGCGCGAGATCCCCGCCCGCTCCAGCACCCACAGCTCGCTCGCGTCGCCGTATTGGATGTTGTGCTCGAGCTCCTGCTCGACGGCGACGTAGCGCTCCCGGTCGCCCTCGATCAGCGTCACCTCGTGGTCTTTCTCGAGCAGCTCGCGCGCGAGGTTCCACCCCACCTTCCCGGCGCCGACGATGATCACGTACATCGACTCGCCCATCGGCTACTCCTCGGGTCCGGAGGAGGCGCCGTCCGCCCCCGCGCCCGCAGCCTCACGGACGCGATGCTTCGCGGCCGCGTCGCGGACCTCCGTCTGAAGCATGTCGATCGCCACCCGCGTGGGGCAGATCGTGTGCAGCCCCTGCTGCTCGTACCACTCGGCCCGCAGCGGGTCGAGCACCCGCGCGATCACCGTCGGCACGTTGAACTCGCGCTTCGCGATCTGGGAGATGATGATGTTCGTGTTGTCGCCGTCGGTGGCGGCGACGAACGCATCGGCGCGCTCGATCCCCGCCGCGGCGAGCGCGTCGACCTCGAGCCCGGTGCCGACGGTGAAGTGCCCGCCGGAGTCCTCCCACGAGCGCTCCATCCCGACCGCGAGCCGCGCTTGGGACTCGGGGTCCTCGTCGAGGCAGGAGACCTCGTGGCCCTCCTTCAGCATCGCGCGGGCCAGCGATGAGCCGACCCGCCCTGCACCCACGACGAGGATGAACATGCCCTGATCTTAGTCCGCAGAGTGCACCGGCCGTTAGCCCTCGGGAGGCGCGGTTATCAGCACCCGGCACGGCGCCTTTCGCAGCACGTACTCGGTCACGGGGCCGATCTCAGGAGGCTTCGAGGCGCCGATCCCGCCCAGGATCGCGCCGCCCCGGACGCGGCTCGGCGGCTCGCCGCCCATCACGATCGCCTCCACCCCGAGGCGCCGCGCCGAATCGACGATCCCAGCCCCCACGTTGCGCGCCAGGACGAGCTCGGTCGCGACCTGCACCGACTCGTACTCCTCCCCCACCTCCTGCGCTCGCTTCAGCGCCGCCTCGGCCGCCGCCACCTCGTCGCCCGGCGGCGGCGCCGTCAGCGGCACCGTCAACGGCAGCTCGAGCACGTAGATCACCGACAGCTGCGCGCCGAGCCCGTCGGCCGAGTCGGGCTCCGCGGCAGCGGCCAGCCGCCCCGCGGTGCCGACGATGTCGTCGTCGAGCTTGCTCCCGAACACCGGAACCAGGATGCTCGCGAGCTCGACCGCGGGCTCCTGCTTCCACAGCGCCTGCTCGGGCACCACGACGCGCTTGGTGAGCGAGGTTCCCTCGAACACGAGCCGGTAGACGACGTATCCGCCCAGCCCGAAGACCATCCAGGCCGCACCGACGTACGCGGCCGGCTCGTGGTAGACGAGCACGCTCACCCACGCAAGCGCCGTTACACCGAACGCGATCAGCGCCACCAGCGGCAGGCGATGCCCGCGGACGCTGATGTCGAACGGCATCCGGTAGGGGCGCTCGCGGTCGGGGGCGGTGACCCGCAGCCGGATCACCGACAGGTCGCCGATCGCGATCGCGAGCAGGGCGCCGAAGGCGTACACGCCGGCCAGCAGCTCCACGTCTCCCGGGATCACCAACCCAACCGCCGCAACCGCGGCGAGCGCGATCGCGACGTGCGGCGTCGTGTAGCGGCTGTTCAGCTTCCCGAGCCAGCTCGGGATCTGGCGGTTGGTCGCCAGCACGTACACGTGCCTCGACAGCCCCAGCATCGCGGTGCTCGCCGCCCACAGCAGGACCACGGGCGCGACCACGACCACGGCCCACTTCATCGCGTCCGCGAGCCACGCGGGCTCGAAGCCCGCGACCACGCCGAGGATCGGGTCGTCGATGTACTCGCCGGCGAGCGCGGACTCGGGCCCCTGCGGCGTGGCGACGACCGGCACCACCATCAGCGCCACCGCCGCCATCGCCGCGTACATCAACGGCACCAGCAGCGCCCCTGTCGTGATCACCCGCCTGAGCTCATGCGGCTCCCAGTCGAGGTCTGGCGCAAGGTCGGAGGCGGCCTCGATCCCGGCGAACGCGATCGTCGCGATCACCACCCCGTACACGAGGTCCTTGAACGACGGTGAGGTGAACAGGTCGAGCTCGGCGGTGAGCAAGTCGGGATCGAACGCGACGGCCGCCCCGATGCCGATCACCGCGAGCTGGAGCGCGAGGTCCGCGAGCGCGAGCACGACGAGCACGGGCTGGCGGTGGCGCCCCGTCACGCCGAGCACATTCAGCGCCGCGACGACGACGATCACCGCCGCCGCCGTGATCACCTCCCCGCTCGAGTCCGCGAGCGAGCTCGAGATCGGCGCCAGGTAATGCGGCACGGTGATCGCCGCGACGGCGATCACGATCACGTAGTCGATCAGGATCGCCCACCCGGCCGTGAAGCTGACCAGCTCGTTGAACGCGTAGCGGGCGATCGTCGTCGACCCGCCCCGCTCGAGGAACATCGCGGTGCCCTCCGAGTAGACCATGATCGTGAGCGCGAACAGGAGCCCGGCGGCGAGGAAGACGAGCGGGGTGAGCGCGAGCCCGAAGTCGGCGACGATCCCGAGCGCGAAGTAGATCGAGAAGCCGACCGCCGTGTAGGCGACCGCGAACAGCCACGGGATCCCGAGCAGCCGCCTCGTCAACGCCGGGTCCTGAGCGCCAGGTACAGGCGCGCGCCGCCGATCCCCACAAACAGCAGGCCGAGCAGGAATCCGGTCGACGTCGGGCCGCCCCCGCCGCTCAGCGTCCTGGCGAGGATCACGAGCCCAAAGCCGATGATGATCACCGAGAAGCCCAGGGTGACGTTGCGGTACAGCCGATCGGGCGCCGACATCGCGGCGATTCTACGAGCGCCCCGCGGCGGCCATCGTCTCGACGTCCCGCGCCGTGTCCGGCTCCGCGACCACCAGCACCCGGCAGGGCCGCTCCCCGAGCACGGTCTGCAGCGTCTTTCCGTACAGCGGGGTGCCGTTGCGGTAACGGAGCTGGACGACCAGGGCCGCGGCCTTGATCATCCGCGCCTCCTCGGCGATGAAGTGGCCCGCCTGGCCGGGGCGCACCCGCTCCACGTGACCGGTCACCCGCATCCCGCAGATCAGCTTCGCCTGCTCCACCTTCGCCTGCGCCTCGCTCTCCTCGGCCGGGAGCGGCGCGTCGAGCGGCAGATGGGTGGGAACGATGATCAACGACAGGACATGGATCCCGCGCCGCCGCCGCGCCGCGAGCCGATCCGCGGTCGCTACCGCCTGCTCGGAGAACGGGTCGTCGTCGAACGCGACGAGGACGCTCTTGTACTCGACCTCCTCGACGCCGAGCGGCTCCAAACCGGCCACCTTCACGGTCTTTGACAGCGGCAGCTTCTGGTGCCGGCGGTACAGCACGTACACCACCCCGCCGAGAACCATCCACCCGGTACCCAGGAACAGCGTCCGCAGGTCCAGCGCCATGACGACGAGCCACGCCGCGAACGTCCCCAGCCCGCCGATCACCGCGGTCAGCGGGATCGACACCCCGCGAATCTTGATGTTGGCGCGCGGCAACCACGGTCGCTCCCGATCCGGATATCGGGCACGCAGGCGAACGACGGAGACGTGCGCGATCGTGAACGACAGCATCGCGCCGAACGAGTACATCGTCGCCAGCAGCTCGGTCTCGCCGGGAAGCAGGGTCACGGCCGCGACGGCCGAGAACACGACGATGGCGATGAACGGCGTCTTGAAACGCGGATGGACCTGGCGCAGCTTCTCGGGAAGCTGCCGGTACTGGCCCATCGAGAAGGTAAGGCGGGAGAGGCCGATCAGGGCCGCGTTGGTGGCGATCACCAGGATCACCGCGGCGAGGATGCCCACGTACACCCGCATCACCCCGGTGATCCCCGCGCTCAGGCCAAGGTTCTCGACGATCCCCAGCACGGGGTCATCGGCGAACTTGGTCCCCAGCTCGGTGGTGTAGTTGCCGGCGGCGTCCTGGGTCACCGGCATCGCCGACAGCGCGATGATCGGCAGCAGCGCGTAGATGCCCAGCACCGCGAGCACGGTGAGGCCGGTGCCCTGAGCGATGGTGCGATTCGCGTCGCGTGCCTCCTCGGCCATGTTCGAGATCGTCTCGATCCCCGTGTAGGCGATCATCCCCACCGCGATCCCGAGCGCGAAGTCGCCCCACGTCGGAGCGACCCCGAGCTCGACGTTGCTGATCAGGATCTCGGGATTGAGGACGAGGGCAACGCCGATCACGACGAGCACGACCTGGGTCAGCAGGTCTCCGATCGCGAGCACGAGGTTGAGCCGGGCGGACTCCTGCGTCCCCTTCACGTTCAGCGCCGCCAGCAGCGCGATCAGCACGATCCCGCCGATCACGTCCCCCGGCCCGTCAGCCAGCGGCTCCCAGAACACGGCCAGGTAATGGGGCACGAAGAAGGCCGAGATCGCGACCGTGATGATGTAGTTGAGCATCTGCCCCCAGCCGGCGATGAAGCTCGCCGTCTCGTTGAAGGCATGGCGGGCGAAGTTCGACGACCCCCCGGCCTCGGGGTACATCACCGTCGCCTCGATGTAGGTGGCGGCCGTACAGACGAAGATCACCCCGGAGATCAGGAACGCGACCGGCGTCAGCCCGAGCGCGAACGCCGCGGTGACGCCGAGCGCGTAGTAGGGCGTCGAGCCGACGTTTCCGTATGCGGTGGAGAACAGCGACGCGGTGCCGTGCACGCGCCGCAGCGCTTCCTCTCTCGGATGCCGTTCAGCCAATCGGAGTCCCCGCTGAGTCGAATATAGGCTGCCGGTGACCGCGGCCACCGGCACACCGAGGACTCCTTGCCGTGAGCCCGTTGCGGTGGTAGGTTCGCCCCAACCGCGTCCCCGCCGGGGACGCGTCTCGATTGGGAGGTTGAGGAATGACGGTACGGCGCTTCGTCTCAGCGAGACTCGCCGCACTTTGCGCTGCGGTGATCGCGATGCTGGTCGCCCCGACGACCGCGAGCGCCGGGTCGGCCGTGCCGGCCGGCTATGACCTGTTCGAGACCGACCCACCGAGCACCGTGTTCAACTTCCAAGGACCGGGCGTGATCCCAGCGGGCTTCTTCGCGCCCGGCTCGGAGCCGTTCACCGGCAACGTCAACTTCGGCGGCGTGCCGATCGGGACCTTCAACGGCCTCGACACGGGCGACGCCGACACGATCGTGCAGCGACCGCAGCCCGCGAGCAACCCGCCGCAGACGGTCCCGATCGAGATCGTGGCGCTGAACCTGGTCAGCATGCAGCCGATCGTGGTCCAGGTAAGCGGTCAGGCGCAGGAGTGGAGCGTCCAGGTCGGCCTGTCGCCGACCAAGCCCTCGCAGGGCCAGGCCCAGATCATCCCCGTGGGCGAGCAGGGCGGGCTGATGAACTCCCAGCTCCAGGTCTTCCCGCAGTTCACGTTCACGCGCCTGTCCGACGGGGCGGTGAAGACGCTCAACGCCGCCAACGTGCCGCCGCAGGCGGTCACCCTGCAGGCGCAGCAGGTCCCGTGGGCGCGCGGCTGCCAGCCTCCGGCGCTCGCCGTCGCGGGCCTCAACGACCTGTTCTGCCCCGGCCTCGTGGTGAACGGCGTCACCCAGAAGCGGCTGACGGTGGAGCAATCGCTGCTCGCCCAGCATGGGATCTACCCTGCGCAGCCGGCCGGAGCCCCGGGGCACTTCAAGTGCTACAAGCTGAAGCGGAAGCGCTTCCAGGCCCAGAACGTCGCCCTCACCGACCAGTTCGGGGCCCGGCAGGCGAATGTCCCCAAGCGCCTCGAGCTGTGCAACCCGGTGCGCAAGAACCAGGAGACGTTCCCGAACAAGAACGCGCACCTGCAGTGCTACAAGGCGAAGGGTCCATCGGTGGGCCGCGTCGTCGCGGTTCAGAACCAGTTCGGCACCCAGCAGCTCCAGGTGACGACGCCACGGTCCCTGTGCGTGCCGTCGGAGAAGCGCAAGGTCCAGCGATCAGGCCGGAAGGGGAAGTTCAAGCCGATCGAGACCGCGATCGACCACGCGCAGTGCTACGACGTCGTCCCCCAGACCCCGCTGCAGCGGGTGGGGAAGCTCGACAAGGTGAAGCTGAAGGACCAGTTCGGGACCGAGAAGAAGGTGAAGGTGCGCGACCCGCAGTACCTGTGCACGCCGACGCAGAAGAACGAGGAGCGGATCCAGCACCCGGTGAAGCACCTCGTCTGCTACCAGATCAAGGACGACAAGGTGAAGAAGACCGTCCAGGTGCTGAACCAGTTCGAGCGCAAGACAGTGAAAACTGTGAAGCCGGTGTCGCTATGCGTGCCGTCGAACAAGGTGGTGCTTCAGTAGCGCGGTAGCGCCAGCTCGGCGGAGACCGGGCGGTGGTCGGAGCCCTCGAGCTCGTGGATCTCGACGTCGACGACGGCGATCCGCTCGTCGGCGAGCACGTGGTCGATCGTCACCTCGGGCGGGAAGCGGCGGTTGGCGGGCCAGGTGGTCGCGAGGCCCTTGCCGGCCTCGTAGGCGGCGTCGACGTAGCCGGAGTCGAGCACTTCGCGCAGTTCGGCCTGGTCGATGGTGGCGTTGAAGTCGCCGAGGAGAATGGTGGGGCGGCCGTCGGGATCGGCGCGCGGAAGCGCCTCGAGATCGTGCCGCCAGTTGACGATCGCGGGTCCAATCGTCGGCGGCGGCGGGTGAACCGCGGCCAGCTCCACGGGGCCGACCGACGGGACGACCATCGTCGCGCGCGCCATCTTGAACGAGGTGCGTCCGCCGGCGAGCGCGGACCGCTGCCGCAGCGGATAGCGCGAGTACAGCCCGGTGCCCGCAGTGCGCGGCTCCGCGCGCGCGGCGTGGTGCGGAAGCCTGTCGCCGATCAGCCGGCGTAGCTTGCGGTCAGCCTCCGGGGTCAACTCCTGGACGCTGAGCACGTCGATCCGTTCGCGCCGCGCGAGCGAGGCGAGCTCGTCGAGGTTCGCCTGGCCGACGAGGATGTTCGACGTCAGCACCCGGAGCGGCACGGCGCCCGGCGGCGGCTCGCCCGCGTGCGAGAAGGCCCGCGGGAGGACGAGCGCCGCGAGCATCGCGAGCATCGCGACGGCCGCGACGGTCGCCACCCATCGTCGAGCGAGGGCCGCGACGACGACCGCGACGATCGCGGCGCCGATCGCGTGCGGCGTGAATGCCATCAGCGGCACGAGCGGGAAGCCCCGCTCGAGGCCAAGCATGCGGATCAGGGCGAACGCTCCGATGAGCGCCACCACCGCCCACGCGACCGCGGCCGCACCCCGCGACCGAAGTAGCGCCCGCACTCGCCCCGCCGCCATGGTGGCGGACTATCGGGCGAGTGCGTGAGCTTTGTCTAAAGGCGCGCTACAGCGCGACGATCGGGATGATCAGCAGCGCGACGATGTTCGCGACCTTGATCATCGGGTTGATCGCGGGGCCGGCGGTGTCCTTGTACGGGTCGCCGACCGTGTCGCCGGTCACCGACGCGGCGTGGGCATCGGAGCCCTTGCCGCCGTAGGCGCCATCCTCGATCAGCTTCTTCGCGTTGTCCCACGCGCCGCCGCCGGCGGTCATCGAGATCGCGGCGAACAGCCCGACGACGATCACCCCGATCAGTAGCCCACCTAACGCCTGCACGCTGATCAACCCGACGACGAGCGGGACGACGATCGGGATCAGCGACGGAGCGATCATCTCCTTCTGCGCGGCCGCGGTCACGATCCGCACCGTGTGCCCGTACTCGGGCTTCTCGGTGCCCTTCATGATCCCGGGCTTCTCGCGGAACTGGCGCCGCACCTCCTCGACGACCTGGCCGCCCGCACGCCCGACCGCCTCGATCGCGAGCGCCGCGAACAGGTAGACCATGATCCCGCCGATCAGGAGCCCGATCAGGACTGCCGGGTCGGAGATGCTGAACGAGATCCCCTCGCCTCCAGCCTCCTCGGCGAGCTCGATCTCGAAGGCGTTGAACAGGACCAGCGCCGCGAGTGCTGCGGACCCGATCGCGTAACCCTTCGTCACCGCCTTGGTGGTATTCCCGACCGCGTCGAGCGGGTCGGTGACGTTGCGAACGTCCTCGGGGAGGTCCGCCATCTCGGCGATACCGCCCGCGTTGTCGGTGATCGGGCCGAACGCATCGAGGGCGACGATCAGTCCGGTGAGCGAGAGCTGCGCCATCACCGCGACGCCGATCCCGTAGATCCCGGCGAGCTCGTTCGCGCCCAGGATCGCGAGCGCGATCACCAGGACGGGCGCGGCGGTGGACTGGAAGCCCTGCGCGAGCCCCTGGATGATGTTGGTCGCGTGTCCGGTCTGCGAGGCCCTCGCGATCGTCTTCACCGGCCGGAACCGGGTCGAGGTGTAGAAGTCGGTGATCACGAACAGGCCCGCGGTGACCGCGACTCCGATCAGGCCACACAGCCATAGATCAGTGACGCTGGTGACGTCGGTCGAGGCATTCGAGAACCCGAGCCGCAGAGGCTCGTCCATCAGCCACTCGGTGATCGGGTAGAAGGCCGCCGCCGACAGGACCGCCGAGACGGCCAGGCCCACGTAAAGCGCCCGCTCGACGTTGCCCGCCTTCGAGCGCACGGACAGCGCGCCGATGATCGAGGCGATGATCGCCACCGCGCCGATCACGAGCGGGTACAGCGCCACCTCGCGCGAGAACTCGGAGCTGAACGTGAGCACGCCGAGCAACATCACCGCGACCGCGGTGACCGCGTAGGTCTCGAACAGGTCTGCCGCCATCCCGGCGCAGTCGCCGACGTTGTCGCCGACGTTGTCGGCGATCACGGCGGGGTTGCGCGGGTCGTCCTCGGGGATCCCGGCCTCGACCTTTCCGACCAGGTCGGCGCCGACGTCGGCGGCCTTGGTGAAGATCCCGCCGCCGAGACGGGCGAAGACGGATATCAGCGAGCCGCCGAACCCGAGCCCGATCAGCGCGTCGATCGCCTCCTTGTCCGTCTCGTCGGTGAGGATCAGGATCCCGAAGTACCCGGCGACGCCGAGCAGCGCCAACCCGACGACGAGCAGCCCGGTGACCGAGCCGCCCTTGAACGCGACGTCGAGCGCCGGCCCGACTCCTCCTCGAGCCGCCTCGGCGACGCGCGCGTTCGCGCGCACCGAGAGGTTCATGCCGATGAAGCCGGCCGCGCCCGAGAAGGCGCCGCCGATCACGAAGCCGATAGCGGTCGTGACGTCCTGGAGGATCGCGAGCAGGATCGCGAGCACGACGGCTACCGCGGCGATGATCATGTACTGGCGGGAGAGATAGGCCTGCGCGCCCTCCTGGACGGCGGCTGAGATCTCCACCATCTGCTCGTTGCCCTGCGGCTTTGCGAGCAAACGCTGCGTGACCAGCGCGCCGTACACGACGCCGGCGGCGGCGCAGGCGAGCGCGATCACGATGCCCCAGTCGGTAAGGAACTCGGTCAAGACTCTCCCTTGCTAGTGGCCAAAATGGGATCGCCCGGCTGGTTTACCGGGCGGGGAACGGCGCGAGTGTATCCGCTGTCCGCCGTTCTCAGCGACTCGCGCGGACCGCCCTGGCGAACTTGGGGCCGTGCAACGAGCCGAGCCCCGTGGACAGGTCGTAGCCGCGTTGGGCGGCGCCGCCGGCCGGCGAGCGCCCCAGGGGCGTATTCGGCTGCGGCGAGTTGGTTCCCTTCACCACGTCCGAGAAGATCGAGCCGTATTGACCCCCCCGCGCGAGCCTGTACAGGGCGGGGTTCAGCATCCCCAGCGGCGGCCGTCCGGCGGCATCCTCCTGCTGGTTGACGAGGGCGACGAGCGCCGCAGCGAGCGGCGTCGCCGCGCTGGTCCCCCCACCGCCCGTCCAGCCCATCCCGCCGCCGAAGTTGACGATCCCGGGCGTGAACGAGCCCATCGAGGCGATGTCCGGCGTCAGCCTGCGCGGCTTCCCCGGCTGCAGGCTGCGGCGGATCCCCGGCGCATTCTGGAACCCCGGCCGCCCGTACACCGAGCTCGGCCCGCCGCCGCTGCCGCCACCCTGGTTCGGGTCCTGGCTGAACGTTGACCACACGACCTGCTCCGCGATCCGGTTGTCGGTCTTCAGCGTCAGCTCGGTGCCGCCGACGCCGGTCACGTACCTGGAGCTGGCCGGATAGCTGGCGGCGCTCGACCCATCGTCGCAGCCGAGGAACCCGAGGTCGCCGGAGGCGGCCATCGAGGTGATCCCCAGCGCCGCTGCGCTTCGCAGCATGGTCTCGGAGATCCGCAGCTCGTCCGGAGTGAACTCCGGCTCGCATACCCCGTCGCTGATCGAGAGCACGTCCGGGAGGCGCCCGCCCTGCCGGTCGCGATCGAGCGCCCCGAACAGAAACAGCGGGAAGGAGTTCTCGAAGCTGAGGTCGAGCGGGACGAAGATCGCGGTGATCCGGCTCAGCTTCGGCGCCACCGTGGACAGCGCCTCGACGTCGAGGTAGGTCTCGTCAGGCCCGGTGCTGCTGTCGCGCGTCCCTCCGGGCATCGGCGTCTGCTCGAACCGAGGCGCCGGGAGCCCGAAGCAGGCGGCCCACGTCGCGAACGCGGACTCGTCCACGAACGCGGAGCTGAGGACGACGGCCCGCTGTCCCTGTCCTCTCAGACCGCGACGGTTGAGCTCGTCGGTGCCGTACGCGGTGTTCAGCTGATTGGGAGTGAACGAGCCGGTGCCGACGCCATCGTTGCACCCCTTCGGAGTCCCCGTGCGCTCGATCGCGGCCGCTCCTGCGCTCGCCTGACGGGCCGGCGGTCCGGGGTTGTAGGTCTCGCCCGCGGACACCTGGCGCACGACCCCGCGCAGGGGGGCCGGCACGCACACGTCCTTGCCGGGAGGCCGTAGCCCGGTGGCGCAGAACAGCTGCTCCGCCGCCGCCACCTCCGCGACGACCATCACCACCGAGCCGGTGGCGCTGAGGCTGACCTGCTCGATCCCTGCGCTGGAACGTAGAAAGCCGAGCACCTTCCGCCGCACGCGCCTGGAGGCGCCGAAGCGGTGGCGAAGCCTGCGCGGACCCAGATAGCGGCCGTATCGCCTCGAGCCCGGACGCGTGACCGTGCGGACGAAGTGCGTCAGCCCGCTCTGGTCGCTGCGAAGGCCGAGCAGAACCACGCGGAGCGACCCGCTCGGGCCACCGCTCGCCGATGCGCCGCGGTCATCGCGCGGGCCGTCCGCCGCGTTCGCGGGGCCGGCCGCAACCAACGCGCACGCGACGGCGAGGAGGATCAGCGCGATGCGGCGGCGCAACGCGCGCCTACGTCCCGGGCGGGGTCCAAAGCTTCGGTGGCGGCCCTCCGCCCGGACCGCCGCTCGGCGGCGGGGACGGCGGCGGCTCTGGCGCCTCGCCGCCCTCGGGCGGCTCCGGCGGCGCTTCCCCGCCGCCCGCGGCGCTCGCGTAGTGCACCTGAAGCTCCGACAGCGCGTTGCGGACCTGCTCCGCGGGCTCGGGGTCGAGCAGGTCGACCAGCGCCCGCACCGCGTCGATCCCGATCCGCGCCTGCTCGAGGTCGCGCTCGTCCTCCTTCGCGATCCGCCGCGAGGTGAGGTTGATCAGGCTGACGACGCTCTGAAGCAGCACGTCCTGGACTCGCAGCTTGCGCAACTCGTCCTCGAGCCGCGCCCGCAGCTCCTCCTCGGTCGGGGGCGGTCCCTCTCCGGCCCCCGGTGGCGGCCCTCCTTCCTCCGTGCCCATCACGCATCCAATCTAGCCGACGAGGCGGGCTCGGCCAGATATGTGGCGCGAGTCTCGTCGACCGCCTGACGGTAGATCGACTCGATCGGATCCCCCGCATCGAGCGCCCGACGGGCTCGCTGAGCGCCGTTCAGCTCAGGCAGCGCGGGATCGAGCCCGAGCTCCTCGCGCGCGGGGCGCGTCCACTCGAGCAGGCCCTCGACAACCTCCCGCGCCTCGACCTCGACGCCGCGCTCGAAGTCGATCAGCTTCCCGTCCATCCCGAAGCGGATCGCCCGCCACAGGTTCTCCTCGATCTCGCGCCCGCCGAGAGACTCGCCGAGCCGCCCCTCGTCGTAGTCGAGCGCGAACTGGGCGATGCAGGCCGAGATCAGCGCTGCGAGCCCGAAGGACTCGTCGCCGCGGGTCTGCGCATCGCAGATCCGGACCTCGACCGTCCCGAACAGGTGGTGCGGGCGCACGCTCCACCACAGCTGGGTCGACTCGACGACGCTCCCCGTGCGGACGAGCAGGTTGATGAAGTCCGCGTAGGTGCCCCAGTCTCCGAACGGCTCCGGGATCCCGCAGCGTGGGAAAACGCGAGTGAAGGTCTCGGTCCGGACAGAATGCAGCCCGGTGTCGGTCGCGTCGAGGAACGGCGAGTTGGCCGACACCGCCAACAGGGTCGGGAGCACGGCGCGCAGCGCGTCGCATATGGCGATCGCGCGATCGGCGCCGCGGATCCCCATGTGGACATGGCTGCTCCACGTGTTGTTCCGCCGCACCACGTAGCCGAGGTCTTGCTTCAGGCGCTGGTAGTGCGGGGTGTCGATGATCCGCTGGTCGAGGTAGCTCGCCCAAGGGTGGGTGCCCATCGCCGCGAGGCCAATCCCCATCTCCTCGGCGATCCCGAACAGACGCGTGCGGCGCTCACGTTGGCGCTCGACCGCTGCCGCGAAGTCCTCACTGCGACCGGAGCGGATCTCGATCTCCGACGCGATCAGCTCGCCCGCCGCCGAGTCGGCGAGCAGCTCGTCGCGCTCACACGCCGCGTACAGCTCCTCGAACCGCTGCACCAGCTCCAGGCTGGAGGGGTCGACGAGGGCGAACTCCTCCTCGAGCCCGATCGTGAAGTCCTTCGAGGCGTCGAACACCTCGCGCGTCCGCTCCCGATCAAGTCCGCCGATGTGCTCCGCTTCGCGTCCGCCATCGGCGGGTTTGCGGTGGCCCGCCATACCCCTTACGTGAGGTAGAAGTAGAGCGCGTACAGCAGGTCGACCGCCGGGCTCGAGGTGTGGACGGTTACCTCCGGCGGCACGTCGAGAAGCTGCTCCGAGTAGTTGAAGATGATCTTTACGCCGTTCTCGACCAGCTCGTCGGCGACGTCCTGAGCGGCGCGCGCCGGGACCGCGAGCACCCCGACGACGATCTCCTGGTCGCGCACGACGCCCTCGAGCTCGGAGAAGTCCTGAACCTCGAGGTTGTCCCCGACCCGCTTTCCGACCAGCTTCGGTTCGACGTCGAACACGGCTGCAATCCGGAAGCCGTGGTCGGCGAAGATGTCCGATCCGGCGATCGCCTGGCCGAGCTTCCCGGCGCCGAACAGGGCGATGTTGTGCTGGCCCGAAGTGCGGAGGATCTTTCGGATCTCGGCGACCAGCGAGTCGACGTGGTAGCCGACCCCCCGCTTGCCGAACTTGCCGAAGCTCGACAGGTCGCGCCTGATCTGGGTCGAGTTGATGTGGGTGTAGTCCTCGAGCTCCTGCGAGGAGATCGACTCCTTGCCCATCTTCCGGGCCTGCGTCAGGACCTGCAGGTAGCGCGACAGCCGCGCCGCGACCCCGAGTGAGAGCCGCTCGCCGTCGGCGATCGTGAGCTCGTCCGAGGGAGGCCCGGGATCGTCAGCGTCCCCGCCGAGCGGGCGGGGGCGAGCTGCCTGGTCCTCCAGCCGCTGCGGACTCATGCGCCAAGAGTACGCAGTCTGCGCCGCAGAGCGTCAACGTCCAGCGCGAGCTCGGCGACGATCTCGCCGTCGAGCTCGACGACCGGGATCCGCTCCAGGTACTGAGTGTGGAGGCCGGGATCGGATTCGATGTCGATCTCCCGCAGGTCGAATCCCTCCTCCCCCCGCAGGCGGACGAGATCGCGGCGCGCGACCTCGCACAGGTGACAACCCGGCCCTGTGTACAGGACGACCTCAGGCGGCGCTGGCATCCCAGTCCAGGTACTCGGGGTACGGAGTCGGCTCGGCGAACCGCGCCGCCGAGCCGATCATCGCCGCGTTGTCGGTGCACAGCTCGGGCGCGACGAGCTTCAGGCGCACGCCGCGGCGCGCGCACACCGCGGCGGCGCGCTCGCGGAGGAGGGCGTTGGCGGCGACCCCGCCGCCGAGCGCGACTGCATCGAGACCATCGGTCGCGTCCATGGCGCGCTCCAGCCGGTCGATGAGCTGTGCGGCCACCGCCGCCTGAAAGCTCGCCGCGAGGTCCGCGCGGCGCGCCGCGGTCCCGTCCTCGCCGAGGTCGCGGACCGTGTACACGAGCGCGGTCTTCAGGCCGCTGAAGCTGAAGTCGAGCCCGCGGCCCTCGCGCAGCGGGAGCGGGAGCTCGAACGCCTCCGGGTCTCCGTCGAGGGCGGCGCGCTGGATCGCGGGGCCGCCGGGGAAGCCGAGCCCGAGCAGCCGGGCCGCCTTGTCGAGCGCCTCCCCCGCAGCGTCGTCGAGCGTCTGACCGAGCAGCTCGTAGCCGGAGCGCTCGCGCACCGCTGCGAGCAGCGTGTGTCCGCCGCTCGCGACCAGGCACAGGAACGGCGGCTCCAACGGGTCGGGCTCGAGGAAGCTCGCCGCGACGTGGCCCTGGAGATGATCGACGCCGACGAGCGGCTTCCGCGACGCGGCGGCGAGCGCCTTCGCGGTCGAGACCCCGACCAGCAGCGCCCCGATCAGTCCCGGACGCCGGGTGACCGCGAGCGCGTCGACGTCGCCGAGCTCCGTCCCTGCCTCGCCAAGCGCGACGTCAATCACGGGGTTGATCAGCTCCAGGTGGTGACGGGATGCGACCTCCGGCACGACGCCTCCATACCGCTCGTGGAGCGCCGCCTGCGAGGAGATCACGTTCGACAGGACCCGCGCCCCGTCAGTGACGGCAGCGCACGTGTCGTCGCACGACGTCTCGACCGCCAAGATCAAGGCCGCCAATGTGCTCCGCTTTGCGTCCGCAATTGGCGGGTCGCCGGCAGGCTCAGGCGCTCGGGGCGGCCGCCGCGGCCGGTGCTTCCAGCCACATGATCAGCGCGTCCTCGCCGTTGTCGTGGTAGTAGCGGCGGCGGCGGCCGGCGGGCCTGAACCCGAACCTGCGGTACATCGCGATCGCCTCGTCGTTGGAGGTCCGGACCTCGAGCGTGTACCGCGAGTCGGGGCCGGCGGCGTCGAACATGCTCTGCATCATCGCCGTCGCGATCCCCCTCCTGCGGTCCTCGGGCGAGACCGCGATGTTCATCAGGTGCCACACATCGGCATAGCGCGAGCAGACGAGGTACCCGGCGAGCCCCGTCTCGTGGCTCGCGGCGAGGCAGATCCCCGACGGCTTCGACAGCTCGAGCACGAACATCGCCAGCGACCACGGCGTCGTGAACGAGCGCCGCTCGATCGCCAGCACGGACGGCAGGTCGCTATAGGTCAGCCTTCGGATCCGCGTCTCCGCGTCAACCGCCCTCGTTGGGTCCGCGATCTCGCTCACGCCAAATCTCCGCGTCTGGTGGTCTCAGATAGATCGGTTTGATCTCTTCGGGCGCCGACGGGGCCGCGGCCCCCGCCAGCAGGCACACCTGCCGCGCCGAGAGCCTGTGCGCCGCGTCGCCATCCGGAAGAACCTCGGCGCCGGCGCCCTCGAGGTCTTGCCGAAATCGTATCGCCCCGTCGCCCGCGGCAAGCGGGGCCGAGGGCAGCTCCGCAACCCGCCGCACGAGCTCGTCGGGCGCCGCGACAAGCGGTCCCCAGGCGCGGCTGCCGTCCGGGTCGTGCAGCGCCGCGAACGCCTCCGAGCGCCGCGCGTCGATCACCGCCAGCCTGAACCGGCCCCCGGCGGCGGGGAGCTCCCCGATCCCGCGCGCGAGCGCATCGAGCGAGCCGACCCCCGCGACGGGGCGCGGCAGCCCCTGCGCGAGCGCACGCGCGGTCGCGATCCCAATTCGCAGGCCCGTGAACGAGCCCGGCCCGACCCCGACCCCGATCCGGTCGATCCGCTCCCAACCGCCGGCGTCCGTGGCGGCGCGCTCGACCTCGACCAGGAGCTCCGCCGCGTGCCGCGGACGGGCGCCGGGCGCGGCGGCGATCGCCCGCTCCCCGACCGGCTCGCCACCACGGGTGACGGCGACGGTGACGTCTGCCGTTGCCGTGTCGAACCCGATGACGGTAGTGTCCGGCGCGATGACTGACTCCATGCGAAATCGGATTGTCGCCGCTGCCGCGGCACTGACGTTGGCCCTCGGCGGCGCGGCGTGGTCCGGGTGCGACTCGGACGACGCCAACGATCAGGCCGACGAACAGGTCGACAAGGCCACGGACGAGCTCAACAAGGCGACGGAAAAGGCGCAGAAGGAGATCGACAAGGCGAGCCAGGACGCCAGCCAGGCCGCGCAGAACGCCGGCGACAAGGCTCAGCGGAAGCTCGAGAGGGCCCAGGACAAGATCAACGAGAACCTTCCGTAGGTTCCTGGTCGACGTCGATCTCACGACTTTCCCCGCCCGCGTGCCGAATCCGCACGCGCCGCACCGTGCCTTCCCATGCGGCTAGAGCCGGCTCGGCGACCGCCGGCCACTCGACGAAGGCAATCGCCTCCGGCGTCAGGTAGTCGTCGAGCATCCCCGGGTCCTCCCCCGCGAGCGTCCCCAGCCGGTAAAGGTCGAGGTGCGAGACCGGCACCCGGCCCGCGTACGTGCGTCCGATCGTGAACGTCGGCGACTGCACGGGCTCGGTGACGCCGAGCGCTCTGCAGGCGCCGCGGATGAACGTCGTCTTTCCCGCTCCGAGCTCTCCGGCGACAAGCACCACGTCACCCGGCGCGAGCTCGGCGGCGAGCTCAGCGCCGGCCGCCTCGGTCTCGGCGGCGCTCCGGGTCAGCATCGGGCCTATCCGAACAGATCGAGCTGGTCGCTGTCCGGCTCGGCCGCGGGCGTCCCGGCGACGGCCGCCGCGGTTGCGCTCTCGCGGGCTGCGCCGTCCGGCGAGGACTGCTCCACCAGCCCGGGCAGCTTCGCGAAGTCCTCGCGCAGCGTCTCCATCAGGCTCGGGGTCCGCAGCGCCGCCGCCGGATGGAACAGCGGCATCAGGAACACCGCGCGTCCCCCGAGCGTATGCACCTGAGGCGTTCCATGGACGCGGCTGATCCCCGTCCGGCTCTGGGTCAGCAGCCGGGTGGCGAAGTTCCCCAGCGTCCCGATCACCCGCGGCTGGATCAGCTCCACCTGCTGCTCGAGGTAGGGGCTGC
>Ga0214473_10003382_pt1 | contig 19365 bp, 16 predicted proteins | sample RVTome_7_FD_203509 | JGI IMG/M metagenome (GOLD analysis project Ga0214473, IMG submission 203509) | Soil microbial communities from uranium-contaminated site in the Upper Colorado River Basin, Wyoming, United States - RVT98D197 | ecosystem: Environmental > Terrestrial > Soil > Contaminated >... | reverse complement strand
GGTTCCGCAGATATCTTGTTATCAGATGCATCCAGTGTTATATTCTACTTCCTTGCCTTAAATCGCCCCATCATCCTTGTCAATAACCCGCACCGTTTTAAAGATCGGATATATTTTAATCCGGCGGGCCATGAGTGGACATGGCGGGACATGGGGATACACATAGATCATCGCGATGAGCTTCCTCATGCCTTACAACGGTGCCTCCAATACCCAGAAGAATTCTCAAAGCAGAGGACCCTCTACCGAAAAAGGATATTCGGGAACCTCCTTGATGGACGTTCAGCTGAAAGGATTGCAAACCGGATCAGGTCACTCTGCAACCCGACTGCAAGAGATAAAAAGTTGGTTACACGCAGTTGGGATACGGCAGTAGCTTTCAGTAGATTGGATAAAAGGAGGTTACTATTATTGAACATAAGTTCTTTTTTGACACCCGTAAAAAAGTCACTAAGACGCTACCCGAAGATATTCTTCATTCTTAAAAAGGCATTTCAGTGGTTGAGCGCAGTATATATTAATGAAAGCAAAGGACGTCGAGGTGGTTCCTCATAAAAGAGAGTTGATTGATACGACAGTCGCGCTGGTTCCGGCAGCGGGAATGGGGGAAAGAGTAGGCCTTGGCCCAAAGGCCTTTTTGCAGATAGGGGGGCAGAGCGTCATTACGACGGTTGTTCGCGCGCTCTCCCCCTGCGTCAAGCGAATCCTCGTCGGTGTGCCTTCCGGCTATCTTGACCGCGCTCACGACGAGCTGAAAGGTCTGGCAGAGGTCTTTCCTGGAGGGGCAACGCGTCAAGAAACGGTCTTTATCTTACTCAACAAATGCGCTGAGCAGATTGTCGTGATCCACGATGTTACGAGGCCCTTTGCTTCCCAGTCCCTGATAGAAAAGGTCATTGATGCCGGCAAACAGTACGGTGCAGCTGTATCCTGTATTCCCACGCATACGCCCGTGGCGGCCTACAAAGACGATTTTTTAGCGGGATCTATGCCGATAGCGGACCTGCGGCTGACTCAGAGCCCTCAGGCCTACCGCCGGGACATCCTGGTGCAGGCCTATACAAGGGCCCTGGAAGCCGGCTGGGAGGCACAGACAACGTGGCAGCTCGTGGTGCAGGCGGGCATCCCGGTCCGGGCTGTCATGGGCGAAGAGAGGAATATCAAGATCACCACCCCCTTTGACTGGGAGATAGCAAACAAGGTGCTTGCGCGAAAAAAATCTATCGAATGAAGAAAGGGCTTCAATGAGTACCGAATCACTGGATCGAAGCAATAGAGATGCATATGTATGGAATGGACAATGCGATCCAGATCACTATGTCCGTGCGACCTATTATCTGGAGACGTCGGTCGATCCTGAGCTGGCGGCCATTGGTTTGGCTAAAGAGCAGAGTGCAACGGTAGTAACGATTCCTGGCAGTAGAGACAGCTACGACTTTTCATTCTGGACAGCACGGGTAAAATCCATTGAAATCTTAGGCAAGACATCAGATACGATGCTGCCATCGTACTCTTTGCATACCCCCGTGTATGAACTGGGGGATGTTCAAGATGAATATTGGCGTGTGATGGCAGTGATCGCCTATCCTATCGCCAACTTTGAATACAGTTTAACGAATTTATGGAATGCCATCGGCGCGGAGGCCCATAGGCTTGGATTTTTCAATGCCCTGAAGCTCCTCGATATAGACGTGGCGGAATCGTATCTGGAACATTTTCCCGGCCCAACCCATGGCAGTGAGGGTATCAAAGACAAACTTCACGTCAATAGCCGCCCCCTGTTCTGCCGTTCGGCACGTCCAGCAGTGGGATTAAGCACGGAGCAGATGTTGCAGATCAACGAACAGGTCCTCAGGGGAGGATTCGATGTTATCAAAGACGACGAGCTTACCTGTGATACGCCGCGTTCCCCCTTTAAAGAGCGGGTTGTAAGAATGGTGGAGTTAATAAAACGGATAGAGGATGAAACAGGAGAAAAAAAGTATTATATTGCCAACGTTATCGATGATCACGCTAAGGCCTTTGAGTTCATTGATTTTGCGGAAAAAGCCGGTGTTGACGCAGTCCTGGTTGCACCGTCCATTCAAGGTTTTGCGATCGCCCGGGAGATAAGCCTGCGTACCAATCTTGCGGTACTCTGTCATTGTTCGTGGCAAGACGCCTTGACACGTCATCCCCGCTTTGGCGTGAGTGATGCGCTCTTTATAAAGATGCAGAGGATATGCGGTGCTGACATGATCATGCTCCCCGGAATGTTTGCCACTGATGCCGTGGACGAACGGGAGGCTCAGGCGATTATGAACGCATGTTCGGGGCCCTTGGGCGGCATCAAACCAGCCTTCCCAATCATAGCAGGGGGCAAGACCCCTGACGGGTTCGTTCACTACGCTACCGCTATCGGGAGCACTGATTTTATGATCATCGCGGCAACGGCGGTTGATACCCACCCGGATGGACCTGAAGCAGGGGCCAGGGCCTTCAGAGAGGCTTGGGAAAAGATAAAGGGGGGGATTTAAGGACTTTGTGGGTCAGATCTTCAGTCGTCCATTTTTGTGCGGGCTTGTGCAGAACGAGAGGGGTCAGGTCTATATGGTTCACGGAAAGATTGAGCGCACAGGCGTGGCTGATTAAATCTCTGCCGCTGAAGGGCATCCCCACCTTCATATTTTTTATTAAAGCGGAGGGGGTGCCGCTGAAGGGCATCCCCACCTTCATATTTTTTATTAAAGCGGAGGGGGTGCCGCTGAAGGGCATCCCCACCTTCATATTTTTTATTAAAGCGGAGGGGGACTTTCGGCGCAGGGTTATTCCATCTACCCGGCATTTTTTGAGAGCTTCTTTGCATCAGCAAATATAATGAGGAGGAACAATCAATGCAGTGGATAACGGATGCCCAGGCGTGGGTGGCGTTGGCAACCCTGATCGCCCTTGAGATCGTCCTCGGTATCGATAACATCATCTTCATCTCGATCCTGGCAGGAAAACTCCCATCCGATAAACAGGGAAAGGCCCGGATCCTCGGTCTCGCGTTGGCCATGATCTCCCGGGTCCTGCTCCTCTTTTCTCTGACCTGGATCATGAGATTGACCAGGCCCTTCTTCACCGTTATGGGCCACGGCGTTTCGGGAAGGGATATCATACTCATTGCCGGGGGTCTCTTCCTCATGGCCAAAAGCACCCTGGAGATCCACGATAAGCTCGAAGGAAAGGAAGGCCGCACCTCTGAACACTCGGCTTCTTCTTTTGCAGGAGTTCTCATCCAGATCATGCTCCTCGATATCATCTTTTCCCTCGATTCGGTTATCACGGCCATCGGCATGGCCAATCAATTGATCATTATGGTTCTGGCCGTGGTCATCGCGGTGATCTTCATGATGTTCGCATCCGGCGGCATCAGCGGCTTTGTGGAAAAACACCCCACCATCAAGGTGCTTGCCCTGAGCTTTCTCTTATTGATTGGGATAACACTGGTGGCAGATGGTCTCGGACGCCATGTTCCCAAAGGATATATCTACTTTGCCATGGCCTTTTCCGTATTCGTAGAGGTGATCAATCTCCGCATTCGCAAGAAGGAGGCGGCACCGATCAAGCTCCGGAGCCCGTATGCAGGGTGATCAAGGGTCGCAGCTTTAATTGGAGGCTGATACCATGAGGAAGAAAATAATTGCGTGGACGGCGACCGTGCTCGGGGGCATGGTCCTGCTGATGGTCATTCTCTACCTATCCACGCCAATAGGAGAGATGATTGTCAAGGGAATCCTGACCGGCCTGATCTTTCATCCCCAGGCCTATTCAGCCCTGTTCCCTGCAAACTCCAGCGAGCTGATGCTGGATAAAATCAAGCTTCCCCCCGGCTTCCGCATCGAGGTGTATGCAGGGCACATCGAAGGCGCCCGTTCTCTTGCCCTGAGCGTAAAGGGGACCGTCTTTGTGGGGACGCGAGCCGAGGGCGCGGTCTACGCCGTCGTGGACAGGGACAAAGATTTCAGGGCCGACGAGGTCATCACCATCGCCAAGGGCCTGAATATGCCCAACGGAGTAGCAATCAGAGACGGGGCGCTCTATGTCGCCGAGGTATCCCGGGTTCTTAGGTTCGACGGGATCGATAACCGGCTCACGAATCCGCCTCAGCCAATCATTATCTACGCAGATTTCCCTCAGGACACGTATCACGGCTGGAAATTCATCGCCTTCGGTCCCGACGGCAAGCTCTATGTTCCGATAGGGGCCCCGTGCAATATCTGCAACCGCGGGGATCCCTATGCCTCCATCACCCGGATGGATCCGGACGGAACGGGTTTTGAGATATTCGCGCGAGGGATCAGGAATACGGTCGGCTTTGACTGGCATCCCGTTACCAAGGAGCTCTGGTTTACCGACAACGGCAGGGATTGGCTGGGAGACGACAAACCACCTGATGAATTGAACAGGGCCCCGCAGCCGGGCATTCATTTCGGCTTCCCTTTCTGCCACGGCAACAGCATACCCGATCCCGAATTCGGCGGCAAAGCTTGCCGCCTCTACCAATCACAGGAGATAGAGCTGGGTCCTCATGTAGCTGCCCTGGGCATGCGGTTTTATACCGGGAAGATGTTTCCCGCCGAATACAGGGGCAACATCTTTATCGCCGAGCACGGCTCGTGGAACAGGACAATCCCCATCGGCTACAGGATAACGCTGGTCACGGTGAAGGAGAACAGGGCCGTAAAGTACGAGGTCTTTGCCAAGGGCTGGCGTCATGAGGCGGTCACGTGGGGAAGGCCGGTCGACCTGCTGGTCTTGCCCGACGGATCACTGTTGGTCTCGGACGATAAGGCAGGCGCCATCTACAGGATTTCCTACCACAAGGAAAGATGATGGCCAGGTTTTGGCTTTTGCCTTTTCCTCCCCTGGGGAGACAAAGAAGGGGCATTGGTGCGCTGGCAAAGAGGAATGATGGTTTCTGTCTTGCGCAGATGAAAAGGATAAAGAAGGTGTTGTTGATTGTTGAATCCGAACAAATTCTGCCCTGAAGGGCGCTGAAAGGAGGCGGTATGCGGTTATTCGGTATGTTCGTAGCGATTGTTTTGCTTGCACTCAGCGGGAGTACCATTGATGGTGCCCTTGCACAAGACCCCTGCGCAGGCATTACTTGCCCTCCCGGAGACAAGTGTGTCAAAGGAAAATGTTATCCGATAGACTGCTCTCACTGCCCCTCGGGCATGTGCAATCCGGACGGCACCTGTATCGTGATATGTCAGGGTGTTGCGTGCCCTCAAGGACAAGTATGCGATAGAGGCAAGTGCGTTGATCCCATCTGCGCTGGAGTTGTCTGCGAGCCCGATTTTGTTTGCGCGGGCGGCCGCTGCGTTCCGGATCCCGCCCTTTGCCAGGGGGTTGTCTGCGACCCCGGATACGTATGCGATAGAGGCAAGTGCGTTGATGCCCGCTGCCAGGGCGTTGTCTGCGACCCCGGATTGGTGTGCTCGGGCGGCCGTTGTGTTCCCGATGTCCTCTGCAAAGGGGTTGTCTGCGACCCGGGGAAGATTTGTGAGAAAGGCAGCTGTGTTCCCGATCCCCTCTGCCAGGGGGTTGTCTGCGCCGCCGGCTTGGTGTGCGACAAGGGACGCTGTATTCCCGATCCCTGCCAGGGAGTCAAATGCCCGATCGGCAAGGTCTGCAAGCGCGGCCGCTGCATTGATCCGCGCTGCGAGCGGTTTTTTTGCAAACCCGGAATGGTGTGCGAACAAGGCCGCTGCGTCAAGGATCCCTGCATGGGTGTCCTGTGCCAAAAAGGGTACGAGTGCGTTAAAGGCCGCTGCGTTCCCACTCCTTAACACAAGGTCTGCCCAAGGCAGAGAGAAATGGTTGGCAGAATTCCGTCACGAGAAAGGGGGCAAACATGTTTTGGGCCATATGGGTGATTCTCTTAATGTTGTGGATTCTGGCATTGGTGAGCGGCTTCACGATGAGGGGATTCGTTCATGTCCTGGTGGTCGTCGCCGTCGTCTTGCTGGCAATCAGGCTTATTCAGGGACGAAAAATATTCTAGCGATTTGACCCCTTGCCGGAGTAGGTAAGGTATTTGGAAAGATTGTGGTCAGCAGGTCCAGAAAGATTTTGCAGGGGATAGTGGGACATTGTTTCTTTACGTGCATTATTAATCCATTCCTTCTTTACTATTCAAATTGGTCTATAATGCTGGTGAGAGGGTTGCAATGCAGAAATTGAGCCTGAGAACGGGTAGACCAAGAGAGGAATAGAAAGAGCGCCATATGTTATGGACGATAGTAGGCATAGCCGCAGCCTCATTGACCATGTCCGGGTTTGTTCCGCAGATCATCAAGATGTGGAAAACCCATTCGGTCAAGGATGTGAGTGGATTAACACTCGTTCAATTTAGTGTAGGGGCTGCGTTATGGATGCTGTACGGAATACATCGCCAGGATTTCATTATTATCGGTGCAAATGCCATATCATTAGCTATTCTCTTAATCGCCGTAGGATTGTATCTGAAGCTAAATCACGGCAGGCAACGCAAGAGGGTATGAGTGAAGAAGAACCCTGAGGGTCGGGGCTTTTTCCTCTGCCTCCGGGTCTTACGGGGTATAGTGGGTCGGATCTTTTGTCTCGGCATTTATGCGGCGGTGAAGTGGTTGGGGTATGCGGGGCGCAGGTGGCGCGGGCGGCCCCCTTTTCACCTTCCACGGGGCGAATTAACCCTAGTATTGCATGAGATGAGATGATACTATCCTCAAATATTTTGTAAGAAAAGAGGGCGTAGTGATGAAACTCTTGTTGGTTTCACCTTTTCAAAGGTTTGGCAGAAAGAGACTAAGGGCTATTACCATCCCTCAATTGGGTCTTCACATTCTGGCCTCACTGACACCGAATGATGTCGATATTACCGTTGTCGATGAAGAAATCAGGGAGATAGATTTTTCTTCGGATTTCGACCTGGTTGGGATTTCTTGCATGACGGCCACGGCCAATAGAAGCTATAAATTATCCGACATATTCAGACAAAGAGGTTCCAAAGTCGTTCTCGGCGGAATACATCCAACCATCTTACCGCAAGAAGCCATCCAGCACGCCGATGCCGTTGTCATCGGAGAGGCAGAAGGCTGTTGGGCGGATGTCGTCGATGATTTTAAAAAGGGAAAGCTCCAGAAATTCTACCATGTACCGGAGCCTGATCTTTCAAAGGTTCCTTTCCCAAGGCGGGATTTTCATATTGACAAGGCGCTCTTTAACTGTGTAGGGCTGGTGACGACCAGGGGGTGTCCGTACGCCTGTGAATTTTGTTCAGTGACGGATTTCTATGGCAGAAAAATCAGGCATAGACCGGTTTCCATGGTTGTTGAGGATATCAAACAATCCGGTGCAAAGGCGTTTTTGATCTTAGACGATAACGTCGCCGGACACCCGAAATATTCCAAAGCATTATTTGAAGCCTTGATACCCCTGGGCATCCAATGGGTAGGACAAAGTTCCATATCCCTGGCGAAAGACAAGGATATGCTGAAATTATGTCGCCTCTCGGGCTGCGGGGCCTTATTCTTTGGACTTGAGTCTGTATCGCTTGCAAGCCTCACGGGAATGAAAAAAACGCTTAAATCCATAGAAGAGACTGAGGAGGCTATTAAGATTATCCAGGATAATGGTATCGCCTTTCACCCCTCCATTATTTTGGGGTTTGATACGGATACGGAAGCCATTTTTGATGATACCCTGGAATTTTTGGCGAGGACTAAACTGCCCACGATGACTTTAAATGTTCTGACGCCCTATCCCGGAACACGAATATACCGGCGTTTCAAAGATCAGGGGCGACTCATATCCCACGATTGGAGCCATTACGACCACCATACCGTCGTATTTCAACCCAAGAACATGACTCCCCAGGAGCTTGCCGAGGGACACCATTATGTCCAAAACGAGTTTTATTCTTTCTCTTCCATTGTTCGGCATATTCCATTTCTTTTCAGAGTTTCTCCCATCAATCTCAGGCGGATCATGCTTTTCCTGTTACTTAATTTCGCCGGTAAAAGCGTGGTGAAATATATCGATACATCCCTTGAGTGGGCCGATAACAACGAAAGGTGGAATTCCCAGGATATCCGGCTCGATGATAACGTCTTCAAAGGAAGCAACGTCTTCTCTTCAGATCAAGCCCATCTCCCGCTTCAGTCTTTAGAAGACGGTAGCCTGTGAAGACAACATCGGGGGGGTCGAATCTTCATTCGTGACATTTTGCATGATTGCACGGCGAGAGGTTAGAATGCGCAAGGGGAACGTCCAGGAGGGCGTTCCCCTTATTTGCTTGCGGGGCTAGTACAGAAAATTTTTCTGCGTGATCAGGCCCGCCAAGGGCACTGCCCCATCAATGAGCCTGCCTGGCGTGCCGGTGCCGTGCCCGGCCCTTGGTCTTGAAGGCCGTATGGCTGCGTTTCTCCTGGTTCTTATCTTTAAGAAAAGGGGTTTCGTGGCGGCTGATGCGCGTATTGGCGCAGTACTGTATCTCCCGCAGCCTTCCCAGCTCCTCTGACACGACGAGGGTAAAGGCACGGCCGCTCTGCCCCATCCGCGCCGTCCTGCCGATCCGGTGGATGTAATGTTGATCATCCTGCGGCAGGTCGTAGTTGACAACCGCCTTTATCCCCTGCACATCCAGTCCCCGGGCAGCCACGTCGGTGGCCACGAGTATCCGCGTCTGCCCGGTGCGGAACCGCTGCATGGCCGTGTCGCGGCGGGACTGCGTCATGTCGCCGTGCAGGCCGCCGGCGCTATAGCCCCTGGCCTGCAGGTCCTTGACGAGCTTATCCACCCGGCGCTTGGTGTTGCAAAAAACCAGGGCAGAGGCCGGCTGGTACATGTCGATGAGCCGGCAGAGGACATCGAGCTTCATCCACGGCTTCACCTCGCAGAATGCCTGTTCCACCTGGGGCACCGTCAACTGGTCGCCGGCCACATTGACCACGTGCGGCTTTCTCTGGAACTTGTGCGCGAGGTCCATGATCGAGTGGGGTATGGTCGCCGAAAAGAGGAGGGTCTGCCGGTCTTCGGGCATGGCCCAGAGGATCGTTTTCATGTCGTCCACGAATCCCATATCGAGCATTCGGTCCGCCTCGTCGAGCACCACCATGGTGAGCGAATCGAATATCAGTGTGCCCCGGCTCATATGATCCATAATGCGCCCGGGCGTCCCCACGACGATGCGCGCCCCCCTCTTCAAGCTGTCGAGCTGCCGTTTTATGGGCTGTCCCCCGTACACGGGGACGATGTGCACATCCCTCCGGTATCGCGCCAGTCTCTTCAATTCCTCGGCAACCTGCACGGCGAGCTCCCTGGTGGGGCAGAGCACGAGGCCCTCCAGCTTCCTGCCCTGCCGCGCGAGCAGCTCAAGCATGGGGATGCCGAAGGCCAGGGTCTTGCCGGTGCCTGTCTGCGCCTGGCCGATGATGTCCTTGCCATCGAGGATCAGAGGAATCGCCCCGGATTGGATCGGCGTCAGGTCCTCAAACCCCATGGTGGCTACTGCCTGTTGCAGTTCTGCTGATAGTGTTAAATCGTCAAATCTTTTGTGTTGCATAGTACTCATAGTTCTCCTTCATTGAGATAGTATTTGGCCGTTCCGTCCGCTCGGCAATCGGCCATTTCCATGTGGGGGTATGTAATGGGAAAGCAGAAAAGCAGAGAGGTTGTATTTGCCGTTACTAATATAGCATAGTATCTTGCAAATTGCTAGGTTAAAATTGCATCTTTTTTAAACTCAAGGCCAGGAGGGGCGGATTTTAGTTTGTAGCGTTTCTCTCACAACCGATAACGCCAGTAGAGTGAGGAAGGCATGGTAAGAGTGGAGCGACGCTCAGGCAAGGAGCGCAGGTCAGGCAAAGACCGCCGGAAGTCTTCTGCCCATGGCCACGGATGGTCTGGACGCACAGACAGCCGGGAGCGACGGTCGGGAAAGGACCGGAGGAAATCTCCTCCAGCCAAGGCATAACATCAAAAAGTGGAGGTCAGGGTCAGGTCTTTTTTCTTTTAAGCGACAGATTGTAGAGAATTTGTGGGGCCGTCCTTATCGAAATCAGGCAGCGGTTTTCCCTTTTTCATATTCCTTGTGGGTGAATTTTCCGGTTTCAATGGGAATAGCCACCTTCAGTTGATGACAGCAACTGCACAGAACATCAAGAGGATGGTGAAGCTATTACCAAAAGGGGATAAGAAGGGGGCTGCCATCGCAGCCCCACCGTTACCGGTAAATAGCTTCTTCACATCTTTGATCTGGATCTTTCAAAACATCAGAAGAGTGCAATTTGCTGACGTATGCTCTGTTCAATAACCTAGTTTTTCAACAGGCTGTCAAGACCTGAACCCATTTTGTTTAAACGGGCATGGACTGGCCGTTCGGAAAGGTTTCGAGGCGAACCTTTTTCCGTTTCAACACTCTCGTTTCCTTTCCCTGCCGGAATTCACTTAAGAGGAAGTCCTCCGCTTCCAATAAAATTCCACATAAATCGCCATTCGAAGTCCCGCACTTTGCGGGATTTGTCCATGCCTGTTTTTACAACTGGCGGGTTAAGGCATTCCTCGATTGAGGTACTCCATCACGTCTACCATCTCCCGGCCATCGATTTTCTGCCAGAAGACCTTCGCCTTCTGCATCTTCTCCCGCATCTGGGGTCCGTGATTCCACATGGTCTGTGCCATAAAGATCGGAGAGATCTGTCCCTTGAGACCCGTGAGATCGCCAGGGGTTCCCCGGGCGTGACAGCGATAGCACTGTTTTTTGTTGAAGACAGCTTTTCCCCTGACGGGATCGCCCGGCTCATCGAAGAATCGGGTGGAGAAGAGATAGGCGACCAGATCGGCCATCTCCTGGGGAGTGAGCAGGGGTCGATCCATTCCTTTTTCTTCAATTCCTTTCCACATCTCACGGGAATGGTTCCACATCATCCCTGTTAACTGACCAAGGGTGCGGGGGAAATCCTTTTTTCTTCCCAGATCGCGTTCTCCTGATGGAGCATGACAGCGGATACATCCCTTTTGTGAGAAGAGCTTTTCACCGGAACGAGGGTCACCAGGAGAGAGGTAGATCTTTTCAACCGAGCCGCTCAGGCTCCGGATATAGGCGATGAGGTCAACCATTTCATTCTCTTTGAATGTGACCCACGGCAAGCCTTTCTTCTGCATCGCCTGTTCCATCTGGGGTTCATGGTTCCACATCATCTGGGCCCAGAGAATGGGGTTGGTATACATTCCCCATCGCCCGAGATTTCCCTTGACACCCTCCTTAACCGAATGGCATTTGTCACACCCCTTGGTCTCCATCAGGGCTTTCCCTTTTTTTGCATCTCCTGGTTCATCCATGAAACGAATGAAATAGAGAAAGGCAAAGAGATCAGCCATCTCCTTCTTCTCAATTTTCCGGGGGGGCATCGTTTGGGCAGACATCTTCCCCCACATCTCCGGTCCGTGATTCCACATCAGGGCCGCGAGCTGCGCCGGGCTGACATAAGATTTCGGCAGCGTCCCGAGATCAGGGCCTCCCTTTCCACCTTCTCCCCAGATGGAATGACAGGCCCCGCATCTTTTCGTCGTGAAGACCTTCCATCCCTCCTTAATCTCACCCGGGAGGATATATCCGCTCCCTTTCTCGACGCCAACGGCCTGATTCCACAGCAAGAACCCGGCTCCTGACAAAAGGAGGATCATCAACATCGAGAGGCGCTTCATCTTCATTCCCTTCCTATTTTTTCTTCGGGGTCCTGAGATATTCGAGGAGATCAGCCATCTCACCCTTTTTAAATAGGGGCCAGGGAACTTTCTTTTCCTCCATGGCCTTTTGGATCTCCACACTATGGTTCCAGATGCCTGCGAAGATTTCCATGGGATCGGTCGCACGCTGATATTTTGTGAGATCAATGTGCATCAACTCCCCGCGTTTCCCATCCAGACCATGACACCTCACACAGCCGAAATCTGAAAACTTTTTTCTTCCATTACTCGGGTTGCCCCTCTCATCAATGAAATTGAGGAAGTAAAGATAAGAGATGAGGTCGGCCATTTCTCTCGGGGTGAACTTCGGGATGCCGGTTTTGGTCCGGGACATCTTGGCCAGGACCGCCGGTCCCTTGTTCCACATTGCGGAGGCCACATACGTGAGGCTTCGGTAATAGGCTTTCGACCTCTTCGAGAGGTCGATGCCGCTGGCAGGGGCTTTTTCTCCCTGGACAGGGTGGCATTCTCCGCATCCCTTGGATAGAAAGACCTTTTTCCCTTCTTTCGGGTTTCCGGGAGTAATGTAAGCGACTTCTTTCGGTCCCTTGGCATTGGCTTTAATATATTCGAGGAGGTCAATCATCTCGGTCCCTTTGAATTCAGGCCACTTCATCCCCAGCAGCACCATGTTGGCGATCATCTCCGGGCCATGGTTCCAGATCTCCATGCTTAAAAAAACCGGGGAGATATTCTGCGGAAATTTGTTCAGTCCCGATTCTCCCTTTCTCCCTTTCCCCGTAAGCGGGTGGCATGCCATACAGCCTTTCTCATTAAAAAGGAACTTCCCTCGGGTGGCATCGCCGGGTTCATCAAAGTATTTCAGGAAGTAGAGATAGGCGGCGATGGAGCCGAGCTCTCCCCCGGTGAGATCCGGCCTCAAAATCCTTGCCCTCTCGAAGCCAGCCACCATCGAGGGAATATGATTCCAGAGTTTGGCGGCCAGATCGAGCTGGGTATCGCCCAGATCGATTTTGCCGAGATCCGGACCGGTTTCCCCCCCCTCCCCTTTGAGGGCATGACATTTCACGCATCCCTTGTCCACAAAGAGGCGAGCTCCCCTGGTCGGATCATGGGGGAAGGGAGTCTGAGCAGAGGCAGGTGGGAACGTGAAGATCGCGACAAGGACTATTCCCATGAAAAGCTTTTTTCCCCTGTTCATCTAAGACTCTCCCCTTTCAGTCACCACACACCAAGCACCACTCACCACACAGCACATAAGATCCAATAACCAATGACCGAAACGCTTTTTTGAAAAACTTGATGCGTGGGTATGGGACATTGGTGATTGGTTATTTTCATCTCTCTTATCTCACTCCGCTGCCCGGAAGGTAAGTTTTAATTCGCTCCTGGACCTCGGCCATCGATTTTTTTCTCCCTTCCCTCACCTCCCAGATGGAGACGATGGGAAAGAGTTTGGTAAAGATCATATAGAGGAGCACGAAGAAGGCGAGACAGCCGGCGAAGACAGACCATTCCACCCACGTGGGGAAATAGCGGACCGCCTCGTTGGGAAGCCGGGGATTGGTCAGTGTGGGAACGACGATGACATATCGCTCCAGCCACATCCCGATGATGACCGAGATCGATGCGATCAATGTCCCGAAGGGTGTCCGGGTTTTCGCAAAGCTGAGGATCGGCAGGGGGATTACAAAACAAAAGAGAAACATCCCCCAGAAGTAGGGAGCAAATCTGCCGGTAAACTTGCTCCAGAAGATGGCCATATGGATGGGGTCCGCTCCGTAATAGGTGGTGAGATATTCCGTGAAGGTGAAGTAGAACCAGAGAAGGGTCATCACCAGCAGAAGGATGCCTAGATTATTAAAGTGGACAGGCCTCAGGTAGTCTTCAAGATGATAGACTTTACGGATTAGGTACATTGCCACAATGAGCGCGGCGATGCCGGAAAAGATCGCTCCGGCAACGAAATAGGGGCCGAAGATGGCTGTATGCCACATGGGCTGAATGGTCATGGCGAAGACAAAGGAGACGACCGTGTGGACGGAGACGGCCACAGGAATGACGAGGATCGCCATAAAGGCAATCCCTCTTTCCAAAAGACGGTGCTGTTTTTCAGTTCCCCTCCAGTTCAGCGCGAGGATCCGGTAAAACCACTGATATCTGCCCGCATGGTCTCTGAGAATGGCGATGTCCGGGATCAGCGGGAGGTAGAGATAGATCGAACTGGCGATCAGATAGATGGTGATGCTCGAGACATCCCAGAGCAGGGGAGACGTGAAGTGCGGGTATTTAAGTACATTGAGCATGCGGTCCGGTCCTCCCAGGTCTATGAGGATGTTGCCGACGCCGAAGAAGAGGACCAGTACGGTGATGACTTCGGCGGACCGGGTGATCGCTCTCCGCCATTCCGCCCTGGCGAGACGCAATATGGCGGAAATGAGCGTTCCCGCATGGCTGATGCCGATGAAAAAGACAAAGTTGGTAATATAGACTCCCCAGAAGATGGGCCGCGAAAGCCCGGTGACCCCCAGGCCATTCCGGTATTGGTAAAGGTACGCCGCAACCGCCCAGAGGATAACCGCAATCAGGGCGAAGAGGGTGAGATAGAATGACCTTCCCGTTTTCTGGATAGGCTGGAGCAGGATGGCATCCGCGCGAGGCTTAACCCCTTTTTTGTTCATCACATTCCCTCTGAAAGATAGATGACCTTTGGCTCGGTTCCCAGGTCTTCCAGTAATTTGAATGCCCTTCTCTCCCTGGAGAGTTTTGATACGGTGCTAAAGGGGTCGTTGAGGTCACCAAAGTACATGGCATTACCAGGGCAGGCCTGTACACAGGCCGGGATGTAGTCATCCGGCAGAAGTTCTCGATTTTCCGCCCGTGCCCTCTCCCTCGCTTTGAGCAGACGGTGGTGGCAGAAAGAACATTTTTCTACCACTCCCTTTCTCCGGATGGATACATCCCTGTTGAGAGAGCCTTTCATCTCTTTCGGCCACTTCGGCTCATACCAGTTGAAGTATCGAACGGTGTAAGGACAGGCGGTGGTGCAATAACGGCAACCGATGCAACGACTATACACAATGCCCACGATCCCTTCCTCGTTTGCATAGGTGGCGCCTACAGGACAAACCTTGATACAGGGAGGATGCTCACAATGCATGCAGGGTCTGGGAAGAAGCCTCGCTTTGAGGTAGGGATATTCGCCCTCGACAAAAGGAAGGAGTTCAATCCAGTGAATGGTGCGGCCCATAGCTGCCTGCTCGGGCCCGATGATGGCAATATTGTTCTCTGCATGGCAAGCCACCACGCAGGCCTGGCACCCCGAGCATTTATCCAGATCGATCACCATTCCCCACTTATGCATTTTCTTCTCCGTGTTTCGTTTCCGCCTTTGTTCTGAACTCCTATTTGCGGACTGCGAACTTTTTAGGCTTTATAAATCTTGACCCTTGTTGCTCCATGGATCGGGTAACCGGTCATGGGATCCAGCTCATCTCCCAAGAGCCGATAAGGGTTCTCCCCAATCCCTTTTGACCACCGGCCGCCGGATGCGTGTCCCTGTCCATAAGGGATGTTGACGACATCGGGCATCGTCCCTTTATAGAGCCTTGCTGTAACTTTGATTTTTCCCCACGGAGACTCAACCCACACCCGGTCTCCATCGGAGATGGACATCCGTTTTGCTGTCTCGGGATTGATTTCGACCCACGTCTTCCATCTCTCAAAAAGATGCTGTCCTGCAATGGCCTGCAGCCAGGGCTGATTGGCATTTCTCCCGCCAGTCAGTGGCATGGTTTTAAAGATATGGAGATGGAAGGGATAGGTTTTGTCATCTTCCTTTTCCTTCGGCTCCTCCCAGTGGGGAAGAAAAGAGGTCTCCTGCACCTCTGCGGAAGAAGAAGGGGCCTTCTTTCCTACCTGTGAATAGAATTCAAATTTGCCCGAAGGCGTTCGGAAGATGCGATCCCATTCGCCAAAATCATAAACCGGATCCCACCACCCCCCTTTTTCCATAAGGAGCTTCCAGAATTCTTCAAAGTTATTATAGGATGGGGCCGACCATCCTCCCCGCTGCAGAAGGCGTGTCCATGCCTCATCGAATTGGAGACCGAAGGTGTCCCCTTTTCTGGCCTCGAAGACACCCTTGAGGCTATACCGCATCACCTCTTTAAAATCGTTCCATGGGAAGGCCTTCTGAATTTGACCGCCGAGGGAGCTGGCCAGCCCGAGAAGAAAATCGCCGGTCGACTTTGTCCGATAGAGAGGATGGACAACCGGTTGCCGGATTCCGAGAACGGGAAACCCGTTATTAAGGAAGACCGGCACATCCTGCCATCTCTCCAGGTGGGTGTGGTCAGGGAGAATGAGGTCCGAGAACCGGGCGGAATCGTCCATATAAGGGGAGAAGCTGACGACCAGAGGGATCTCCTGAAAGGCCTTTTCGAAGAGCCCGGGGTCCGGGTTTGAAAACAGGGGATTGGTATAATAGAGAAAGAGAACCTTTGGCTTATAAGGTTTCCCGGAGAGGGTGTTTCTAGCAAAGAGAGAGGGATGATTTAGTGCAATGCCTTTCCCTGCATCGATCTTCTTCTGTGAATTCCCCCGTTGGGCAACGGCATCCTCTTTGAACGGGGGAAGGGGTCGATAAGGAATCGATCGCGGGACCAGGACTCCCCCGGAGGTGTCGATGTTCCCCATCAGTCCGTTGAGAACTGCGACAGCCATCTGGTGAAAGGGGCGGTCACGGTAGCCGATGGCCAGGGCGGGCTGGCTCGATGAAAACTCTCTTGCCAGACGGATGAGAAGGTCGATGGGCACACCGGTGCGCTTCGAGACCACGGTGGGTTCGTATTCAGAGAGGACGAATTCTTTGAACCCGAGATGTTCCCGGCCATCCGGGCCGGTCCAGTTTTCGAATCCGAAGCTCTGCCCGGAGACAAACTCCTTGTGATAGAGCCCCTCCTTGATGATCATGTGAGCGATGCCAAGGGCCAGGAATCCCTCGGTGCCGGGTTGCACGGGAACCCATTCATCGGCTTTGATGCCGGTGAAGGAGAGACGGGATTCGATCTGGACAATCCTTCCCCTGATGCCCGGCCTTCCCCTCCTGAAGTGGCCATAGCCCCTCAGCATCTGGACCGAAGACCAGGGGGATTCCAAAATGCCGGAGCCGAAAGAGAGGATATAATGGGCATTTTCAATATCATAGGCGGGAAAATCGCGGATCCCCTGTGTCAGGAAGAGGCCTTCCAGTGGAGGTCCTTCCCACTGAAATTGGTTGTCGATATAGTTCGGCGAACCGAAGGCCGTGAGAAAACGATCCCAGAGCCATCGCATCAATCCTTGGTACCTCCCACCCATAACCACAAGATGGTGGGGTTCTCCGTTCCGGCGGAGGCCCTTTAACGATTCGCCAACAAGATGCAGGGCCTCTTCCCAGGTGATTGGCTCATAGCGGCCTTCTCCTCTTTTCCCAACCCTTTTCAGGGGGGAGCGAATCCGGTCAGGGTCATAGAGCCCCTGGAGTCCGGCAATGCCTTTGGGGCAGAGCGTTCCCCGGTTGACAGGATGAAGGGGGTTGCCGGCGATGTTGACTGCCCAACCATCGATGATCCTGACCAGGAGCCCGCAGCCTCCCGTGCACTGGCCGCAGACTGTTGGGATCCATCTCTCAACGCCCGGGGCATTCAATTTTTCTACAGGAGGTAGTTGTATCCATTTCCAGAAGCCGCCTCCGAGGGCGATGGCGGCGCCTGCCCCCGCTCCCATCTTCATAAAGTCACGGCGATTGATTTTCATTGAATACCTTTTAGACATGGCATGCCAGGCAGTCATTGTTTGCTTTGGTCTTCGTATGACAGTCCGTGCACCATTGCATCTTCATCTTCATCCAGGGTTTGGTGGGTGGTTTTTCACTCTGCCCGATGTCGCCATGGCAGCTCTTACACTCCATCCCGGCCAGCACCACATGACGACGATGGGAGAAAAAGACGTGATCGGGCTGCTGATAGAGCCGTTTCCACGGGATCTCTTCCCCTCTTTTCTGAAACTGCCTGATCTTTTCTTCGTCCGGATGTTCGGTAATGGCATCCTCGTGGCACTCCATGCAGACAGCCACGGTTGGCATCCCTGCAAAGGTTTGTTCCCTATAATAGGCATGGCAGGCATTACACTCCATGCCCTGTGAAAGATGTTTTTTATGATTGAAAGAGATGGGCTGCTCCGCCTTGGAACCTAATCCAAAGCGGATGAAAAGAGCAATCGAGAATATTCCGATGATGAATCCTATCAAATAGCGTTTCATTGCTCTTGAATCGGGCCCTCTATTTTCCCCCCTTAAGTTTAAAAAGCGACGCGGCATCGCCCAACGATCTTTTTGTGATCACGTCTCTTTCATATTCCTTGTGGGTGAATTTTCCGGTTTCAATGGGGATAGCCACTTTTATCAGAAGGGTGAAGACGAGAAGACCCACCGCCCAAATTCCGAAGGAGACCATGAGTTCCAGGAAATTAGGGATATAGTCGGAAATCTCTCCTAACGGATCCGGGATGAATCCCGGTATGACAAAACCGGGTCCTTTTTCAATCCACACCCCGATGATCAGAAGCAAACAGCCCAGATTGAGAGTGGTCAATCGTTTCCGGGTTTGGGGAATCAGAAAGAGGATGAAGGCAATGACATTCATCGCCATTGCCGCCCATATCCAGGGAACAAGGGGATGGTGACCGTGGAGGCCTTCAAAGAGATATTTGAATGAGTCGATATGGACGGTAGAGGAATAGTATTCTTTAAATAGTTCGGCGCCGAGGAGAAAGAGGTTGAGAAACATGGCATAGGCGATCAGTTCGGCAATTTTGAACAATGCCTTGTTCTCAATCCTGATGCGGGATGCCTTCCGGATCACCTGAAAGATAATGATCATGATGGCGGGTCCCGAGCACAAAGCGCTCGCCAGAAATCTCGGGGCCAGAATCGAGGCATTCCAGAAAGGGCGTGCGGCCAGGCCGTTATAGAGGAAGGCAGTGACCGTGTGAATGGCGACCGCCATGGGGACGGAGATGAGGATGAAAGGAAGGATAAACTTCCAATTCGGTTCTTTCCGGTAGTAGAAGGTGACTAAAAGATAGACAGAGATGAAAAGGTTTAAGAACAAATAGCCGTTCAGGGCAAGGACATCCCACGCGAGAAGAGATTGGGGAAAGTTCATGATGCCGACGAAGGGGAGCATGTGCCAGAACCGGTCGAGTCTCCCGAGGTCGGCCATGACAAAGAGGATGGCCATGACGATGGAGGCGGCGGCGAAGAGTTCTCCCAGAATTACAATTTCTTTGATCGGTTTGAACGAATAGATATAGGCGGGAATCACCAGCAGGACTGCTGCCGCAGCCATGCCGACTAAATAAGTGAAATTGGCGATGTAGAGCCCCCAGGACACCTGATCCGTCAAGTTGGTTTCTATAAGCCCGGCATTATGCTGCCGTAAATAGAATAGAAGACCGACCAGGATGATAGCCATGAGAAAAAAGCACCAGGCGTAATAGGCCTTTCCTCCCCTTACCACCAGGATCAGAGTCCTCCTATAAAAATGCCATGCTTCCAATAATGTATTCTGCCATTTGCTCATCTGGTTCCTATGCCTCAAAGAA